>JAEEGG010015235.1_pt1 | contig 16165 bp, 12 predicted proteins | sample 9134161 | NCBI WGS metagenome assembly JAEEGG01 (sample SAMN16246543, study PRJNA631951) | gut metagenome | biome: gut microbiome; feature: rumen; material: CR-attached | host: Bos | place: Iran: Karaj | collected 2018-10
CTACCCAGTCCAAATCCGGATAGGCCACATGGTGCGCGTTGAAATTGCCGGTCGCACCGCCGAACTTTCCGCAGAACGGAATCTGGTCCAGCAGCTTTTTCTGTGCCTGCAACCGCTCGTAAAACACATAGAACTCCTTGCCCAGCACCGTCGGTGAGGCTGGCTGCCCGTGGGTTTTGGCCAGCATTGGCACCTCCTTCCAGGATTCGGCCCGTTCCAACAGCGCATCCGACAGCTCAGCAAAGGCCGGTTCCCACACTTTCTGATGGAAACTCCTCAGCAGCCAGGGCGTGGCAGTGTTGTTTATGTCCTGCGAAGTGAGGCCGAAATGGATGAACTCCTTGTATTCGGAAAGCTGCAGCGCATCCCATTTCTCCTTCAGAAAATATTCCACCGCCTTGACATCGTGGTTGGTGGTCTTCTCAATCTCCTTCACATGCCGCGCATCCTCCACCGAAAAGTCCGTGTAGATGCCGCGCAACTTCGGGAACAGGGAGGCATCCACCCCTTTCAGTTCCGGCAAAGGCCATTCGCACAACGCGATGAAATACTCCACCTCCACCAGCACACGTGCACGGATGAGCGCATATTCCGAAAAGTATTCCGAAAGCGGCCCCGCCTGCCTGTAATAGCGTCCGTCTATCGGGGATATTGCTGTCAATGTATTCAGTTCCATATCTTTATTGTTTTATCTTCACAAATTGTCACAAAATGCAAAGATAGTAAAAAATAGAACACCCAAATTCAACAGACAGATGCAAATTTCACGAAGAGAGCTGCGCAATACTGAAAAAAATGTAAAAAGTGCTCTTTTCCGCTTTTCCTGGCAATAATCCGTCCGCAGATACGTTGTAATAATTCGGAATAAAAAAAACAAGAGACATGCTTACAGAAACCATCAACGAGGCCATCAAACAGGCCATGCTTCACAAGGAGAAGGAGAAACTTGACGCTCTGCGCGCCATCAAATCGGAACTTTTGCTGCTCAAGGCGAACAATCCCGGCACGGAAATCACTGAGGAGATGGAGATAAAGATGCTGCAGCGCATGATCAAACAGCGCAAGGAGGCGGCTGAGACCTACAAGTCACAGAACCGTGAGGAGCAGTACACCGAGGAGATGCGGCAGGCGGAAGTGATCGCCGCGTTCCTGCCGGCACAAATGTCCGAAGCTGAGATTGAGGCGGTCATACGCCAGATTATTGCCGAAAGCGGTGTGACAGACATCAAGGGCATGGTCAAGGTGATGGGGCTGGCCTCAAAAGCCCTGGCCGGAAAAGCCGAAAACAAGACCATCGCCGAAAAGGTCAAGGCACTGCTGAATCAAGCCTAAAGAATTTTTGATATTTTTTCCGCATTAGGAAAAAGGATATTACGGTTTCCGTTGGTACACCCGCCCATCCATCAGGAGCCGCGGACGCTCCCGACGGTAAGCTGGATGGAACAGGCTCCGCTCCGGCTGAAAACAAGATGTGGCAATGCCGTCCAAATCCAACAGCAGATGGAACAGGTCATCTGACATGAATGGCCAGGAAAGCCTTGCCTGCAAGCGGTGATACAAGGCCGTATCGCGCAGCGTGTCCTGTGCGGACAACCACAGCAAAAAGGGAATCTCCACATTAGCGTAAGGGATGGTATCGGCAAAATCATGGCCGGAGGTCTCGCCTGCATCATACACATTCTCCCCATGATCGGAAACATATAGCGAATGTGTGCGCACATGCGGATGGTCGGCGGCATACTGTGCCAGCATCGTGAAAATGCTGTCCACAACAGCATCATTGTAAAGGATGGAGTTGTCATAAGCATCAATGGTGCGCTGACGCTTGTCGGCCCCGCCGCAATAACGGGTGTATGCTGCCGGATACCTTTTGTCGTACTGGGAATGGCTGCCCATCAGGTGAAGCACAATCCATTTGCGGGATGCAGTGTCCTCATAAAGCACCCGGTGAAGCACCGGCAGCAGCACTTCGTCATACACGGCCAGCTGCGTGCTTTCAAACGATGAGTTGGCGGCACGGTTCACAAAAACAGGATGGTCCGCCACCCTGGCGAAATTGAACACAGCATTGTCCCACACCCCGATAGGCGACTGGTTTGAAATCCAATATGTGACAAAACCGGCAGAGCGGTACACATCAAGTGCATGGAAGCAGCTGTCCGGTGATATTGGCGCATCCATATCACTTTCGGTAAGGGAGCCAAGCACGGAGTTCAGAGTTGCGGAATATGGCGTCACCACATCGGTGAAACAGAGTATGTCGCCACGGCGCGACAATCTGGGCGAGGTCTGCCGGTGATAGCCATAAAGCGACATGTGGTTTCGGTTACAAGATTCCCCTATAATCAGTACAGAGACACAGGGATCCGGATCCGCCACAGCCTCAACCGGCCTGAACTGCCGCTGTTTCAGATTCCGGTAAGCCTTAATTTCACCGGAAAAAGAAAAGAGTGTCCGCTCCGTGTCGGGCAAGGCAGTGCGCACAAGCCTGCCGTTCCAAGCCGCCTCCCCGTAAAAAAGCAACACAAAAAGCAGCAAAACTATACGTACAACCCGCGAAACACCTTTTTCGGAAGAAATATCAGGCACATGACGGAATGCCATCACAGCAAGAAACAGATACGGAAGAAGCAGCAGCCATCGGAGCGAGGCCTTGAGCGAAACGAACTCCATCGCCTCACTCCCATTTGTGTTCAGCAGGACGAACAGGGACGAAACATTAAGCGGACATTTGAGCACCAGCCAATGGGCAAGGTTAAGAAAACCTCCGGCAAAAAGCACAGCCACTGCCGTCCGGTAGCAGAACTTCCGTGGAAAAAAAAGAAAAGGGAGCATCCACAGCACATACCACGCGGCCAGAATAAGGAAAATCCTCCCCACAACAAGCGGCGGATTGACGCACAACGCCACACATGGCACATAGAGCACCATTGCTACAAGCCATACAAACAGATATACACTTCTATTGTTTTTCATCTCCATAAACATGCTGCAAAAGTACTCATTTTTCGGTCAACCATCCACACCGCATGAAAAAAAAAACTGGAAAGCTGCTTTTTCCATTCAAATTATGGCTACTTTTGCAGATTGAAATCCGATTGCCCATGAAAATATTTGAATTCATACGGAGACATAAGTACATCCTGACCATCGCACTGTTCGCCCTAATTCTTCTGTTTGGGAACGGGCGGATTTTCACCAACAGGGAAATGAAACAGAAAATCAAGGAAAAGGAAAAGGTGATTGAACAGGAACGCGCCAAAATCGACAGTTTGGACCTGTACATTGAAAATTTGCAGCAGAACCCCCTTCTGCAGGAGGAATATATACGTAACCGCTACCACATGAAAAAGCCGGACGAGGACATCTTTTTTGTTTCACGGCCTGACAATCGCGACAAAAAAAAGGCCAAGCAATGAGAATAGCCATCATCAACGGACCAAACCTGAACACTTTGGGGAAACGTGAACCCGCATTGTACGGGAACACCCCTTTCGAACCCTTCCTTATAGAATTGCAGCAGCAATATCCGCAGCACCTGATAACCTGTTTCCAGTCCAACGATGAGGGGGCGGTTGTAACCGCATTACAACAGGCCGGTGACGAATGTGATGCCGTCATACTTAACGCCGGAGCCTACACCCATACCTCACTGGCCATCGCAGATGCTGTCCGCAGTTTGGGCATTCCAGTTATCGAAGTGCACCTGACAAACATTTTCGCCCGGGAACAGTTCCGTCACCACTCCTACCTCACCCCTGTCTGCAAAGGTCTCATTGCCGGATTGGGATTGGACGGGTACCGTTTGGCCGTAGCACATCTCACCGTCAAGCCATGATCCGCAAGACCATCAGTGTCACCATGGTGTTTCTCGGCACCTTCGGTGTCTTCTATTCCGCCAACACCGGCGACTACGGATGGACACTGCTCTGCGGCGCATTGGTCATCCTTGGTGCGCTCATTCTGAAAAAGAAAAACCGCTGACACCATTCCCTGCCAGTCCCTGCTGGAGCAACTCCACCAATTTCCGGATGGAATCGAGGCCGATATCGTCCGGTTTCACCGATGAAAGCGGCATCAGGCGGCATTCCGCCGCATCATCACCGGCAGATAGCAGGCTCCAGTCCCCAACCTTGCAGCGGAAAGCCAGATCAGTTGTATAATATAGCAGACCGTCATACAAATAAGTATTGGGAAGCGTCGTCAGGAAATCGGCCCCGACAACCTGTAGCCCCACCTCCTCCAACACCTCACGCTTCAGAGCATCCTCAGCCCGTTCGCCACAATCCACAAAACCGCCGGGCAAATCCAACATGCCTTTGGCCGGATCATACTTCCGGCGGACAAAAAGCACCTCCCCACGTTCATTTTCAATAACAGCAATGACCGCTGCAGCAGGATTTGTAAAGAACCGGTGTCCGCAATCGGCGCAAAGATGCGATTTCCTTCCCTCCCACTCAAAATGAGAACCGCCACAAAATGGGCAGAAACGGAACCGTTTGGCGGGATGGCAGGGATGCATCAGAATTCGAAGCGCAGTTTGATGTTATACAGGCGTGGGGTCAGATAATTCGGGGTCAGGTATGAATTGCCGTCAATGTCGGTCACCGCCGTGTAGGAGATGATGTTGTAATAATTGAACATGTTCAGGATTTCCAATGTGACATAACCTGTCCTGATCAGGGAGAACGGCTTTTTCCGCTGATTGTTTTCAGAGAGGAAGCGCCAGGAAAAGCCGACATCAGTGCGGAAATAGGCCTTGCCGCGCCGGTTCGCCCGCTGGTATGCCGGCGTGCCCACAATGCCGTATGGAAGCGGAGTGGAATATATCAGATTGATATGCGCCTTGAAGTCAGGATGGTGCGGAATCTCATCCTGAAAAAAGAGGTTAATGGAGAACCGCTGGTCGGTCGGTCGGGGTATGTAGCCCGGATAAACCGTGTCAACACGTGCCGCACCATCCGCACCCCGCTGCTGCTGCCCCAGACTGTCAAAATATTGCAGATAATAGTCGCCATGGATATCCTCCATGGTCTGCATCAAGGAAACCGACAGCCACGATTCCAGCCCCTTCACTACTTCACCGCTCAACTTCAGATCCATTCCTATGGCATATCCGTCGGCATCGTTGTAACCGGAATAGATGGTCCGGACATTGTCCAGCTCATAGCTGACCAAGTCCCAAAGATATTTGTAATAGGCCTCCCCACTCAGTTTGAACGGCCGTTCCGCCCATTTGAAGAGCAGGTCGCCGCCCAGAATGAAATGACAGGACTTCTGGCTGCGGATATCGTTATTGATTTCACCTGAAGGGTTACGCATCTCCTTGTAGAACGGCGGCTGGTAATAGCATCCGCCCGCCACGTAGAATGAAAGGTTCTGATTTGCTAAAGGCTGGATGGTGAACCGCACCCTCGGAGTAACGAACCATTCACCATTCATCGTAGCGTAGGAGAAGCGGACTCCAGTGGTCAGTTTGTACCGGAAACGGTCCAGACCGAAAGACCACTGGTCCTGCAGATAGGCGGTAAGCCGTTCGTTCCCGACATTGTTACGGCTCTGAAGCAAAGAGGAGACCGTCAGCAGCCGTGCCGTATCGGAAAAAGGTACCGTATCGCCTGGAAGCGTATGTGGATGCGGCAGGGAATAGAAGGAGGAATCATACAGATACCACTCTTCCAGCCGGTCACGTATCAGTTCCTCGCGACCGGAAAGTCCCCAACGCAGTTCATGGGCACCCAACGCATGGCGGCCTTGGACCGCCAGATTGAAAATGTCGGCATCCAAAAAATTGCGTCCGTGACGCAGTTCCCCGCCGACCGCCCGGGATGAGACGGACTCACCGAACGATTCGGATCCGTTGTCCAAATTAATGTCGCTGAGCCAATATTCCGCACTGATATCAAAAGTCTCCTTTTCCATGGTACGGAAATATGTGGCGGAAAATGTGATGTCAGAAGTGCGGCTGAACATCCTGGTGGCGGCTACAGAAGTGAATAACGTCCGGTAAGCATCCACCTCCTGCCCGTCATAATAGATGTTCAGACGCTGGATTGTGGTGAGAATATTGCCGATTGTGGCCTCACCGGTTTCGGGAGCCAACCTGTATTCGTTGCGGGCGAAGTTGCCGAACATCGAAAATTTCCATCTTTCGTCCGGTGTATAGCGAAGCAGCAGCTGCACATCCGTAAAATTGGGCTGGTAGTTGCCATGTGTCTGCATCTGCTTGAGCATATAGGCGTTCGACTGGTATCGCGCCCCGGCCAGATAGGAAAACTTCCGATTCTTTGAACAGCCCCCCACATGGGCGGAACCACCCAAAAAGCTGCCGGACACACTGCCGGAAAAACGGACCGGCTCAGCATATTCCACATCCAGCACCGAGGCAGTCTTGTCACCATAGGCGGACTCAAAGCCACCGGACGAAAAGCATACGGAGGTGACCATGTCCGGATTGATGAAGCTCAACCCCTCCTGCTGTCCGGAACGGATCAAAAAAGGCCGGAAAATCTCCATGCCGTTGACATAAACCAGATTCTCGTCATAACTTCCGCCCCGCACATTGTACTGCGAACTCAGCTCGTCGTGCGAATGCACCCCCAGACCGGATATCTTTATAAGCCCTTCAATTCCACTGCCCATCGTCGGAAGATGAGTTATCATCTTCGCATCCATATATTCCACACCGGTATTGAAGGTGTAGCGCTCCCCGCGTGTCACCACAGGCTTCAGCTGTATGGCATCCGGTTCCAGCTGAACCAGCAGAAATGGATTCTTGCCGTTCCTGACAAATAACTTCCTCTCAACAGTGACATATCCCACACAAGAAAAGAGCAGCACCACCTCCTGATTGGCCGGAACAGACAAGAAAAATGCACCGTTTTCATTGGTAGTGGTCCCCTTCTGAGGCATATCTTTCAAAACAACATTAACCAATTCAATCGGTTGCCCCAGTGTATCCGTCACCTTGCCGCTGATACGGATTTCCTGCTGCGCCCGCACTGGCGGCAGGCAGCACAATAAAAATATTCCGATGACAATTCCACGCAACGTTGGCATCTGCATTTTTCAATCAAACAATATATGGAAACGTGGCCCAAAGCAAAAAATTGTCCCTTCCTGCGAAAAACATTTCCGAAACAGCATTTCCATTAATTCTCCTTCCGCCGGAACACAATCCAATTGGTGCAATAGGGATGCCTGTACGGATAAATCTCACGCAAGGTGCCATCAACTTCGCGGTACCAGGAATGGTTCCAACCGCTACCCATATCCATATACAGGGCATTTTCCACACCACATGCGCAGAGCAGGTAGAGGAAATGTCCGAAAGTGACCGTATCCTTTGAATCTATTACACAGAGCTGTCCCTGCCGCTCGCAGAGCGCCCTGAAATGGGCGACCTGCTTCAAATTGCGCACCGGCAATAACAGGGCCTTATGGTAAATCAGCATGGTCTGTCCGAAACCCATGCCGCAGGAATCGGTGGCCGCAGAATCCATCACCGCATCGTTCGCAGGATAGACAAACTGCCACGCTCCGCCATGCCATACAAACATGCCGGTGTTGTCCTTGCAATCCGCCCCAGTATATTTCACACCGTCGCAGACATGGCATCCATCAATGTTGTCATGACTGAACTTGCGCCGGATTGCGTGCGTGTAAGCCGCCTCCGCACAAAACACCACCGACGTGTCATTATAAGGCATTGTGCCGCACACCAGCCCGATGGAGGTGAACTGCGGATAGTAGAAAAACAATTCATCCGTGGAATCCCGCCCCACTGTACACGAAAAGAGATTTTCCTGTGCGGTCAGCGAGCAGGAGGTAAGCGAAAACAGCAGACAGACAAAGAAAAACCTACGCATCGGCCACAACCTCCTTTCTCTCCTTCCTGCGGTACACCGTATCCACAATCAGAGCTATCGCGCCGTCACCGGTGACGTTGCAGGCGGTGCCGAAACTGTCCATTGTAATGTAAAGCGCAATCATCATTCCGAGCAGGGTCTCGTCAAAACCCAACATGGATGAGAGCAGTCCCAAGGCCGCCATTATTGCGCCTCCCGGCACGCCCGGAGCGGCAACCATTGTGATGCCCAACATGAAGATGAAGCCTGCAAACAGCCCCAGACCTCCGGGGAGCCCGCCCATCAGCACGATGGCATAGGCGCAGGCGACGATTTTAAGCGTGCTTCCGGACAGATGTATGGTGGCGCACAATGGGATGACAAAATCGGCAATTCCCTCACTCACCCCGTTTTTTCTGGCCTGGGCCAAAGTCACCGGAATTGTTGCAGCAGAAGATTGTGTGCCAAGTGCGGTCACATAAGCGGAAAGCATGTTCCAAAGGCAGCGGAATGGATTTTTCCGCGAAACGGCTCCGGCCACCAGAAACTGCAGCAGCAGCCAAACAATGTGGATGGCGAAAATGACCGCAATCACCTTGATGAAAACCTGCAGTATGCGCCCGACCTCACCTTCAGCGCAAAGCTTCATGAAAATGCCGAAGATATATAGCGGGAAAAGCGGAATCACCACCTTTGAGATGGTAAGGGTGACCACCTCACGGAATTCTGACAGCACATTCTTGAAGGTCTCACCCTGCACCGCCGCCAGCCCGAGTCCAAGGACGAAGGCAAGCACCAAAGCGGACATCACACCCATGACAGGAGGCATTTCAATGGTGAAATATGGCGCTATGGACTCCGTGCCCATTTCCGCCTGAGAGGAGACAAAATCCCCCATTTTCAGGAAAGAGGGATAGACACCCCTGCAGATGCCATAGGAGAAAAAACCGGCAATCACGGTGGAGAGATAGGCCAAAAGCGCGGTAAGCCCAAGAAGCCGGCCTGCACCCTTACCCATCTCGGCGATGCCGGGGGCAACCAGACCGACAATGATAAGCGGGATGATAAAGTTCAGGAAATTTCCGAAGACAGCGTTAAAGGTGAAGAAAACGCGCATCACCCCCATCGGCAGGAACCTGGAGCACACCACACCCAGGACAATGGCCAGCAACACTTTGGGCAACAAACCTAAATGTATCTTCTTTTTCATTGCTGCAGGCTTTTCATAAAATCAGTTCACTTCATGAAACAGTTGGCGGTGTATCGGAAACTCCTTCGCAAGCACACCGGAATAGAAAAAGTCGTTCCCGATCACCCCGAAAGTATAGTTGCGCCCGTTCACCTGGATGTTGGAGCCGCCGCACCGCGGGTCGGCATGCGGTTTGGAAACCCCGAAACCAAGGTTGAAAAGCGTGAAGAGGATGTCAGGACGGTCGGAAATGTCATACCCGCTGCGTTTCCACTGCCACATGGTCTGCTTCAGGATACAAGCGGTATAAAGATAGGAATAGAAGTGGTTGCGTTCGCTGAGCAGACGGTTCAGCCTCTCCTCCGTCGGATTGTCCGTCTCGAAATCCAGCAGGTGCTCATAGGCAGGCCCCATGTAGAAAAGCGAGGTGCTGTCCTTGAGGTTTGCCTCCACCTTCATCGCGGTGAAATCCTTGATACCGTTGATACCCAACGAGAACTGAGACTGCACCGTCAATGCGACCGGGCCGAGATGGCGCTTGATGACCTCACGCTTCCTGTCGGTGTGGAAAAGCCGGATCTGTTCTCCCATTGTGCAGCCCACAATCAGTCTCGGATCCACACCGGTCAGGGCGGCCGCCTTGCGTATGACCGCGCTGTCACGCACAATGGCATCCTGCAGCAGGGTCCAGCTGCTGTCGTTCATCCATGGAACCGCATTGCCTTTCCTACGTTCAAAGCCATGTCGCTGCAGAACCTCCTGCATCTCACGGACAGCCTCCGGATAACCCGCAGCCAACGAATCATCCTTCAGGTACATCCCAACGGCATACAGCATCCGGTTGATTGCATCAGGATGGTCGGTGTAATAGCCCGCCTCATGGATAAGCCGCGCATTTTCGGGATAAATACGTCCCAAAACGGCAAGTTCGGCATAGCGGTCGGTCATGGCCATGAACTCCGCCGCCGAATCCCCTTGTGTGACAACAGCCGTATAATCCGCCAGATAGCGGTTGTTCCTGTCCACACTGCCGCTGTTGTTACTGACGCCCATCTTATACAGGGCCCATGCGCCTACAATTGCCGCGCCGGCTAATGCAAACAGATGCACAACAATCTGATAAACGACCCATCCGGCTCTCCTCCTTTTCTTTTCCATTAAATATATTATGTGTTATTTTGATTTTGGTTCTTTTACTATATACATTTCACAGGCAAGACAATCAAAATGCAACAGGTAGCGCAAATCCCCATGCTTCAGATATAGAGGTTCACGGTATTTCAGGAAATCCCTTGAACTGTTTTTCCTGCATTCGCCCAAAGCATCCAACAGACAATAGCGGCAATGCATCAGCATCGGAATCTTCGCAGCATTATGTATGTATCTCTCTATTGCCCAGTCCACCGTAGCGGCCCCATGTTCAAAATAGAACTCTTTGGCCTTAAGATTCAGCACATTGGCACGGTAATCCAAGTGCATATCCTGATTTTCAAACGGATATGTCATATAAGTCTCCATGCGGAAGACATCCGCCGGGCGCCAGTCCGCACGCAACATCTGCATACGCTCCAAGGCCTCCCGCCGCATCTCCCCAAGGATGGATACAGGTACAAACCAAGGGCGTGGCAGCAAAACCTGTGGTATTATCGCCTCAAACTCCGTATCTCCGAATTTTGAAAGCTGGTTCCTCAACTTGATATAGAGCATTTCCGGGTTCTCAGCCAGATGTTTTTCCGCAGGACGCTCCACAACCACCTGATTGCCATCCTCGTCCGTCAGCTGAAGCGAAAAACCTGATTTTGTCTCAGAAAAAATAACTTCAAGCGGTATCCGCCGCTGCGACGTTTCCTTGTTCAATTTTTTACGGAACAACCGGTCCTCATTGCGGTAAAGGATTGTACCTACCTTAAGTCCGGACGGCTTGCTCTGAAAAGACACCGTATTTCCGTTCACATTATTGGCTTGGAATCCACGCAACACCCCATTCGCATCCACAAAACAGAGCCCGTCCGCATTGTGCAGCGTTACGTCGCTGTCAAAGGTCAGGGAACGTTGCAGCACAGAGGTGACCGGACCCACCTTTTCCCCAAATGATTTCGGACTCACCATGGAGGCCATGTCCCCACGGACGCCATGGAGGAAATAATCGGTGGAGCCGCGATGGAAGCTCTTTTCCGGGTTGGGTTCAAAATTGGCATGGACAGTCCCCAATGAGGCTTTGCCATACTTTCCGTCCGCCTTTTCAAACAGCTCGTCCAATTTCCGCCGGTAATATAATGTGATGTTCTTCACATAATCCACATCCTTGAGCCTGCCCTCAATCTTCAGGGAGGTGACTCCGGCTTCAAGCATCTCCTCCAGACTGTCGGAACGGTCCATATCCTTCAGCGACAACAGGTGCAAGCCGCGATGTATCACACGCCCCTTCTTATCGGTCAGGTCATACGGCAGCCGGCAGTATTGTGCGCACTCCCCACGGTTGGCGGAACGTCCGCAAGAGACGTAACTCATATAACATTGTCCGCTGTAGCTGACACATAGCGACCCATGGACAAAAGCCTCCAGCTCAACAGGACAGGCCTTGTGGATGGCAGAGATATCCGCCAATGAAAGTTCACGGGCAAGCACCACACGCTGAAAACCTGCAGCGGCCAGAAAACGCACTTTTTCTATTGTCCTGACATCGGTCTGGGTGCTGGCATGGAGTGCGATGGGAGGCAAATCCATCCGCAGCAGCCCCATATCCTGCACGATAATGGCGTCCACGCCCATCTCATAACAACGGACAACCATCTTCTGCGCCTCCTCCAGCTCCTTATCCGTCAGAATTGTATTGAGGGCCACATGCACCTTGGCACGATAGATATGGGCAAAGCGGACCAGCCGCTCCACATCCTCCCAGGAATTGCCCGCGGCGGCCCTTGCGCTGAAACGGGGCGCACCGATATATACGGCATCAGCACCATGTTTCACCGCCTCAATGCCACAATTGGCATCCTTTGCCGGACTAAGCAATTCAATCTTCTGCATGATCCAAATATTCCTTCAAATATTGGGCGGTATAGCCCACACCTTTGCGCACCACCTGCTCCGGCGTGCCGGAAGCCACAACGCAACCTCCGCGCCCGCCGCCTTCGGGCCCCATGTCAATCAGGTGGTCCGCCACTTTAATAACATCCATGTTGTGCTCCACGACCAGCACCGTATTACCGCGCTCCACAAGCTGCTGGAGCACATCCAGCAAAATCCTGATGTCCTCAAAATGGAGGCCTGTGGTCGGTTCGTCCAAAATGTAAAACGTATGCCCTGTGTCCTTCCGGCTGAGCTCCGCCGAAAGCTTAATACGCTGCGCCTCCCCGCCAGACAATGTGGTGGACGGCTGTCCCAACGCCAGATAACCCAGCCCGACCTTCTGCAGCACACGCAGCTTGTAGGCGATGGATGGTATTCCTTCAAAAAATGTCACCGCCTCGTTCACATTCATCTCCAACACATCACTGATGGATTTCCCCTTATAGCGCACCTCCAATGTCTCGCGATTATACCTTTTGCCGTTGCATGTCTCGCAATGCACGTAGACATCCGGAAGGAAATTCATCTCGATGGTGCGCATGCCGGAGCCCTTGCAGGTTTCACAACGGCCGCCGGAAACATTGAATGAGAAGCGGCCCGCCGCATAATTGCGCACTTTGGCCTCAGGAAGCGAAGCATACAGTTTCCGGATTTCATCAAACACCCCGATGTATGTGGCCGGATTGGAACGCGGTGTGCGTCCGATGGGCAGCTGGTCAATCTCTATCACCTTGTCAATATGCTCAAGCCCTTCAACCGCCCTGTATGGGAGCGGTTTCTTTTCGGCACGGTAGATGGCATGGTTCAGAATTGGGAAAAGGGTTCCGTTTATAAGGGAGGATTTGCCGCTACCCGACACACCGGTGACGCAGATCAAAGTCCCTAACGGGAAACGGACATCAATCTCCTTCAAGTTGTTGCCACAGGCTCCGCGCAACCACAAGGAATCCCCGTTGCCACGACGCCGCTTTTTCGGCAAACCTATCCGGCGCACACCGTTCAGATAATCGGCCGTCAGGGAACCGGAACGGAGCAAATCGGCATAACTGCCTGCGGAAAGCACATGCCCGCCGCGCAAACCGGCATCGGGGCCTATGTCCACAATATAATCGGCGGCACGCATGGTGTCGCGGTCATGCTCCACCACAATCACGGAATTGCCGGCATCACGCAGCCTCTTCAGCGCGGTGATGAGCCGGTTGTTGTCCCGCTGGTGCAGTCCTATGCTTGGCTCGTCCAGGATGTAGAGCACATTCACCAGCCTCGAACCGATTTGGGTTGCCAGCCGGATGCGCTGCGCCTCCCCGCCCGATAGGGTTTGGGAGGAACGGTTAAGGCAAAGGTAGTCGATGCCCAGATAGAGCAGCAGATCCAGCCGCCCCATGATTTCCTTAACAATATCTTTGGCTATCAACTGCCTGCTCTCATCCAAGTAATCGTTCACATGCAGCATCCATTCATGCAGCCTGACAAGATCCATGGCCGACAAGTCGGCAATGGAGCGGTCTCCGATTCGGAAATGGAGCACCTCTTTTTTCAGGCGTGTGCCGTTACAGGCCTCACATGGACGGGTGTGCATGAACTGCTGCGCCCACTTACGGATGTTGGCCGGAGCCTCCTCAGTGTTCTGGGACAGGATGAAGTTGACAATGCCCTCAAAACCGTCGGAAACGGCAACGGCCTCACCTTCCCCATCCGAATCATTTATTGACATCGGACTTTCCGAACCATACAAAATACGGTTGAGCGACTCCTCGGGAATCTCCGCAATGGGAGTGTCCAGCGTGAAGCCCTCATAGCGCGCCATCTGTTCAATCTGACGGAACATCCAGTTGGACTTGTATTTCCCCAACGGAGCCAACCCGCCTTCGCGGATGCTTTTTTCCGGATTTGGCACCAGCTTGTTGAAATCGACCGCCACCACCGCCCCCAAACCGTGACAATGGGGGCATGCGCCATAAGGGGAATTGAAAGAAAAGGTGTTGGCTTCCGGTTCGGGATAGGATATGCCGGTGGTCGGACACATAAGGAAACGGCTGAACAGCTTGGGTTCAACCTTTGTGACATCCAGGACCATCATGGTGCCCTTCCCAAATTTCATGGCGGTCTGTACGGATTTGACCAGCCGCTGCCTGTTCTCCTCCCTTACCTCCAGAGTGTCAACCACCATCTCGATATTATGAGTCTTGTAGCGGTCGACCTGCATCCTGACCAGCACCTCCTGCACAATTCCGTCTATGCGTGCATAGAGGAAACCCCATTTCAGAATTTGCTGGAAAATTTCACGATAGTGCCCCTTCCTTCCCCGCACAAGTGGTGAAAGCAAATGGATTTTTTTTCCGGAATAGCGCTCCATAATCAGATTGACAATCTGCGTTTCCGTATATCGCACCATCGGCTCCCCAGTATGATATGAATAGGCGGTGGAGACACGCGCATAAAGCAGGCGCAAAAAATCATAGATCTCCGTCACTGTGCCGACCGTGGAGCGCGGGCTGCGGTTTACCGTCTTCTGCTCAATGGCGATTACCGGACTCAGACCTGTAATCTTGTCCACATCCGGACGGATCATATCCCCGATAAAATGACGGGCATAGGAGGAGAATGTCTCCATATACCTGCGCTGGCCTTCAGCATAGATGGTGTCGAAAGCGAGGGATGATTTGCCGGATCCGGAAAGTCCTGTAATCACAACAAGCCGATTCCTGGGGATGGTGACATCAATATTTTTAAGGTTGTGCACACGTGCCCCCTTGATAACCAGCTCTTTCTCTTCGCCTTCAAACGTAGTTGCCATGCTATTCCTCAACACAAAATCAAAGTTGCAAAAGTACTTGAAAAATCAATACAGAACCGCCTGATAGGACGAATTACTTTTTTTTTACTGAAAACACCTGTTGTCAAAAAAGATCATCCGATGCTTGATTTTTCTGCGAACATGCAAAAAAACACCGTTTCCAGAAAAATCAAATTGCATGGATTCATCTTTTCATTTCGTTTTTTCACCCATTTTTCGATGTGATGAAGAAGCATTTGAGGGCTGGGGAAGCATCAATATAGCAACCCGAACATCCACAGAGGTATTTTATTGCGGTGACCTGTCTCTACGCCATCCACTGCCAAAAAACTGTCAGGCTGGTCTTTTATCTGTTCAAATGTTTTGTTAGGTCCGCCAACTTCAAAAAGGTACTTGTGGTCAACATAGAAATCGCCCTGTTTGGGATAACAGACATTATGCCCGGCAGACACTTGGTTTAAGAAAAACGTCTCACGCATAGTGCCAATATTCACTCTCGAAGAGAGCGCATACATCAAATTGGGATTATTCAGAAATATCTTTTCCGGTCGCGACATCCGGTTAAGGCTTTTCAGATTATCATGCAGAAGATTGACAAGTCCGCTACGCTGCAAAGCATTGAGCATTTTTAGCCCTTGATTGCGGTCCGTTTCCAATTCGCGAAACAGTTGGCTCATATTTGGTTTTTGTGGCACCGATTCAGCCAACAGCATCAACATTTTGCGTGTTTTGCGGATGGTGGATGTCGTAATCTCCTCCACTGTAGGGTAATCGACTTCCACTATTTGATTGACCACCTGCATCAGGCGCTGTTCGTACCCTTGGTCGGACTCTTTATAGAAAGGATAGTAACCCGTAGCGCAATAACATTCAAAAGCCGGCAGTATTTTTTCCTTTGATGTCACCTCCATTGCAATAGGAAGATGCTTGTTGATCAAAGTTTCCAATGACAGCGGCTCCATATCGAACAGCCCCTCAAACATCAAGTACTCCCGGAAAGACATACCTTGCAGCGTATAGGTTATCAGTCGTCTTGACAAGTCAGCCTGTGCATTGTCTATCTGCAGCATCGAAGAACCCGAGAACACTATCTGCATATCACCATATTCGTCATAGATATTCTTTATCAGGCGCTGCCACAGTGGGAAATAATGCACCTCGTCAATAAACAGATACTTGCCATTGTGGGTGTAAAAATAATCCACCAGTTCTTTCACGTCATGGGTGGTAAACCATAAATCGTCAAGCGGTATGTACAAT
>JAEEGG010015236.1_pt1 | contig 16164 bp, 10 predicted proteins | sample 9134161 | NCBI WGS metagenome assembly JAEEGG01 (sample SAMN16246543, study PRJNA631951) | gut metagenome | biome: gut microbiome; feature: rumen; material: CR-attached | host: Bos | place: Iran: Karaj | collected 2018-10
TGAGTTCGACTTCGGCTTGGAGAATATGGCTCGTGTGTTCAAACTAGCTACCTTCCCTATCGTTTGTACCAACTACGATTTTACAGGCACTCCGATGGAAGGCATCTGCAAACCTTGGATCGTCCTCAAGCGCAATGGTTTGAAGATTGGTGTCTTTGCTGTATGTCCGAAGATGAAAGGACTTGTTGCTGACAAGAATTGTGTGGGCGCCAAGTACCTTGACCCTGCCCAAGTAGCGCTTGAAACAGCTACTATGTTGAAAGAACAGCAGAAGTGCGATATGGTTGTCTGCATCTCACACCTGGGATGGAACAGCAATCGTGGTGAGGACGACCAATATATGATCTCGGGTTCACGCAACATCGACTTGGTGCTGGGTGGACATACCCATACCTATATGACCTCTTTGGAATATTGGAAGAATATGGATGGCAAGCCCGTTCCTGTTGACCAGAACGGCAAATCAGCAGTCTTTGTAGGAAAGATTGTTGTCGATTTTAAATAATCTAGACCATCTAGAATTTCTAGCTTATTCAAAATAGAAGGTAAGAACAAACATCTTGGAATGCGCGCTGCTGACACTACCCGCATAAGCTCGTAGGTTGGCATCACGCAATTCGTTGATATGGTTCTTGTCCAACACATCACTCAGTCCAAAGCAGAACTTCAGCTCAGGAATCAGTTTGAAGAATGGCAGGTAGAAGTCACAGCCCAAACCCACTTCCAACATGGTGTCATATCTCTTGATGCGCACCATATCCTGGTCACCACCCGTCAGGTTAATCATTGGGTTGATACCCGCCATGATGTAAGGGCGATGATTGTTCCAGCGAGGAGCAGCAAACTTGATGTCCAGTGGCAATGAGACGTAGGTGTTCTTCATATCCTGTGTCTGCTGGAGCGGGTTGCCCTGCGCATCTATCTCCTTCATGTTCAGAAATGTCAGATGCTTCGCACCAAAGTGCATCGATGGTGTGAAGCGTAGCGAGAAGTTCTCGCTCAGTCGCAGTTCGGCTAGTACACCTACGGAGAATCCAGGGTTCCACTTGTCAGCATCGCACAAGATATACTGTTCGCTCACATTTCCGTCTGGATCAGTCATGATGTAAGGTCCCACGTTCTCCAACTCCAAATCCTGCAGGTGTGTACCTACCAAGATGCCTAAGTGCAGCGGACGCAAGTCTATATAAGGTTTGTTCTGCACCCGACGGTCCGTCTGTGCAGCTATATTCAGGGTCATTACCCCCATTAATATCAATGTAATTATTCGTTTCATCTGTATTCTTAATAACGCAACATACGACCTGATTATTATTTCGACTACGTATAAATTATTAAAATAGTCTCCCTAAGATTAGGTATATATCAAAATAAATGCCTACCTTTGCATCACAAATATTAAGTATTTATTAATCTATTAAAGTACAAGAATTATGGCATACGTAATTGGTGACGACTGCATCGCATGCGGTACATGTATCGATGAGTGCCCCGCTGGAGCAATCTCTGAGGGCGACAAGTATTCAATCAACCCCGATGTTTGCACAGAGTGCGGCACATGCGCTGACGTTTGTCCGTCAGAGGCAATCAGCCTTCCCTAAGGAATAAGCTGAATTATGTGGTTAAAACGAATGGGCTTCCGATGAGGAAGCCCATTTCTGTTGTATCTATAACCAAGGTGTGGCTTTTATTTCACCATCACCTTGGTTACAGTATTACCCTGTTTGCGAATCAGCAGACCCTTGGTTGCACCATTCACCTCACGACCCTGCAGGTCGAAATAGCGAACGGTATTGTCGGTATTCACCTTGGTGCTGATGCTCTGGATGCCAGTAGTCTCAAGATCGAATGTCTTTTCACTGCTCCATGCAGAGAAAAAACCTTCTGCGTCTAATGAACGAATGCGATAGGTGTAGATCTTGTTAATATCCACTTCCATAGTAATGCTGTTAGTGGGTGTCGAACGTATATCTGTCGTAACAGCACGGCGAGGAGTTGAACTTGACGAATTAATTCCCAACTGCTCGGCAGTCCAGATACCATCGTAGATAGCCAGATAATTGAGGTACATCTGAGTTTTTGGAGCTATCAGGAATTGATAGGCAGCCTTATTTATGTTCTTAAGATGAACTACTAGCTTCTGGTCGCCTGTAACTTCGAAATCCTCTACACCGACCTCCTCAATGTTTCTGACATATTTATCTTCCACATCACCGTTAGAATAGGTAACAGTTCCTTTGACCGAATTCTTAACGATATTAGCCCCCAACACCAGTGTAGCATGGGTTGATGATGGTGTGTACCACCAAGGACTCTTGAGTGTACCCGTTGACGTAGAAGTACCAAATCGCATCTTGTTGGGGGTAGTGAAAAGATTATCAGCTGTCCAACTTTTCAGTCCGTAATTTTCCAAATCACCTTTGATGGGTGTAAAGCTTGCTGACTTACTCTCAAACTTAGCCAAATCCGATTCATACATCAAGGCTTTCTCAGGAGTGCTGGGAGCCTTATCCTTTATCGTCCACTCTACCTCGTAGCTTACTGCTTTTTCAACTGCAGGCCATGAAATGGTTAAAGAATTGCCCTCAATCTGTTCTGTAGCTTCATCGGCAGAAGGTACAGGCATCTCTGGGCGACAAGCCACAAAAGATACCGTCATTGTTTCTGTATTCTCCGTAATGTTATCAATCTGTTTGTTCAACAGTTTGCTACCATCCGTATTTTCATTATAAAGCGTAGCTGCTGGTGTGCTATAATTACTCAGCATGGTATTACCTTTGGTACCTGGCCAAGGGTCTCCAGCCAAACTTAATGCTGAAAGATCATTAAATTCATTATCTGCAGGAACAATCACCATGCGCTGATGATTTGCCACTACATTAACCTGATTACTAGTCCAGGCAGTTTTACTATAGTCCACATGATAGATGAGCAGTCCATGTCCATACAGGCCTTTATCGAAACTTACGGGTTGGCGGTTCTCCAAAATATAATATTCGTTCCTGTTTTTGTCATTATAGAGAATATATGCCTCAGGCTCATTTACTAGAGGCTTCATTCCGACAACAGACGTCTGCTCTTTAAGTTCTGTTGGCTCCATCCAGCCCGAGAACCAACGCTCATAGGCCGTATAGCCTGCTGGTGTATGCGAATTATCGTTATAACTGCCAGCACACATCACATCCCAATAAGCCATTCCATAATTATCCCCTTGTGTGTCATACATATCTGGCAATCCCAAGCAGTGGGTAAACTCATGACAGGCTGTTCCGATTCCGTCCAATTCAGAGCCGCTTTTTCCACTTAACTCTGATGCGCAACCATAAGTGTTAATCGTCACTCCATTATATTCTTTTGTTTTACCTTCTGCTGCCAATACCCACTCATGGGGCCAGATTGTCTCTGGAGCTGCTCCCTGAGCCTCTGCATAGCCTGCATAGATTACAAATACCTGATCTACCTCCTTATCACCATCCCAATCGTAATTTGAGAAATTAACACCAGCCTTGTAAGCGGAGTCAACAGCCTCGGCCACCATGATTGCAGGATGAGTGTCATTGTTTTCATTACCTTGGTCGTCAGTATAATGCTTGCCATAATACTCCATCTTATGAGATACAGTAAACGGACCTACCACGTCAAAGTCAATGTTCAGTTTTCCATAACTCTGCTTTTTAAAGTAGTCACGTACCGAACCTTCGTTGCCATACTCTTTATAGCCCTCCTCATTGAAGAAGCGCTTGAAGATTTGGTTCGTGGTCAAACTGTCGTTCAAGAACTTCACATCCTGATACTGCAACAGAATAACCAAGCCCCTTTGATTTCCTGTAGTCGTGCCTGGTTCTCCCGCCCTGCGGGCTCTTCTGCTGGAGGAATTACCTTGGGCCAGTCTCTGTTCTTTCAGAGCTGTCCATTGCTCTGCCACCTCTTCTCGAGTCAACTTAATCAACTCACCATTCTTCAGTTTACAGGGTTTCTCCTCTGCATCTGTATAATAGGAGAAATGCTCATCACCTTTCAGCGATAATTCCACGGTAGTACCGTTCTTCAGTGTTACTTTCTTCTTCAGTCCTGGCTTAGCAGGCACGGCCATCATCGTCGTTGCTACGAACATTAGGGCCGTCATGGTTATTAATAGTCTTTTCTTCATAATAATTGAATTTGTTGCAACAAACTAAATAATCGTTGCAAAGATACGAATAAACGAGAAGAATGCAAAATAAATCAGTATTTATTTTCATTCTCGAGCGAAAGTGTCATCTACATTCTCTATACGGAGAAACAATTGCACTTTTAATTTGAAAAAGAGAGATGCGAATCTCGCCCATATGCAAGATTCGCATCTCATAGAAATCAGTTACTCAGAATAAATTACTTCACAAGATTTAACTTGATTGATTTATTCTTAAGAACTTTCTTCGATGGCTTTACAGCATTCTTCAGTTTTGCGCCGTTAAGACGACGAGAGAAGTCGGCTGCTCTCTTCATACTCTGAGCTTGTACACCAGGGAGAACAATCTGGAAAGCACCATTTCTTCCACCGAAGTAAGCTTTTTCACCAAGATATACCCACGTCTGGTAGTTTACTGGGTTACCAGCGCTGTTCTCTCCCTCAAGTACTGGGAATGTAATAACACCATCAGCCAGTTTTCCGAAAATGTTAGGAAGTTGGGCATAAACGGCATCAAAACCATATTCTTCAACCAATTCACCTGCATCAGTAGAGAGAGAGAATGGACCATTGCTACCAAGCGTCAGTTCTAGTGGCTGAAGAGGGATATACACTCCATTGGGGTTCTCTGCATGTACCAAAACATCACCTGTACCACTAACTACTCCAAAGTCAGCAGCAACGGCAGAATACATCTTCACAAGACGATAAAGACCCGGAGTTGAAGTACTCTCCTCAATATCTACAGGATAAGGTTCTGGATCATAACTGAAGAGAGGAAGAATCATATCGTCTACAAAATAGCCTTGACCTAATGACTTCCATGGATTGGCACCTCCACCATAGTATTCAAATTCGGCTGTTGCCACAGTCTTAACATCTTCACCATCAATAACGGCAATGATAATTTGCAGTTTACCAGACATTTCCTCAGAAATAGGCAACTGGAAGGAACCGGCAGCAACGTCTGCAGCCTCCAACTCACCAGCAGCAATAGCATCTGCGACAGCGTTGGCATCAACATTACCAGGCATAACAATACCCTTCACATTGGTTGCATCCGGGCCAAGCTTCAAGCTACCCATAGCAAACACCTCTCCTGCAGGATTCGTGAAGATACCTTCATATACAACAGAAGCAGAATAGTCAGAGAACACACCACCAGGCAGGGCTATTGCCAACATACCATTAGCATTGCCATACCATTTCAACTCATTCTCACCATTCATAGTCATGAGAAGCGATTTGGGGGTTTCAAACGTAATCACATTATCTTTCAGCTTTCCAAAGTATGAAGGACGAGCGGCCTTAATACTTTCCAGGTCGTTACCGTTACGCAACCAATACCATACATAGGAAGTCATACCCAACATACCTTCATCGGGAAGATCCAGCAAACCAGAATCGAAGTATTGGAAGTAAACAAAGTCAGGATCTGTTGCGTCGATAATCATGTCGCAATTACCAGTGTTTTTCCAATATTCGAGAATCTCTTCCTCGTTGCTCCATAGTTTAGACTTACGGAAACCATAGTCTGGACTATATGGGGTAGCCACTTTATAGCGACCAGGAGTAATGGCGCTCTCATAGATGTCAACGTCCCAAACCTGATTACCAACATTCCAAAGACTGCCAATAAAGTCATCACGATACAAACCGCTTCCTTTCAGTTTTACCCACTCTGTAACACCAGCAGTGAACTTGTAAGTACTGATACCATAAGGAGTAGTAACTGCAGCGTCGTTTAAAGCTACGGTGATAGTGTCATACTTTCCGTAAACAATATCCGCAGGATTATAGCTAATTACCAAATTAGCAACATCCTGACCATCTGCAAAACTAACAGAGGTGGGAACATTGAAAATAGAACCCTCGTTCATTGTAACAGTCAGGGGTACATTCAGTGCGCCAGACTTATCATAGCGAGAAACCTGGACAGAGAAACTGTTCTCTGTTGGAGAAATCTCATAGCTTGAACCAAGGTTATTGCTAAAGAAAACCTGTTGTCCTGATACGCTACCAGGCTGCCAATTGTTGTCGCTAGAGCAGGCAGTGATGCCAAGCATCACGCCTACTGTCAGCAACATTGTATAAATAAATGATTTTTTCATCTTTATATCCTATTATATTAATTACAATATTACTGATACTCTCCAATAACAGCTGGACCTACAACAGCCTTGGTGGGGTCAGGGTTGTTCTTGCCCACAATACCGTTGTTATTGTTGATCTCGAAGATAGGAATACAGAGGTTCCAGTTAGGCTTAATACCCTCACAGTTAATGCGGAAGATGTCTGCAGGAGCATTGCTGCCCTCGTAGTACTGCATCACACCTGGCTTGATACGCTTAGCTGAAGGGAATGCATTACCCTCACCCCAGAACTCAATACGCATCTGATTGAGCACCTCTAACTGCAAGTTACGAGCAACAGAGGTAGAGAAAGAGTAGTCAGGCTGACGATAAGTCTGCATGAACTGGGTAAGCAGCTGTGAACCAGCGGCAGGACCCTGTGTCATACCAACAGCCTCGGCCTCAATCAGATACATTTCCTCAACACGCATGATGGGCACGTCAACAGCACCACCTACGGTATAAGTCTCATAGTTACCATCCTTACAACGGAACTTCAGAGCCAGATATGCAGGACCTTCCTCAATAAACTCCTTACCCTTTACTGACTGATAGTTATAGAACTCATACTTGGCAGGGTCAACGAAAGCGTACTTACGGAAGTCTGTCTTTGCAATCTTGTTGTAAAGAGAAGCATCAATCATGGGAAGAGTCAGTGAAGCATAGCCCCAATCAGACTCAGAAGCAATCCAACCAGTGAAGTTACAGAGGTTGGCCATATTGTCGCTGGCATAGCTGACATACCACATCCATGAAGAAGTAGCTGTAGTAAATGCACTCTTAGGATCAAGCCATTCGCTCTCACTCATAGGTGTTGCGCCACTGGCATTGATGGCCTTACGGGCATACTCCGCTGCTTTGGCATAGTCCTCATCCCACAAAGCAACCTTGGCACGAATACCATAAGTTGTAGCCAAAGTGGGCATACGACGGTCAGTCGGTGCATAACCTTCCATCAAGCTCTCAGCCATATCAAGGTCAGAGTATATAAACTTCATCAGTTCATCATGCGTCACACGGGGATTGTTCTTAGAATCCTGGCCAGTGGTCTTCTCAGTAACAATAGGTACAGTCAGACCCAGCACATCCGAAACATCAGTATATTTATTCTCTACCGGCTCGAACAGAACCATCAGCATATAATAATCAAAAGCACGTGCAGCATAAGCCTGTCCCAACATACCTTTCAGGTCGGGAGCAGCACTGGCAGGATCAACAGAATTGATTACATCGTTAGTACTCTTGATGAACTGATAGAGTGTGAACCAAGGAAGATAGGCGAAGTAAGAGTTCTCACCAACGTTTCCATTGAAAGTATTGTAGTTACGGAACCAGTCGTAACCAGACTCAGAACCGCCAGGATACATATCGCCCAGCATCTCAGTCTGTGCAATCATAAGCTGAGGATAAGCCATATCTGTCTCGTGAACCTGCTCTCCATAAACCAGATACCACTGTACCATCTGTGCAGGGATACCTCTCAAAGCAGCAGACAGGGCACTGGAAGAAGCACCAATTTGCTCCTGCGTAGCAGTATCGCCCTCGGGGAATGTCTCCTTAATACAGCTTGTAGCCAATGTCAAAGTAGCTACGAAGACTGTAGTCAGCGAAAATATCTTCTTAAATGATGTTTTCATATTTTTTTCCTTTTACTTTAATGTTTAGAATGTAACTGTAATACCGCCAGAGATGGTACGCATAGGAGAATAGTTGGTGGCATTGGTCACGTCGCTGTAAGTCTGACGTGGGTCAAAGCCCTTACGCTTGCTCCAGTAAACAACGTTTTCTGCTGAGCAGTAGATACGCAGAGATTCAATGAATGCCTTACGAGTCAGCTTAGATGGGAAAGTATAACCAACGTTGATATTCTGAAGATTCAGATAGCTGGCATCGGTAAGGAAGCGGGTTGACATACTTGAAGAGTTGGTCTCACCCCACTGCCAACGAGGAATGTCACTGCCCTTATTGGTTGATGACCAGCTGTTAAGTGCATCCAGATGGAAGTTCTGACCAGAACCCTGGCTCGTTGGAGGAGCCATGAAGTTGGCATAAGTAGAGTCATACTGCTTGCCTCCCAGTGAATAGGTGAAGTTGATAGAGAAATCGAAGCCATAAGCACGAAGTGAAGTACCAAAACCACCAAACACCTTAGGAATGGTTGTTTCCTCAATGACATAGTAGTCGGCCTTGCTGTAGTCTGCGGTAGTTTCACGACCTACCCATACCTCATTACCCTCGGTATCGGTTTCAAATACATTCTTCCACCAGAGTGACTGACCGGTTTCAGGATCAACACCTGCATAGTCCTTCATGTACCAAGAGTACATTGAACGATCCTCAGCGATGTAGAAGTTACCATTGTTGTAACCGTCAACCTTCTTACCGTCAGGAGTATATTTCGAAGTTGTCTTCTTGTCATCGTCCAGTTTGGTAATTAAGTTCTTCTGAGTGGTAAGATTCAAATGAATATTCCAATCAATGTCCTTGGTGTGGATAGCATTGTAGGCCAACTCCAGCTCAAAGCCCTTGTTAGACATGTTACCTACGTTAGCATAATAACTTGAATAACCCAAAGAAGGAGCTACAGAGAACGAGTAAAGCATATCGGTAGTCTTACGATAGTAGTACTCCATGCTACCAGTCAACTTCTTGAACAACTGGAACTCGAAACCGATGTTGAAGTTAGTGTTAGTTTCCCAAGTGATATCACGTGTACCTTTGGTAGAGAAAGAAGTACCTACCTTACCTGATGAGTTCAGAATGTTGAACACGTCGGTATAGCGATAGCTACCGATGTTATCATTACCCTGTGAACCAATAGAGGTCTTGAACTTCAGCTCGTCAACCCACTTCACATCGTTCATGAACGACTCCTTGTTAATCAGCCAAGCAACACCGGTTGACCAGAAGGTACCCCAACGATAGTCGGGATCAAAACGTGAAGAGGCATCACGACGAAGAGAAGCCTGAAGGAAGTAACGCTGGTCGTAATCGTACATCACACGTCCGAAGTAACCTTCATTGTTGTAACGTGTCTTGTATGAGTATGCACTCTGACCATCTACCACAGCACCACCAAGTTCCTTGTTGGTCTGAGAGAACATCTGGCTCTTAGAAGCAGACAGATAGCGTACCTGACGATCATAATACTCATGACCAACCATCAACTGGAAGTTGTGCTTCTCTGCTAAAGTGAAGCTATAGTTCAACAACTGCTGCAAGTTGTAGTCAGAAGTGCGCTGATGATACACTTCAACAGTACCACCTGTAGAGTCAAACTGTCCGTAGTAGGGGTTGTAAACATAGTTACCACGAGTTTCATCCAAATTGTAAGTACCATTGACTGTCAGAGTCAGACCATCAATAATCTTGAAATCAGCGAAACCATGAGCACCAAAGGCATTACCTTCGAAATTGCGGGTGTTCAGCTTGTTGTCAAGAAGCGGGTTTGCCTTGCCAAGGAAAGCACGCTGGTAACCAGCATTCTTACCATCACCATAGTCCATCATACCAATACCGTTAGCATCAATCATGACAGTACCGTCTGCATTGCGGATATAGGCAGGATAAATAGGAGCAATCTGAGTAGCGGCGGCCCATACGTTACCAGTAGAATTGCTGCTACCATTATTACCCAGTGAATTGTGGTTGAAACGGGTGTAGTTAATGTTCATACCTACCTTCAACCATTCCTTAGCCTGATAATCGGCCTTCAGTCGAGCGGTGAAACGCTTCATGTCAGAGTTTGCGGTGATACCCTCATTGTTCAGGTAACCCATTGAAGCATAGTAATTACCACGATCGCTGTTTCCGCTCACGCTAACATTGTACTCCTGACGGGCTCCCGTACGTGTACCTTCCTCCAGCCAGTCGTCTGAGGTAAGCAGATAGTCAACACCCTTATAATTAACAATACGACCAAGTGTGGCGTTGGGATTCAACTTACCATCCTGACCAATCAGCATCTGACCGTTGGGGATGGTGTAGATATTGTAACCAACACCCATATCACCTGAATCCTTGAAGATATTAGCATTAGCATTGATCCAAGCATCGTTAGCACTCATGCCTCTATCCATGTAGTAGTTCTTCATGGCATCGTACTGCATCTCGTAGTACTGGCCTGGATCTTTAACCACGTCATACTGGCGCAGGGCACGTGTATTCCAACCAAACTTGGCATCAAGCGTAATCTGAGCACCCTGACCCTTAGCACGCTTGGTAGTAATCATAATCACACCGTTGGCACCACGAGCACCATAAAGGGCATTGCTGGCAGCATCCTTCAAAACGGTCATAGACTCAATATCCTTGGGGTTCAGGTTGGTCATATCGCCACTGTAAGGAGCACCGTCGACGATAATCAGCGGGTCATTACCGGCATTCAGCGAGCTGAAACCACGGATACGAATCTTAGCTGAACTGCTGGGGCTACCGTTGTCCTGAGTCAACTGCACACCAGCTACAGCACCTGCCAAAGCGTCAGTAACACTGGTAACCTGCGACTTTTCAAGCTCAGCAGAACCAATAGCCTTGGCAGAACCTGTGAATGAAGATTTCTTCTGCTGACCGAATGCTACCACGATTACCTCGTCCAGAGCCTTCTGGTCACTGGTCAACATGATTCGCATGTTGGGACGAGCCGTAATCTCAATAGGCTCCATACCTACATAGGTAATGCGCAGGGTCGATTTTCCTGCGGGAACCGTCAGTGAGAAGCGACCATTTACGTCTGTTACAGTACCAACCTGTGTTCCCACTACTAATACAGAAGCACCGATAACGGGCTGTCCGTCTTCCTGGGATGTCACGGTACCATTAACTTTTGTCTGGGCCAATGCCGTTCCTACCATGAGGAAGAGCGCGGCCAAAAACATCATTAGTCTTTTTTCCATAAACACTCTCTTGTTATTAATAAATATATTAAAAAATAAATTGTTCACTACTCGCTGGCTGGTCCCCTAAGGGTACGGAGCCAATAATCCCTTTTAAGGAAAATTCCGTGCAAAGATAATGCTTTCATTTGTAAACAACAAATAAAATATGTAAAAATTGACTTTTTATGCTCTTTTTTTAATGTTTTGCCGTATTTATATGCCAAAATGATGCATAATTAACGCGAAAGTGTTTCATTTCGTTAGGCCATTTTTGTGTAGAAGAGCAGAAGACAAGGAAATGTTCTATATATATAATAAGGTACGCGCAAGGATTAACTCAGTATAAGTTGCCTATATCGACATCATGCGGAGCCTATATCGACATGGTGCGGAGCCTATATCGACGATGTACATATAGGCTATGTTGCATGTGAGTAGCCTATATGTATGATGCGAGAAGCGTATATCTTTGTTGCTCATTTGCCGATTTTTGTAATTAGTCCTAACCCCTAACCCAACAGGCTTCAAATGCTGATGTACAAAGGGATTGAGGCGGGTTAGGTCTATTTTGAGACCTAACCTAGACCTAACCCAGACCTCACCTATAAATAAATAAGGTGGGAAGGTGAAGCGTCAAAATAACATATATTAACAGATAAAAACGGCTGGAAACTGCAAATAGCTCGCATAATTTTTGTATCTTTGCACTGCCTAAGACGAGAGAGCATGAGCTAAGTGCTAGACTCATGAAAAACACGTCAAGAGACCAGATAACTTTAAGTTTAACAATTAAAAAGTTTCTTTTATCTATGAGTAATGATTTACTTGTAAGTGGAAAGGCTGTGCCTGCCTCAACCAAAAGCACATTAGTTATTGAGGAATTCCTCATGGAGTATTACCGTTTCCGTCAGAACATTCTGAACGGGAAGGTAGAGTTTTCAACCAAGCAGAGCGATGGGACGTTCGGCCCGTTTGAACCTCTGACGCAGAAGGCTCTGAATGCCATTATTCTGCGAGCCAAAGAGGATGATGACGACGAGAAGAAGAATCCACAGGCAGACATCAAGTTGTATGTGGACTCTGACCTTGTGCCCAAGTTCGATCCTATTGCCGACTACCTGAATTCATTGCCTAAGTGGGATGGTCACAACTATGTGGCCGACCTCTTCGGACGAATTCCTGGCATCACCTCTGAGCAGGCTGCCTTCCTCGCCAAATGGTTCCGTTCAGCTGTAGCCCATTGGTTGCAGATGGACAGCCTTCATGGAAATGAGGTGGTGCCTACGTTCATCGGAGCCCAGGGTTGTGGTAAGACCACCTTCTTCCGTCGCTTGTTGCCTGGGCATCTGGAGCAGTATTATAAGGACACCATTGACCTTGCCAACAGGTTTGATAAGGAGATGGCCTTGACCAACAACTTGCTGGTGAATCTGGATGAGTTGGAGGCCATTCGCCCCTCGCAGCATGCCTCGCTGAAGCAGACCTTGTCGAGGAACAAGGTGAACGGTCGTCCCATTTATGGTACTGCTCAGGAAGATCGAGCCCGTTATGCCTCGTTTGTGGCTACGACGAACAATCCCCATCCCCTGACGGATGCTACGGGTAGCCGTCGTTATATCTGCATCCAGATTCCCAAGGGTCTGTATATCAATAACGAGGGCGACATCAACTATGAGCAGTTGTATGCGCAGGTGCTCTATGAGTTGCGCGAGCAGAAGGCACCTTACTGGTTTGACAATCTGGAAGTGGAGCGCATTCAGGAGTTGAACCTGGACTTCATGGAGCAGAAGGATATGACTGAGCTTATCAACGCCTGTTTCCGTAAACCTGAGGAAGGTGAAATTCCTGTGACGATGGACAGCACCCAGATGCTGAAGCTGATTCAGGTGGAATATCCCTCTATGAAGATTAACCAGAGCGCAAGGGTATGTCTGGGAAGGGCTATGAAGGAGTTGGGCTTTGCCCATACCTCTTGTAAAAACGTGGCCCACTACAAGGTCATTCCCTTGAAAGCAGCCTGATGGGTGAGGTGTAGGTTAGGTCTAGGTTAGGTCTCAAAATAGACCTAACCTGCCTGAAACCCTTTATACATCAGCATTTGAAGCCTGTTGGGTTAGGGGTTAGGTCTATTTTCGAAAAAAGTCATTTTACATATACCCCAGCGCTCGCAGGATGTCGTTGAGGTTGGCAACCACCATGAGGAGGATAAGGATGCCGAAGCCTACGTATTCGGCACGGATCATGAATTCCTCAGAGGGTTTGCGACGGGTAATCATCTCGTAGAGCAGGAACAGCACATGACCTCCGTCCAAGGCGGGGATGGGCAGGATGTTCATGAAGGCGAGGATGATAGAAAGGAAAGCTGTCATCTTCCAGAACATGTACCAGTCCCACATGGGTGGGAAGAGGGAACCGATGGCTCCAAAACCGCCTAACGACTTGGCTCCCTCGGCAGAGAAGATGTACTTCAGGTCGTCAACATAAGAGGCGAGGACGTGGAAACCGTACTTGATGCCAGCAGGGATACTCTCGAAGAAACCGTATTCACGGGTAATGGGCTTGTAGAGGTCGGCAATGCCCTGAACGGTAAAGCCTAACTTCAACTCTGGAGTGAGCACAACCTGAGCCGTGTCGGTGTGGGCGTCATTGCCGAAGACAACGACTACCGTACGGGCTTTCATGCTGTCGGCAGGTGTGGTAGCCATAGCCATCATGTCGGCACGACGACCTAATTGGTCGACAAACTCATTATAGGAATCAACGGCAGAACCATTGATGGCCAGAATCTTGTCGCCCTTGGCAAGGCCAATCTCGGCAGCTGGGGTTCCAGGCAATACGCTATCAACCTTGGCAGGCATCAGCGGACGTACAAACGAGGGGTCGGCCTTCATCATGTTCAGCAGGTTCAGCTCGCCAGGGAGCGCAATGCTCATGGGCTTGCCGTCACGAATAATGTCGACACGATGAGCCTCAGAGATGTCGCGATAGAGGTCGGCAGAGAAGTCCTTGAAGGGACGGATGTCCGTACCTATTAATATATCGCCATCCTTGAAACCATACGATTTGGCCTCCTGGTTGAACTTCATACCCAGCGTCATGTCCTTGACGGGGATGTAGGTGTCGCCCCACCAGAACAGGATCTGCGAATAGATGAACAGCGCCAGCAGGAAGTTGACCAGCACGCCGCCTATCATGATGAGCAGGCGTTGCCAGGCCGGCTTGCTGCGGAACTCATAGGCCTTGGCAGGCTCCTTGAGCGCCTCGGTGTTCATCGACTCGTCGACCATTCCACTGATGGCACAGTATCCACCCAGGGGCAACCAGCCGATACCATACTCGGTGGCACGCCACGACCTTTTGTTCTCGTTAGGGTCATTCTCGCCGGCAACTGCCATCTCGTTGCCATGGGAGAACCATTTCAAGTATTTGCCAGGTTTCCACTTGGCGATGGACAACCAGGGATTAAAGAAGAGGTAGAACTTCTCTACCCATACTCCAAAGATGCGGGCAAAGAAATAATGTCCAAACTCATGGATCATTACCAGGATGCCCAATGCAAGAATTAGTTCAAGGGTCTTAACCCAAAATGCTGTGCTCATTATTCAAATAAAACTGTTTTTTGTCTTTCTTCAGATGGATAGTTCATCGGTCAGGCGGCTGGCAAAATCGCGGGCAGCAGTGTTGCTGGCAACATAGTCCTCATAGCAGGGCTGCTCGATGTGAGGCGCCTGTTCCATCGTTTTTTCAATAATTCTATAAATGTCAGTAAACTTGATTTTATCCTGCAAAAATGATGCCACGGCAATCTCGTTGGCAGCATTCATTACACAGGGGGCGGTGCCACCGATGCGAGCAGCGGCATAGGCCGTGCCCAGCAAGGGGAATTTATCGAAGTCGGGGCGTTCAAACGTCAGTGTCGCAAAATCGTCGATCGTCATCTTGCGGCAGTCACTCGCCAGTCGACGATCGGGCAATCCCAGGGCATAACGGATAGGCAAGTGCATATCGGGAAGACCCAACTGCGCCTTGACTGAGCCATCCTTGAACGCAACCATCGAGTGGACGATACTTTGTGGATGCACCAGGATTTCAATGTCATCGGGCATCACGCCGAACAGCCAGCGCGCCTCGATCATCTCAAAACCCTTGTTCATCATCGTTGCCGAGTCGATGGTGATTTTGGCACCCATCGACCAATTGGGATGCTTCAACGCATCAGCGGCAGTGACATGCTCGAGTTGATCCTTGGGCATCGTGCGGAACGGGCCACCCGAGGCCGTCAGCAGCAGCTTCTCAATATCCTCATGGCGCTCGCCCACCAGGCACTGGTAGAAAGCCCCATGCTCGCTGTCGACGGGATAGAGAACGCTGTCAGAATCCTTCATGAGGCGGTCGATCAATTCCCCGGCGACGACCAGCGTCTCCTTGTTGGCGAGGGCAATGCGCTTGCCGGCTCCAATGGCGGCAATAGTCGACTCCAGGCCGCTGTAGCCCACCATGGCAGTGACAACGGTATCAATCTCAGGGGCGGTGACCGCCTGGGCGATAGCCGAGCTGCCCGATGCTACCTCAATGCCGGTGCCCTCAAGTGCGTCGCGCACATAGTCATAGTATTGCTCATCGGCGATGATGACTAGATGGGGACGGAACTGGCGTGCCTGCTGAATCAGCAGGTCAGCGCTGCTGCGGGCCACAAGCAACCAGGCATTAAACAGCCCGGGGTACTCGGCAATGATGTCAAGCGTTTGCTGCCCGATTGATCCCGTGCTGCCAAGCACCGCGATGTTTCGTTTCTGTGTCATTTTATTCATGAACTGCAAAGATACATATAATCATTTAAACACCAACACATTTTTATTATCATTAACAAGCTGCGTTGATGGAGCACTTCATGATATGGCGTTCTGGATGCGTGTTAATAAACACCGAACATTATGTGTATTGGTCAACCGAAAACTTACTTCGTCACGTCGATAAGGTTGTT
>JAEEGG010015238.1_pt1 | contig 16162 bp, 8 predicted proteins | sample 9134161 | NCBI WGS metagenome assembly JAEEGG01 (sample SAMN16246543, study PRJNA631951) | gut metagenome | biome: gut microbiome; feature: rumen; material: CR-attached | host: Bos | place: Iran: Karaj | collected 2018-10
TCAAACTTGACAAGACGGAACTGACTCTATACGAAGGCGAAGAAGAGACGTTGACCACCACTGTCCTGCCTGATGACGCGACTGACAAGACGATTGTCTGGACTTCATCCGACAACTCCATCGCAACTGTTGAATCCGGCAAGGTCAAGGCGGTCAAGAAGGGCGAGGCTACGATTACGGCCAAGGCAGGAGATAAGACGGCGAAGGCCAAGATAGTTGTCCTGACTCCGATATCCGGAATATCCCTGAACAAAGACAAATTGACGTTGTATATTGGAGAGACTGAAACCCTGACGGCAACTCTCACCCCTGCAGAAGCGACCTTGAAGGATCCGATATCCTGGACTTCCTCGGATGAAGCTGTGGCAACCATTGCGGATGGTAAGATCACGGCTGTAGGGAAAGGGACAGCAAAGATAACCGCTACGGCATATGGGAAATCTGCTTCATGTGACATCGAGGTGCTGAGGCCTGTTACTGGAATCAGCCTGAACAAGACGACTCTTGAAATACCACTTGAAAAAACGGAGACATTGACCGCCTCCATCATTCCGGCTGATGCTACACCACGTGGAGAGATCACCTGGTTGAGTTCAGACACCCAGATCGCAACTGTGGATGCAGGAAAGGTAACCGCACTAAGCATGGGAAGCACTACGGTCACTGCATCCCTCGAAGGATTCAAGGCTGAGTGTAATGTCACCGTGAAGGGAATGGAGTATGGGAAGATTGCGATTACCGCTGTCAGACCAGTTGATATTTTGCCTGTCATAGGACAGGTGCTGGCAATTAACGGTGATCCGAATGTTTATGACAATTTTGAACGACTCCGACTGGCAGAAGCAACGAGAATCAGGGACATGATGTGGGAATATGGGGCAGGAGATATTTCTAAAGAGGAATACAGAAAACTGATGGGAAGACTGAATACGGGGATGACCCATGAGTTCCCGTTAGGATATGATTATGAGTATTGGGGGCCAACAAACTATTATAGTACTCCTTCTAATCATGCGCATTGTGAATGGTTTATCTTAAGTACATTGGTTCCATATACGAACATGGTCATTCCTTTCATAAGTTCTAGTGGAGAGCGGCAAATGCTCGAATATGTTAGAGCAAATCCGAATACGATCAATATTTTTGGGCAATCGTCAAGCGAAGCCGATATTCTGACGAAAGAACAGTATGACCATATATTCCGTGATATCCATGGTATTGAGGGTGGATGCTTTGAACTCTATGAAAGCAAAAACTATATCCATTTCGCGGCCGGGACAAACATTAAGTACAAGAACCCCGGTACCGAGGATCAACAACCATGGTTGATTAAGATATACAATGGAGATTACGAAGCCGATGAGAAAGGTGAATATTCGGTTTGCTCAATGGCAAACTCTGATAAAAACACCCGTCCGGGTTCTCATCTATTAGTTACCATCGCTACGGATAAATCCGGGCACATCCACGTCGATGAAAAACCGATTACTGGTACCAAGTTCCCTGTTGGCTTCGCCGATAATGTTCTATTCGCCGGACGCCCGTTCCCGTATCACTCATTAACCTCAGGTGAGATTCTTGCCTCTTATTCGAAACCAAACACATCGTTCCCCAATTATGTCAATGTTGCGTTGATGGACATCTGCTTCCAGCTTTATGCGGAGGTGAAAGACGTGGACGAACTACTGGAGATGGTCCGATCAACAGCCTTGACCGATTACGTTAGTTTTGGAGGCAAAACCCAGCCTCTGATACTTATCAATCATGCAGGGTTTATCAAAAAGTACCTGATGCCTAAAGAAACGCAGATTACAATTGGCATGGGAGAAACCCTCTCCCTCGAAAAAGGCTACTACAAAGGCGTCCTCTTCAGCATTCCCGGCGCCGAAGTCAAGGTCAATGGCGAATGGATTGCCTTCGATAACAAGAACAAGGAAGTCATCCTAAGCCAGAATCCTATGAACCTGGAATGGCGGCTCAACGGCAATCTTATCAAGAAATACGGCTACGCCCCCGGACAGACGGTTGAAGGACAGATTCTCACTGTAGATGATAAATGGGGCGGCCTGAGGCTGGAGGTTCCGATGACCGTACGAGTAAGGTGATGACACAAAAAAGGAGGATGACCAAAAAGCTTTTTGGTCATCCTCATCAGAGAATCAAGAGGGAAACTACTCCGTTACTTTGGTCATCGTGGCAGGAATCGCCGTGTCAGTACCGGTCCACGATACACCGCTACGGCTTCCGTCCGCCTTCGTGTAACGGCCATACCAGCGGATGCAGTGGAACGTTGCCGGAGCACCGCCGGAGGTAACAGTTCCAGGAGTAATGGTTGCTGTCTTGTAGTCCTCGGACATAGTAGCACGGCAGATGACAATCCCGATACCGGAACTGTAGTATGTCTTGCCTGCGACATTCGTATACTGTCCGCTAAGCAAGCCGTTCATCTTTCCGTAGGTAGAATTATTCCAGGTAACGGCCGTGTTCTCATAGACCTTGAAGACCAGTTCTCCTGTCTCTGCATCATAGTCCACAACCGCGACCAAGGCACCGCTGGCAAAGGTGGTCGCATCCATTCCGCCGAAGCCGGAGACCTTGACAGTCTTTTCATTCTCCCCGGCTTCGATGACCCAGGTGTCCACTTCAGAGCCGCGAGGCACGTTCCAGCTGCCTGTCCACTTGTAATACTTCGGCTGACGGTCGTCGATGGAAAGATCGACATACCCCCATCTGCCAGTTACATAACCGTTGTCACCGTATCCGACGAAGATGGCATAAGCATCAGACTGGAAATCCAGATCGTAGATCTTTTCCGTCAGGCTCCCGGAGGAAAGGCCTTCGGCGAATGACGCAATCTGGCCGCTTTCAACCTTGGCCATAATCTCATTCTTCTTCTCGACAGCGACGACGGAGAAAGCATAATCCGCCACATCCGTCACCTTGGACTTGTCGACAACTGCCCAGACGAATTTCTCGGCTGGATTGGTAGCCTGCATCGAGATGACGTCGAATTGTTTAGGATGCTCGTATCCACCGTCGACGACGGTAGCTGTCCAGCCGTCCTGTACAAGGATCGTTTCCGGATACTGGAGGACGTTGAACGTCCCGGAATGACCGCCGATCGTATAGTTTACGACACCGGTACGGGTCCCCGCTTCCGTATTCTTATCGATCGTGATCTTGACGACCTGGAGTTCCTCATCGATTGCGATATGGATCCAGCTTTCATTTGCAACCATGCTGACCGGAAGATTGGAGACGTATTTGAATTCCTTTACAGAACCCTCGGCCGGAGAGGTGACATCAGTCATATCCAGACCGCCGATTACCTCGCCGAACTGCTGGGCCGTCAAGGAAATCGTCTCCTGGCCGGATTTGATGGTAATCTTGGCATACCGGCTTTCCTTACCTGTCCATTCCGGGACCGTTACGGTAATGGTCATCCCGTTGGCGGTTACGTTGCACCAAGGACGGTCTGCAGAGGCCGACACGGGAGATTCCGCTTCGACGACAACTTCTCCGGAACCACCCTGTGGCTGGAAAATAAGATTCTGGCTTACGACAGTGATGTTGTCGTGGATCTCGTAAGTGATCTTTTCCTCCTGGCAGGCGACCGCCAGCAAGGCGGCCACTGCCAATAAGATATATAAATACTTTTTCATAGGCTTCATTTATTGACGAACGAATGAAGTGATGTACTTGAGGGTATGATCCCCGTTCTTCCAGAACCAGCCATCCGTGACATAACCGACACGGTCGGAGGTGGAATACGATCTCCTGGTCAGGAAATACAGAGCGAAGGAGTCGGTTCCCCTGGCCCATTTCCCGTTATCCGACATGGTAATGGTTGAAACGCCGTTGATGTCGGAAAGCACTCCCTTCATACCGTAGGTTTGAGAGAATGAGTAGTATCCGGTGGCAATGGAGCGGCATCCCATCAGGACATAGTTGCCCGATTCGGGATCCTCCGCGACATGCTGGGTCCGGATGGAAATCGTTCCCGTTCCGAGGTCATACTCCGCGAGTACGTCGAATTTATCGTGCAGGCCGCCGATCAGAATCGATTCCCCAGCGACATTCTCCTTGAATTGCACGCCGGAAAGTGTTGCCCCATTGTTGAAATTGAGTGTCCAGGTTCCAAGGAAGGAAGAATAGGAACTCCATCCTTCCGGAAGCGATCCCTGCAGGACGAAATCCGGGTACTCCGTGGAAGTCAGCGTCGCTTTGTCCCTGTCGAACTTGAACGAAGAGAACGTGTTGTCTCCTATCTTCACGTCCTTGTAGAAACGGATTCCTTCCGGAGTGAAATTGTAGGCGACGGTCTTGGCGTTCTCCTCATCCCCGTTCAGCGTAATCGTAGCCTGACGGGCTTTCAGGTCGAGAGTGATGTGTGCAGGCTGGCCATTGAAAGACCCGTCGAAGGCACTCATAAAGACCAGTTTGCTCGTCTCAGCGGTCTTGGAAACATACTCTTCTGGAGAAACGGTAAGAGGATACATCTTGTAATAGTTCAGGGAGCGTTTCCCCTTCAGGATGATCTCCTCAGGGGTGTGCTTGAGGACGAGGAACTCGAAATCTCCCTTGTACGCCTGGTAATTGCCGCTCTCCCCGTAAAGGTTATTGCTTGATCCGGAAGGAGTGGCGAAATAGTGCAGGCTGGTATTGAACGAGTCGAAAGCGAGGACGGGTCCGTCATCGTTAGTCAGCTTATAGAGGGATGTGTCGGAACCGGTAAGCTTTTCATTCCAAGCCGTGACCTGGGAATCGGTAAAGGTCATCGTAAGGACATAACCTCCGATGCCCTGGGTACCGGCATTGAAACCAGCGCCGCCGTTCGGATAGTAATACATGACCCATCCCTGGCTGGAACCGGTCAGAACGTTCCGGATGTCGACCAGGGTCTCAGCCATTCTAAGGGAAGAAGACTTCTCGAAGAGGTCATCCTCCTGGTACAGGCAGGAGACGAGGGACATCGAAGCCACGACCGTTATCAAAACGTATGATAATATTCTTTTCATATCTCTTATTCCTTAATTGATGGTTAAAGAGGTAAGGTCGACCTGTCCGGCGGCCACTTCATCCTGACGCCTCAGGATGGTCGCCCTCAACTGGTCGATGTTGATATCGTAAGTACCTAGCATATAAGACTTGACGAGATCCAGTTTCGCTGTGATCAGCGAAGCGGCATCACCTGCGTCCGCCATCCAGCTATCCCACTGCTCCTGAGTATTCGTCACGTAGATGGACAGCATCTCAGCGAAATCTTCACCGTCGGAATGCTGGGCATAGGAAGAGATGAAACCTCTCTGCATATAACCGGAATTGTACGGTGCATTGCTCCAGTCGTTGTAGACATAGTCGTTCGGCGTAATCTGGCTGAACTCGACCGGGAAATCCTTGGTCTGGTTCAGGATGTGCGTGAACTCGTGATGGATCGTCTTGATATAGTAGTGGTTCAAGCCTCGGGCGATATCGTAGCTGGAACTGTAGGTTCCGTCCAGCACCTTTGGAATCCAGTTGACCCCCGTGAGGAGGATCTTCTTTCCACCTTCAGCAGTACCCAGGATCATCGTACCGTTGTTGTTGTACTCCCATTCCCCGATGATGAAGAACATCTTCGGGAAGTATTGGCGGGTGAAATTCACGCCTGCTACCTCGTCATACGAATCGATGCAGAGATACTTAACGATATGGGCCATGATGATGGCACAGTCGTAAGAGGCAGGAATCGTGTAGTAAGTACGGTTCGACTCGTCAATCTGGTACCGGTACTTGAAAACTATGTTGTAAGGATTGACGAAATTCGCTTCCAGCCATTTGTCGAAGTCATTCTGGATATAGTCGTCCATCGTGATGATACTGTCCTTGCTGAGGGGTTCATCCTTCCGGCAGGAAGAGAACGCTACGGCGAACAGGGCGGAAACCAGTGCAAAAACTATATATTTTTTCATAATCGTTCCTCCTAGATTTAGTTACGTGGATTCGGCTGAAGACCGGCATCGATACACTCTTGAGGGACCTGGACGGCCTGGCGAGGATCGCGATACTCCATAGTATCCTCGATGCGGTCGATATTGCCGTTGGAATCGCAGAAACGACGGTAGATCGTAATACCGTAGCGCTTTACATCAAACCAGCGTTCACCGTTGCCCCACCTTTCAGCGCGGTGGAAGCGGAGACAAAGCTGCAGCATGCTTTCCTGCACGGAACCTTCAGCGTCAATCGGGAAGGCAGGATGAAGGTGCTTCTTCTGCGTCGGCTTATCCCAGAGGTAGTAGTCCATGCTGTTTTCGAATTCGGTGATACTGGCAGGGGTCATCTTGATTTCCTCTGAAACAGCATAAAAGTTGTTCGCCCAGAGATTCAGGTCTTCACAGGCGGAATCGTACTGCTTGAGCAGGACCTTGGCCTCGGCCCGGAGCAGCAGGGTTTCATCTGCCGTAAAGGCAGGGAATATACCGCGTGCATATCCGGTTCCGGTCACCTGGTTCGTGGTCTGGAACTGGTAGAACACCTTCCAGAGGAGGATATAGCTCAGCGAACCGCTGTTATAACGGCGGGAACGGAATCTGAGATCCGCATTATCCACGCCCGTCCTCTTCCAAGGGAGCGGAGCCAGCAGGTCCTCCGTCAGTGCTATATTGTTCGTGTAAGCATAGTGCTTGTTCGCACCGGAAGAATTGTAGAACGTCGTGCTGCCCAGATTGCTGTAGGCGGAAGTCATCAGGAGGTTGCACTTGTTGTCAGTACTGTTGTACATCGTACGGCCTTCCGTCAGACTCGAAGTATTGTTCTGAAGGGCATCGTAATCCCTCAGGAGGCTCTTCGGGGCGGAGCCCAGGCACTCGTCGGCATACTTGACGGCAAGATCCCATTTATGATAATAGAGGTAGAACTTCGTAGCGAAGGCGCAGGCGGCCTGGCGGGTGAAGTGCCACTTAGGTACATCGTAGGTATCACCGATATACTTCATTCCTTCCTGGATGTCTGCGTCGATCTTCGCATAGACATCCGCCACATTTCCGCGCTCATATTCCGGATTGAGACCTTTCTCAGGGGTTTCCATGTAAGGAATGCCCAGGTCCGTAGAGCTGTGCTGTGGATCGTAATGGAGGCAGAAAACGTTGACGAGGATGAAGTGGGCGTAAGCGCGGCAGATCAGTGCCTCGCCGTAAGCCTCGGCGATTGCTGGGCTGACGTCAGGGCCGCCCATATCCTGAATGGCTTCAAGCGCCTGGTTAGCACACGCGATAACGCTCCAGCTATCAGACCAGATATACCTCGGAGAAGAGTTGTTTGAAAGGGTGTTGTCCTTCCAGTTCCAGAGATCCTGGAAGAATTGCCCCTGGGTACCGGAAACGACCGCAGACATGTTGTCCAGCTGGTCGGACAAATATTCGGTTACCGTCACATACCAGTGGGTAGGATAGGCCGATTTCAGCAAAGCTTTCACCTTTTCTTCCGTATCGATTTCGGTACGGTTATCAGGCATCGTATCCAGGTATTTATCGCAGGAGACCAGGCCCACCAACGCAATTGCTATAGCGAAAATATATTTTTTCATTTTCATAACTTGCTAATTATTAGAGACCTATCTTGAGAGTGAGCGTAAACTGTCTCGGCACCGGGACGGCGACACCGCCGGAATTGAAGAATTCAGGATCCTGGCCGTTGAGTTTCTTGTCGGCATAGAGCAGGCAGAGGTTGGTCGCCTGCAGTTTGAGAGAGAGGTTCGACATCTTCATCTTCTGGACGAAAGATTTCGGAAGGTCGTAAGAAAGTGAAATCTCCTTCAGACGGATGAAGTCACCGCTGGCAATGCGCTCGTCGGAATAGTTGTAGGCGTTGTACGCATAGCTGAGGTTGCTGTAGTTGTAGGACTGCATGCGGGATGCGATGACCGGGATCGTCGTGATATTCTCGTCACCAGGAACCGTCCAGCGGTTCTTGAATTCCCTCGGCATCGAGGTAAGGTCGGAATAGCTGGAACGGAAGACCGGATCGAGGCGGATGACATTCCCGAAGGAACCGGTGACGAACACATTCAGGCGAATGCCCTTCCACTCGATGGTGTTGCCGATGGATCCGACTCCGGTCGGATCGGCAGTGCCCTCATACTTGAGGTACTTGAGCTGTTCCTGGTCGGAAAGCTGGAAGTTGATGCCGGTAACGGTAGTCTCTCCGTCCGGTCCGTAGAAAGTAGGAAGACCTTCCTCGTTCAAGCCGGCAAACGGGATGGAGAATATGGAATGGTTGGTATAACCCTCCATGGCGAAGCCGCTTCCCTTCACGAGGTCGATGACCCGCTTGGAAGTGGTCAGCTTGGTGACCATATTATGTGAGTGCGACCAGATGAAGTTCGTGGTCCACTTGAAACTCTTGGTCCGGATATTCTGGGTCGTGAGGGAAAGCTCATAACCGCCGGAGGTCATGGCTGCTACGTTACCGTATTTGGTGATTTCACCGCCGATACCCATCGTATTCGTGATACCGATGAGGTCGTAGTTGTTACGGTCGTACCAGTCCGCGATGAAGTTGACACGGTTGTCGAAGAAACCGAGTTCGATACCGATGTTGAGCTCATGCTTCTTCTCGAAGGTCAGATCCGGGTTCGCGAGGCTCGAGATGTCGATGGATGTCTCCATGTCACCGACGACCGGACGCCAGATGTTGCGTGCATAATAAACGGCGTTGGAGTTGGTGACCCATGAAGGACCGCTTTCCGCAGTCAGGGAATAGGAAGCCTTGAGGGCGGCGTGGCTCAAAACCGGTTGGAGCGGATGCATCCAGGACTCGTCGGAGATATTCCAACGGGCGGATACGTTCCATGTCGGGAGCCAGCGGGCTGTGCGGGAATGGCCGAGACGGTTGGATCCTTCATAACGCATCGTACCGTTGAGGCTGTACTTGCCCTTGTAGGAATAGTTGGCAGTGCCGAAGAAGGCGGCCCGGCGCTCATGGGTATTGTCCAGAGAGTAATAGTCAGCCGCATTCTCAGCGTCTTTCTTGAAGACCTTGTAGTAGTAGCTCGGGACCTCGCCCATGCTGTACTGCATGCCCCAGCCGCGGAACCAGGTCTCGTGACGGTCATTGGAGTTGACCTCCATACCGCCGTATGCGCTCACCTGGTGCACCTTGGCGAAGGTGTGGTTATAGTTCGCGGCGAGACGGAAGTCCCAACCGTTCATCTTGTTGTCCGTCCTCTGGAAGATACCTCCGTTCGGGAGGACCGATTCAGGCAGGGCGTAACGGATATCCGGATCCGTATACATATAGGAGTTGTTGTCCCGGATCGTCGTCGTATAGGCGGCGCGGTATGCCTGGGCCTGGTTGGAGTTGTCAAGGATGTAGTGCTCACGGGAGCTGCCTGAGAACTTCGAGGCGGCGAGGGCGGAAACTTCAAGGTCGCGGAAGACCTTCCATTTCAGTTCGCCCTGGAACCGGAGGTTCGTTACATCCAGGTCCATGTAGTTGTTCTCCAACTCGTAAAGGATGTTGAAAGGAGCGTAGTTACGGGTATAGAACACGTCCGGATCGAGGGTCCTGGAAGTATTCAAGGCATAAGAATACGGGTTGATATCGAACGCACGGGTGACCTCGCCGCTGACCACGTTCGTCGTACTTCCCAAGGTTCCCGGAGCACGCTGCTGCCGGTAGGAGGCGTTGGCGATCATATTGAGGGAGAGGTTCGGGAGGATCTTGTACGTGGAATTGATATTCGCCGTATAGCGCCTGACGGAACTCTGGTCGGTCCATCCCTTGTCGTCCATTATCGACATGGAGGCGTAGTAGTTGCCCTTGTCGGTACCGCCGCTCATCGAGATGGAGTGGTTGTGCTGGACATTGTATTTGAAGAGAATGTCGAACCAGTCCGTGTTGCGGTACTCGGCCGCTCTCAGGTAAGCAGCCTTCGCCTCGTTGGTATTGGAGATGGCGAACTGGCCAGTGACAGGATCGAAGGTACCGAGGAGCTCGTACATCTTACCGTAGACGCCGCTCTGGGATGCATTCGCGGTCGAAGCGTAATTCAGCCATCCCTTCTGCTCCAGTTCCTGGTATATACCCATCTGGTCCTGGGAGTTCATGATATTGAAAGTCGAGTAGCTCGGCTTCCGGCGGACTGTATATTCCCCGGTGTAGCTGATGGAGCTGTGTCCGACGCGACCTTTCTTCGTCGTGACGACTATGACGCCCGCCATTGCGCGTGCACCATAGATAGAGGTTGCGGAACCGTCCTTGAGGATGTCGAAGCTCTCGATGTCGTCCGAGTTCAGACCGGCGATCGCCGAGGAGATCAGCGTGTTGGCATCACCCGAGCTGAGGTCTTCCGCATCGATTTCCACGATGTCTTCCATGATGACGCCGTCGACGACCCACAGCGGTTTAGAGGAACCGTAGATCGAGGTGGCGCCGCGGACGCGGATCTTAGGGGCGGTACCGAACGTACCGGAGACGTTCTGTACGGAGACACCGGCGACACGTCCTTCGAGGGATCTCGAAATATCGGCCATACCGCTGATCTTCGTATCTTCGGCGTCCAGTTTGGCGGCGGAACCCGTGAAGATACGCCGGTCGACCTGGGTCATACCCGTGACGACAGCCTGTTCCAACATTTCGGAATCCGGCGACAGGGACACGGTCACGAAGTCCTTCACAGGCACCTTGGCTTCTTCATAGCCCATGAAAGAAATGATGATGTTCTTCGCACCGGAAGGAACCTTGTCGAGGACAAAGTTACCGTCGAGATCTGTTGTCGTACCGATTTTCGGGTAGCCCTCGGCCATGACGAAGGCACCGGTGATCGGCTGGTTGTCATCTGATGCGATGACATGGCCCTTCACCGTCCTCGTCTGCGCCCAGGTTACCCCGCCCCACAAGAGGGCAGCGGCGACACAGATGATCAGTTTTAGATGTTTTGAGTGCATAAGATATTGAAATTATGAATGGTCAGGCATTATTTGATATGCTGGATTTGACAAGATAAGCATTTTCTGCAAAAAAATCAAGCGCTTTTATTTTCTGACTATCTTTGTAGGGAACAAGTGTTTCTATTCATGGCAAAGGACAGTGTTTTCTCTCAGGATATCCTCAGGCAGGAACGAGCATTGAGGCTGGACGGGGCGATGGGTACCCAGATCCAGGGATTCAATCTCACTGAGGAGGATTTCAGGCAAGGGCTTCCTGTTGTCCCCACGCGTGACGTGAAAGGCAACAACGAATGTCTCAACCTGACGCGGCCGGACGTAATCAGATCCATCCACCTCTCTTATGTGGAGGCCGGGGCAGACATCATCGAGACCAACAGTTTCGGCGCCAACACTATGGCCCAGCAGGATTATGGTCTCTCATCCATAGCCGGGGACATGGCCTTCGCTGCCGCACGTCTTGCACGCGAGGCCGCCGATTCTGCTCCCCGCAAGGTCTGGGTGGCCGGGAGCATGGGCCCTGGCTCCAAGTCCCTCTCGTTGGTCGCTGATTTCACACGTCCTGAATGGCGCCCGTGCAGCTTTGATGAAGTTGCGGCCGCCTATGAAGGACAGGCCCGGGCGCTGATAGAAGGCGGAGTCGATCTGATTATCATAGAGACTTGCTTCGATGCACTCAACGCCAAGGCGGCTCTGTATGGTGTTCAGAAAGCCCGGCCGGGATTCCCTGTCATCGTTTCCGTCTCGGTGAGCGGAAGCAGCGGCCGCGTGCTGACCGGACAGAGCCTGGAAGCCTTCTTTACGGCCGTCTCGCATGCTCCGCTCTCCGCTTTCGGACTTAACTGCTCGATGGGCGTGGAAGGACTTGTCCCGCTGGTCCGTTCCCTGGGCTCCTGGTGCCCGGTGCCGCTGGTCTGCTATCCGAACGCCGGCTTGCCGAATGCAAAGGGTGGATATGACGAGAGCCCGGAAGCAATGGCGTGCCACATGGTGGAGATGGATGGAATGGTGAATCTCTACGGTGGCTGCTGCGGAACGTCGCCGGACCATATCCATGCACTGCCCACCCTCCGCTCGCGAATGGTGCCTTCCTGCGACAAGTCGCTTGTACTGAGCGGACTGGAAATATGGAACATGGGGAACGGGCAGATAAAGGTGGACACGGCTGCCCATGTCGGGAAGTCTGCCGGATTTGCCGGCTTGATGGAGAGAGGGGAATATGAGGATGCCCTGTATGCCGTATCCGACCGACTGGCTGCCGATGGAGCCTCTATTCTCGATGTCAACCTGGATGGCCTGCCTGATGCCCCGGCGGCAATGGAACGCTTTATACGCCTGATCCAGAGTGACCCTTCCGTCTCCTCGGCAGCGCTGCTGATCGAATCCACTGACCTGGAGACCTTGACGAACGGCTTGAAGAACGCCCAGGGAAAGAGTCTGGCCGGGCCGCTGGATCCGTGCGGATCCGGTTTCGCCGATAAGGCAGCCACCCTCCGAAGCCTCGGTGCCGCTGTCCTGGTCAATGCTTGCGAAGACCACGCACTGGTGCTTCAGGAACTTGCTGCGGTGGGGATTCCTCCGCAGGATGTTGTATTCGAAGATATGTTAATGTATTCATGATATGAAAAAGATAGCCTTGGTATTATGCGCTTTCCTGGCCGCAGGAGCGCTTTCCTCGGGTTGTTCCGACAAGAAGACGACAGCTGATGTTTCCCTGAAGCTGGATCCGCAGAAGGCGGAGTGGTTCAAAGAAGCCAAGTTCGGGATGTTCATCCACTGGGGCCTGTATTCTATCCTGGAAGGCACGTACAACGGGCACACGTTGCCCGATACCACGCTGCCTCAGGGGAACTCATGGTACGCCGAATGGATCAAACCTCGCCTTGAGGTTCCCGATGACTATTACAACGGCCTTGTGAATGAGTTCAATCCTGTGGGATATGATCCTGAGAGCTGGGTCAGGGAGGCTTCGAATGCTGGGATGAAGTACTTGGTAATCACCGCGAAACATCATGACGGTTTCGCCCTCTGGGATTCCGACGTGTCAGACTTCGATATCACCGCCACTCCTTACAAGAAAGACCTGATCGCTCCGCTTGTGGAGGCATGCAAGAAATATGGCATCAAGTATGGCTTCTATTATTCGCACTGGCAGGATTGGGAAGATCCGGACGGGGCTTTGCCATTCTGGTATCCATGGCGGCCGGACGAGGATTTCGAGAAGTACTGGCAAAGGAAATCCCTTCCGCAGGTGAAGGAGCTTATCGAGAAATTCGATCCGGACCTCCTTTGGTTTGATACCTGGGACGGGGATAACCACATCACCCCGGAACGCAGGGATGAGCTTATCCGTCTGGTAAGGACATACAGCGACAAGTGCCTCATCAACGGCCGGATATGCTATACGGATCCCGGGGAGAATATCGATTTCCTCGAGATGCACGACAATTCTTATCCTAAAGAGATGCTCGACAAGCCGTGGCAGACTCCGGCTACCATGCAGAACTCCTGGGCATATCACGGCAAAGACTATAACTGGAAGCCGGCAACCAGGATGCTCCGCTATCTGGTTTACAATATCTCCATGGGAGGCAATTACTTGCTGAATGTCGGTCCCAAGGCGGACGGTACCCTGCCGGTTCCTGCCGTGAGGCGGCTCAGGGAGATGGGGGCGTGGTTGGGTGCCAACGGAGAGGCGGTCTATGGCACTGAACCATCATCGCTGAAAGTGGATGACAAGGATGTGTACTTGACTGAGAAAACGGAAGGGGATGAAAAGAACCTCTATATTTTCATAACGGAGCCGAAACCTTCCGTTACGATTCCTTGCACCCTGTCAAAAGGATGTTGCTCCCTCGAGACGGGACAGCCTCTGGATCTTGAGGCCAATGAGGGAGGTACAGTGATCGGTATCCCTGAAAACTTGTTCAGGGACCGCTCGATAGTTGTCCTGAAGGCAATATTGAATTAGCTAAATACGTAATCATGAAAAAGATCGTCCTTATGGCGGCAACAGCTGCCCTTGCATTCTCCTGTTCCCAGCAGAAGGACCTGAAGGTCCTGGTCCTCTATTATTCTCAGAACGGCTCCACCAAGGCAGTGGCGGAAGAGATTTGCAACCGCCTTGGCGCCGATATCGAAGCCATCGTTCCGGTGACTCCGTTCGACGGAAACTTCCAGGAAACCATCGACCGCTGCCTGAAGGAGAGGGAGGCGGGAGTCCTTCCTGATCTCCAGCCACTGACTTCCGACTATAATCGCCAAGACGAAATGTAGAGATGGTCAAAACGAAACGTGGGAATGATGTGCTCTTGATGGTCAAAACGAAACGTATCTGGTTTTAAACACATGCAACAAGCCAATAACATTTCCTGTGCCCTGGAGATTATAGTCTACCTATAGAGCCCTCAAATATCAATTACATGGGATTTGAGAGCTTATCGAACGGGTGTATTCACATTCCTATGTTGGCCTTTACGAGGTGTATCTTCGTTTTAATTCCAACTTCCGTTGTTCTTCGCTTCGATAGTACTTTCTTCCCAGTCACCGTTCCTCCTGACCAGCAACTTGGTAGCAGTTACCACTGCTCCGCTTCGCTTGACCCGGATTGGCAGACTTGGGCTTGATGCATATACAATAATTTCATGGTCCTCCTGTATGTTATCGAAGTCATAAATGTACTCCGCAGGATATACCTGGCCCCCATATTCACCCGCTGGATAATAATTAAGCAACGAAGTGACATCGGTACCGTTGTCTGTTACAGAGGTTATATTATCAATATTACTGCCATATATTTCTATATACCCATATCCCCCTGGTCGGATGTCTTGGTTCGCGGGATTTATTGTAATACCAGAAGCTGATGCAGATGCTGTCACCTCATAGGTTACGTTGTCGTAAGTGTAACTGACAGAAAGAGTAGCACCATTAATGTAAAAGAAAGCATCTCTGGTGGTATTACTAGTCCCTCTCGTCGCTGTAGCCCTTAACCTCAAGTTTTGTAATTCAGCCGCCGTCCAAGATCCAGTCATCTCAGAAGTGAACTTATAAGAATTTACAGTCGTGCTCCAAAATGATATAGAACTACCTTTAGCTGAGGCACCAGAATAAAACTGGAATATTGCTCTGGCTATATATGACGTGCTGCTTACCCTACCACTAACAAAGCAAGTAACCGAATTGATTATCGCATTAGCGGGTATAGCCGATAATGACCCAGAAGAAAACAATAAACTTATGTACGACGATACCCTACTTCCCGTAGCCATTTTAAGCCTCGCATAAGTTGTACTAGCCGAGTTCCCGTATGCATTGGAGATGGGATAATTTGAATCCTCTGTTACATTATTCGTATAACTAGGATCATAACCAGAGGGGGTCCCACTAGCGGAACCTGATAATGTTGTTATCTTACTCATCTCTTCTTTTTATGATGGTACTACTATCCAGATGTCCCCGTCGCTCCCATCCGCGCTCGTAGGCTCGGAGGTAGAGATTGTGATCCTTTTCTGATAAGCCCCCAAAATAACAGTCAGCAATGATATGGCGGGATATTGGTCATTTAATCTGGTTATGTCCACATCGTCCATGGACGCAACCTTATTGCTATTATCCTCCTTTCCGCTTATGTCTTGATGGCTTGTCAGGAACCCTAAATCATTCGCAATATCGGAGACCTTGGTCGGCACAATTATATCTATAGCTTTGTTAGCATCTGGGGTTAGGGCGACGCCATTCCTCCTAATGATTTCAATGACATTTGTTATTAAAGCCAGCCACTGTGCCTCTGTTCCGGAGAAGCCATTATCGACGGCCACCTGGTACGCAGACTTTCCCTGAGGGCCTTGTGGGCCGGTAGCACCGGTTTCGCCAGGATTTCCCTGCGGTCCCTGAGGCCCGGTCTCTCCGGTTTCACCCTGGGGCCCTTGTGCTCCGGTCGCACCTGTAGCACCCGTCTCTCCTTGCGGCCCCTGCGGACCTGTCGCGCCGGTCTCACCCTTCAGTGATGCCAGCCACTGGGCTTCGGTACCTTCGAAGCCATTATCGACGGCCACCTGGTACGCAGACTTGCCCTGAGGACCCTGTGGACCGGTGGCACCGGTTTCGCCAGGATTACCCTGTGGTCCCTGAGGTCCGGTTTCTCCGGTTTCACCCTGGGGCCCTTGTGCTCCAGTTGCACCAGTCTCGCCTTGCGGCCCTTGAGGACCCGTGGCACCAGTCTCTCCCTTCAGCGA
>JAEEGG010015241.1_pt1 | contig 16161 bp, 8 predicted proteins | sample 9134161 | NCBI WGS metagenome assembly JAEEGG01 (sample SAMN16246543, study PRJNA631951) | gut metagenome | biome: gut microbiome; feature: rumen; material: CR-attached | host: Bos | place: Iran: Karaj | collected 2018-10
GAGGGAATTCCGCCGTCTGGTCCAGAAAAGAGTGGACGGAGCCAAGAATCCTGATCGTGTTATGCAGCTTTCTATGGCATTTTACCCGGTTGCCCGTAAAGGAGGGGCGTCGGAAAATACTATAATAGTAGGGGAAGGTGCAGGAGATAAAAAATGATTAAACGGGCGTGGACATATGGGTTGGCGACGTTGGCTCTGTTCAATGCCGCCTGCGATAGCGGTCGTACCGCGGGATCGTCGATGGAAACTGAGAATTCCATCGCGGTGCTTGTTCAATTGGCCGATGGCACGCCTGCTGCACGTATGGACGTTATTGTCCGCCCTGAATCTTATTTGTCCGGTGCATCCGAACTTGGATCGGACTCCCTCTACCAGTTGCACTTTGAAACCGACGAACAGGGTCGCGTTGTCCTGTCCAGTGTTCCGTCGGGCTCTTACGTGATCGAAGCCCGTAGCGATTCCCTGAATTTGAAGGGCTTTGAAAAGATTGCCTATGTTGAATCGGATTCGACGACTCCTTTGACGGTCGAAGTTTCGGAACCGACCAAGGTCTCTGGTCGAGTCGGTCTTCCGCAGCTGGTGCGCAGTTCCGCTACGGTCTCTGTGCAGGGCTTGGACTACCAGGTCTCGATGGATTCCACGGGCTACTTTGAATTTGAATCGCTCCCGAACGGCAATGTCGAGATTGTCGCATTCGTGAACGAAGTTGGCGTGGACTCGGTTACGGAATATGGCCGAATTGAAGCAGACGTCGGCGCTGACTCTAGTGAAGGCGCCCTTTACCTCGGCGACTCCGCTTACGTCAAGACGTACTTCGTGTTCGAAGACTTTGAAAATGGCAAAGTCGGTTGGGAACCTTCGGCATCGCTCAACGCGGAGGTCGCCTTTAATATTGAAACGGCAGGTCTTGGTCGCGAAGGCGAGGCGGCACACTTTATCTGCAAACGCGATTCCGCGGCTGAATGGGACTGGGCTCTCATCGGTCGTGAACTCGGCGGTTACGTCGATATGAGCAACCTGGATTCTATTAAGTTCTGGGCTCGCGCTTCTGAGAAATCGCGGATTTCGTTTGCATTCGACGTGTTCGTGAATAGTGATTCCGTGACAAGTTCTGACAACAAGAAGGCTTGGAAACACTATGAAGTGGATACGGTCTGGACGCAGTTTGTGGTGATTCCGGCGGAACTCGATACGTCGAACAACGGCGGAAACGTCGGCTGGGATTCCATCAAGGACAGCGTGACCAAGATTAGCATCTTTGGCCAGATGGGCACCGAAATCTGGGTGGACGACATCGAGGTCTTTGGCTACGGCATCTTTGACCCGTATGCGCCACTTTCAAGGAAAAACGACTAATTTTAGCCGCATTTGACGTTTTGTCAATAAAGCCTACGTGAATACGTAGGTTTTTTTTGTGTTTTTGAGATAGATTTATATTGTTGCTTGGTGATGGATTAATGTACAAAGGATGGATTCACGGTGTGTGAATGTCCCTAAGGAGTGTTTATGAAGATACTTAAAGGCATTACAATGTTTGGACTGGCAGCGGGCTTTGGTGTTGGCGCGCTTGCAGATAACCCGATTTCTAGTTACCACTATCTGGCAGACCCCTCATGTGCCTCTGATGGTGACACGTTCTACATTTTGACCGACGTCGATGACTACAACAACCAGACGAACTGGAACTACGACATTATCGGTCTTTATGCCTTTACGTCCGAAGATATGAAGAACTGGACCGACCACGGCATGATTTTCCGTTCCAAGCGCGAATTCGGCAACTACCCGAACAACACTTGGGCTTCGGGCATTGCTGTCAAGAATGGTAAGGTCTATATCGTTTACCCTGATGGCGCTAGCGGCGTGGGCATGATTACCGCTCCGGCTATCGATGGTCCTTATACCGACCCGGTCAAGGAAACCCATGGCGTCAATAGAATTGCGGGTGGTGGCAGCCTTATCGGTGGCTGCGACGGCATTGCGCACTGCTTTGACCCGGGCATCTTGATCGATGACGATGGTACGGGTTACGTGATTTTCGGTGGTGGCGAAAGCTCTAGCCGCCCGTATGGCAACAACTTCGACATTATCAAGTTTACCGAAAGCAATGGCAAGATTACTTTCGATAAGAATTCCTTGAAGAAGGTTTCTTTGCCGAACTCTTTCGAAGCCCCTTATCTGCACAAGAAGGGTAGCACTTATTATTTGAGCTTCAACAACCGTAGCCAGATTATTGACTATGGTATGTCCAACAACATCTGGGGACCTTATACCTTCGTAGGTACGGTTATTCCGGGAATTGGCTCCGTGCCTGATGCGCACGGCGAAGGCGGTAACAACCACCAGGGATTTGCTCCGTTCAAGGACAAGTGGTATGCCGTGTATCACGACCGTCGCTTGGTGACTTCCGATAACCACCCGGCCGCAACGACTCAGGCGGGCGTGCGTTCCGAAAATCCGAATTACGAGAACCACAGAAGCGTGTCCATCGATGAACTCACCTGGAATGGCGACAAGATGAACAAGCTGACCTTCACTCGTGAAGGCCCGAAGCAGATCAAGAACTTTGACCCGTACAGGACCTACAAGGCGACGACTAGCTCCAAGCAGATGAACATCCGTAGCCGTACCGACTGGACCAAGGGACAGCCGGTGAAGCATGTGCTCTTGCCGCTCACGAGCCGTAGCGAATCCTGGATCCGCGTCTCGGGCGTGGATTTCGGTAACGGCGCGCAGAATCTCCGTATCAAGGCTGCAAGCGTGGCCGATGGCAATACGATTGAAATCCATAAGGGAAGCGCAAGCGGTACGCTCGCCGGTACATGCAAGATTGCAAAGACCAGCAACAACATGACCTTTACCGATAACGATTGCGAAATGACGGGCCTTACGGGCGTTGTCGATCAGCTGTTCTTTGTGTTCAAGGGTTCCAAGGATTCGACCATGGGCATTCTTGAATGGGAATTCCAGGGCACGAAGCGCGAACCTGAACCGCAGACGCCGTTTGGCGGCAAGGCTTGGGCAATCCCTGGCAAGATCGAAATGGAAGACTTCGATGAGCCAGGCTATGGCGCTGGCAACGATTCCTATAGCGATAACGATTCCGATGACCACGGTGCCGAAAGCAATGGCGGCAAGAGCTACCGCGAAGGCACTGGCGTAGATATCTACAAGAAGGCTACGGGCTATGTTGTGGGTTACAACCAGACGGATGAATGGCTGGAATACACTGTGGATGTGGCTGCTGAAGGCGACTACACGATGTTTGCAGCTGTGGCTTCTGCCAATGCGACTTCTGGTTTTAAACTCTCCATCGATGGTGACGATATTACGGAATCGATTGCCGTTCCAAAGAATGATGGCGAAGAGAACTATGACGACTACAGCAAGGTGAAGGCGAACGTGAAGCTCCCGGCTGGTAAGCATATTCTCCGCTTTACCGTGACCGGCAACTGGATGGACATTGACTACATCCAGTTTGCAGCGGGCAAGGATGCTAAGGATCCGGATGAAGGTAGCGAAGTGGCTATCCGTCAGAAGATCCGCATGAATGCGATTACGGCTGCGACTTATGACGTGTTCGACTTGACGGGCAAGAAGGTGGCTAGCTTCATGGCTCGCGACATGAACGAAGCGAAGAGCGTTTGGCATGATGGCGCTCAGGCTAAGAAAGTGCAGGGCGTGTGCCTCATCCGCAACCGTAGCACTGGCATGATGGCAAAGGTCCGCACGACGCGCTAGATTTTCCTCACTCACACCTCCATCTAAAAGGGCTTCTCGAAAGAGGAGCCTTTTTTGCATCCAACTTCCTACCGCCTACTTTCTACTGTCTACTAATCCATTGACGTTTTGTCCATGAAGCTTGTTGACCGCCGTGTTTTTTTCCTGTGATTCGGACTTAGTTTTAGAATCAGATGGGTTGACGGTGTATGGTCGATCCTAAGGAGTGTTCATGAAACTGCTTAAGAAAGCAACGATGTTTGGATTGATGGCGGGCTTTGGAGTAAGCGCTCTCGCTGACAACCCGATTTCTACTTACCACTACTTGGCTGACCCGGGTGCAGCCGCTGACGATGATTATTTCTACATCATCACGGACTCTGATGACCCGGCTCCGTACAATTCCGATGGTTACAAGATTTACGCCCTTTATGCATTCCGCAGTAGGGATATGCAGAACTGGACAGACTACGGCATTATTTACGATGCCCGCAAAGTAAATGGCATTAACGACATCTGGGCTTCTGGCATTGCTGTCCACAACGGCACGTTCTATATTGTGTTCCCGGATGGCGGTGGCGGCGGCATTGGCTACATCAAGGCGCCTGCGATTGAAGGTCCTTGGACAAACGCTGTGGGCCAGGGCAAGGATAAGCTTGTCGGTGGTCGCGGCATCATCGGTTGCGATGGCGTTTCCTGGTGCTTTGACCCGGGTATCTTTATTGATGACGACGGCACGACTTACGTGACGTGGGGCGGTGGCGAAAGCAATAGCCGTCCGAATACGGACAACTTTGACATTGTCAAGTTGAATGATGCGAAGGATGCTCCGGTGGGCAACGGTTCTCACGTGAAGGTGAACAACTTGCCGACCCGCAAGATGCTTGAAGCTTCTTACATCCACAAGCACAAGGGAACTTACTACTTCTCTTACAGTACTGGCTGGCAGCAGGGCGCTCCGACGATTGACTACGGTATTTCGAGCAACGTCATGGGGCCGTATACCTGGAAGGGCACGATTCTCGGTGACCCGAGCATGAACGGACGTAGCATCAACGGTAACAACAACCACCATGGTATTGCCGAATTCAAGGGCCATTCTTACGTTGTCTATCATGACCGTCGAATTGCCAAGGGCCACAACGGCTTGGAAATTATCCCGGCTGATGACGGCAAGGCAAAACCGAACGAAGGTTACCACCGCAGCGTTTCTGTAGACGAAATGTTCTACAATTCTGATGGAACTATTAAGACCGTTACGGTGACGGATGAAGGTCCGGCGCAGATTGAAAACTTTGACCCGTACGATTGGTATCCGGCACTCACGAGTTCCAAGCAGAAGGGCATCCGTAGCCGTTCGAACTTTGTGCAGGGCAAGGCTGCCGATCATGTGTTGCTCCCGCTTTCTTCCAAGGAAGCTTGGCTTCGTGTTTCGGGCGTGGATTTTGGCGCTGGTGCAACGGGCTTTACGGTTGAAGCCGCAAGCGCTGCCGATGGCAACAAGATTGAAATCCGCTCGGGTTCTGCAACGGGTACGCTTGCAGGTACTTGTACGCTCAAGAATACAGGCAATAAGAGCATTTTTGCTGAAAATAAGTGCGAAGTCGAAGGCCTCTCGGGCGTCGTAAAGCAGTTGTTCCTTGTGTTCAAGGGTTCTCAGGACTCTACCATGGCCGTCAAGGCTTGGGGCTTCGAAGGCAGCGGCACGACTCCGCCGGAACCGCAGAAGCCGTTTAGCGGCAAGGCTTGGGAAATTCCGGGCAAGATCGAAATGGAAGACTTCGACATTCCGGGTTCTGGCCGCGGCAGCGAAATCAAGTCCTACAGCGAAAACGATTCCGAAGACCATGGCGTCGAAGAGGGTGGCAAGAGCTACCGCGAAGGCACGGGCGTGGACATTTACAAGAAGGCTACAGGCTACGTTATTGGCTACAACCAGTCCGGCGAATGGCTCGAATATACCGTGAATGTCAAGGAAGCTGGCGACTACACGATGTTTGCTTCTGTGGCGACGGACAATTCGACGGCAAGCTTTACGCTCTCCATTGACGACAAGTCCATTGCTGAAGTTCCGGTTGCAGGTGACAGCTGGGATGACTTTGTCAAGGTCAAGGCCAACGTGACGCTCCCTGCCGGTGAACATGTGCTCCGCTTCACCATTACGGGCGACTGGTTCGATATCGACTACATGACCTTTGCAGCGGGCAAGAATGCCAAGGACCCGGATGATGAACCGATTGCTCTCCGTAAGGGACTTCAGCTGGGTGCATCTTCTGTCGCCACATTCGACGTGTTCGATTTGACCGGCAAGAAGATCACGAGCTTCACGGCTTGCCACATTCACGAAGCGAAGAAACTCTGGCGCGACAATCCGCAGTCCAGGAACGTGCAGGGCGTGTGCATTATCCGCAACCGTCACAACGGTATGACCGCAAAGGTTCGTACAACTCGATAAATTCTCTAAAAACAATACCTCTATCAGTAAGGCTTCCCGGAAAGGGTAGCCTTTCTTTTCTAATTTTATTTATATGTTGTTTAGAATATGATAAATTAAGGTTGAGTGAAATATGAAAAAGTTTTTATTCTGTGCATGTATTTTTGCAGTAATTTCTCTAGCCGCATGCGGTGATAGTACTAATCCTTCGGATAGCTCGATTCCTGATCCTGTAGTGGATAAAAACAGTCTTACGGATTCTCGTGATGGTCGAACTTATAGGACTGTTGTAATTGGCTCTCAGACTTGGATGGCTGAAAACTTGAATTTTGAAACTGCGAATAGTTACTGTTACGATGATAAGCCTAGCAATTGCACGAAGTATGGTCGCCTTTATGCATGGGGTGCAGCGATGGATAGTGCGGGGTTATGGAGTGCAAATGGCAATGATTGTGGCAACGATAAGGAATGTTCGCCAACGTATCCATTGCGCGGAGTTTGCCCAGACGGTTGGCACTTACCTACAAAAGTTGAGTTCGAAACGTTGATATCTTCAATTGGCGACGAATGGGTGGTTGGGGGAAAACTCAGATCAAAAACTGGATGGAATCATAGTAGCCGATATCAAAATACGGATGATTATTCGTTTACGGCTCTTCCTGGTGGTAGTAGATTGCCTGGTGGGGGGTACAGTAATGAAGGCGAAAACGCTTTCTTTTGGAGTTCTACAGAGATCTCTGGTGACATGGCGTACTACATGACTTTATACTATAACATCGATTATGTGAAGCCTGGCTATCTATTCAAGTCCAGCGGATATTCAGTTCGCTGTATTAAGGACTAGTGCTTGCCAACTTTAATTTGGGAGGCTTGGCTCAGTGAACGATCAACTTCGGACATCTTACTGCCTACTTCCTACTGTCTACTTCCTACTGCCTACTTCCAACTAACCTATTGACTTTTTGTCCATGAGACCTGCGGTTTTCCGTGGGTCTTTTTGCTTGTTTGTGGATAGTTTTATAAAAAACGGGATGGCGGTGTGTTTGGTCGATCCCAAGGAGTGAACAATGAGATTACTGAAACGTTTAACGATGGCAGGCTTGCTCGCTGGTTTTGGTGTGGGCGCGCTTGCCGATAACCCGATTTCAGCTTATCACTATTTGGCGGACCCGGGTGCCGCTTCCGATGGCACTTATTTCTACGTCATCACGGACTCGGATGACCCGGCAGTCGCTAATGCCAACGGCTACGATATCAAGGCTCTTTACGGTTTCCGCACCAAGGATATGAAAAACTGGACCGACTTCGGTATCATTTACGATGCCCGCAAGGTCGATGGCATTGGTGATATTTGGGCCTCCGGTATTGCGGTAAATCCCAACGACCACAGACTTTACATTGTGTTCCCGGATGGCGGTGGTGGCGGTATCGGCCTCATTGGCGCCGACAGCATTGCAGGCCCGTGGACAAACCCGGTCTCTGGTAACAAGAAGCTCATCAACAACTGGGGTGGCGGCCTTGCGGACTGCGATGGCATTGGCTGGTGCTTTGACCCGGCAATCTTCTTCGATGACGATGGTACGGGTTACTTTACGTTCGGTGGTGGCGAAAGCAATAGCCGCCCGGCAGCCAATAACAACAATAACATTTTCAATATATACAAGTTTAACAAGGATATGAAGGGCTTCGATGTGAGCTCCAAGACCCAGCTGAAGATTGGCGGCCCGAAAGCGATGGAAGCTTCTTACATCCACAAGTATAAGGGTAATTACTATCTCTCTTACAGTACGGCGGATTTGCGAATTGCCTACGGTATGTCCAAGAACCCGATGGGTCCTTACGAATATAAGGGTATCTTCATGGGGAACCCGAGCATTAATGGCCAGAACATCAACGCCAATAACAACAACCATCATGGCATTGCTGAATTCAAGGGCCACTGGTACGTGGCTTACCATGACCGCCGCATTGCAAACGGCTATGACGGTCTTGAAAAGATTCCCGCTGAAGATGGAAGGCCGAATCCGAACCCGGCTTACCACCGCAGCGTCAGCGTCGATGAATTTACTTACAATTCCGATGGCACCATGAAGGAACTGACCTTCACGAAGGAAGGCCCGAAGCAGATTGAAAACTTCGATCCGTATGACTGGTACCCGGCTCTCACGAGTTCCAAGCAGAAGGGCATCCGCAGCCGTTCGAACTGGGCTCCGGGCAAGGTTGCTGAGCACCTTTTGCTCCCGCTTTCCACGAAGGAATCCTGGATCCGCGTCTCGGGCGTGGACTTTGGCACGGCGGCAACGGGCTTGACGGTTCAGGCTGCAAGCACGGAAGATGGCAACAAGATTGAAGTCCGCACGGGTTCTGCAACGGGTACGCTTGCAGGCACTTGCGCACTCAAGAATACCGGCAGCAAGAATACTTTCGCCGATAACTCTTGCGAAGTCGAAGGTCTCAAGGGCATTGTCGAACAGCTGTTCTTTGTGTTCAAGGGTTCCAAGGATTCTACGATGGCGATCAAGGCTTGGGGCTTTGAAGGCAGTGGCACGACTCCTCCCGAACCGCAAAAGCCGTATGGCGAAAAGGCTGTGACGCTCCCGGCTAAGATTGAAGCGGAACACTTTGACATTCCGGGCGTTGGCCGCGGTGGCGATGTCGATTCTTACAGCGACGCCGATTCCGAAAACCAGGGCGATGCCAAGTTCCGCGAAGACCTGGGCGTTGACATTGTCGAAGGTGGCACGGGCATGGCCATTGGCTACACGGCTTCTGGCGAATGGCTCGAATACACGGTCGAAGTTCCGGAAGACGGCGACTATGCTATTGTGGCCTCGGCTTCTACCGGGATGGAAAATGGCGCGAGCTTCTGCTTCTTGGTTGATGGCAAGGCCGTTGGCGATACCATCAATGTTCCGCAGACCGGCGAAGACTGGAGTGTCTATAAGGAATTTGAAGGCGGCAAGGCAAAGCTCACCAAGGGCGAACACATTATCCGCCTCGTCATCACGGGTAACAACGTGAACGTGGACTGGTTCTCGTTTGGCGATGTGGAAAAGGTTGGCATCAAGCCCTCTGTGAAGTTCCAGGCGAATGCTTCTCGCGTCTACCGCGTGTATGGCGTGAGCGGTAAGCTCGTGGGCACTGTGGATCTCGCCGGAAAGAAGGCTGGCGAAGCTCTCCAGAGAGCAGGATTCACCAAGGGCGTTTACATGCTCAAGAGCGTTGACGGTCACAAGACCTTCATGATATCTGTCGCAAGATAATTCCTTATGAGGGAGACGCCCGCGAAAGCGGGCATGACAGAAAGAGAAGCTCGCGAGCTTCTCTTTTTTCTTGCGTCTCGTTACCAAAATGTCAATGATAAAAATTTGGGAAAGTGTGTTTTGGGGTGGAAGTAAACCTAAATTCTTAGTTGGAAAGTCTTGCAGTTTTGCAAAGGGTATTATGGGATGTTGCATGAGCGCTTAAAACGGTTCGCTTTAGCATTTTCCCAAAATTCCCCAAAAGATCCTCCTAAACCACACACCCTAATGGCGCTGAATGGTGCCATTTCACCTCGGGATGAATTTCCCGAGGTGTTTGCATTTGCACTATGTGCAAATGCCAGTTGCTAGGCTCGGATATAGGATTGCAAGCAATCCTGCATCTCTCGCCTTATGCAACTGTGTGCTTTCGCGCCTCTCGACCTACGCATTACCAAAGTGTCAATGGAAAATTTTTCGCGTTTCGGGCGGTTTTTGACCCTGGGGTATAAATTTAGAATGTACCCTCATGCAAAATGCATGGAATAACTATGGGAGATATTTATGAAGTGTATGGGTGACGTCCTGAAAATTGCCTCGTTTGGTTTGGCTTTGGCTATTCCATCGTTTGCTTCGACTGTCAATGTTGACGTGACTGAAGAACATCAGGTTATTCGCGGCTTTGGCGGCATGGTGCATAACCAGTGGCAGGGCGGTGGAGGACTTTCCGAAGCGGATGCCAAGCTTGCTTTTGGTACAGGCGATGGTCAGATCGGCCTCAATACGCTTCGTATTCCGGTATATGCCAATTCCAGTGATTTCAACAAGGAAGTGAACGCTGCAAAGTATGCAAAGGCGGTTGCTGGCGATGACTTTATCTTGTACGCAACGCCGTGGACTTCTCCTTATGCAGGTGCAAATCAGCACATGGCTTCTTCGAACTACCAGAAGTATGTGGACCACCTGAACAGCTTTAACGATTACATGAAAAATCAGGGCGTTCCCCTGTACGCCATCTCCATCAGTAACGAACCGGACTGGTGCGGTGAATGGGCTTGCTGGAGTGCCGATGAAATTTACAACTTCACCAAGGGCTATGCCGACAAGATGCGCAAAAACGGCGCCAAGGTGATTTCTACGGAATCCTTCCGTTACGACAAGAACCTTTACAACAAGGTCTTGAACGACGCTAACGCTCTCAAGAACTGGGATATTCTCGGTGCGCACTTCTACGCAAGTGACCGAAGGACTGGAGACAACTTTTTCCAGTATTCTCTTGCCGACCAGAAAAAAGTGGAACGCTGGATGACGGAACACTATACCGAAAGCCAGGGAAGCGGTAACGACTGGCGTACGATTCGCAATACGGGTGACCAGGCGAACCAGAACAAGCGCGATACAGTGAACGCCATGGACTTGGGCTACGAAATTCATCGTGCCATGGTCGTGGGCAACTTCAATCAGTACACCTGGTGGTACATCCGTCGTTGCTATGGCTTGATCATGGAAAAGGACTTTGGCAACAAGCTTCAGATTCCGCAGAACGAAATTGGCAAGGTCTCGAAGCGCGGCTATGTGCTGAGCCAGTTTGCCCGCTTTGTCCGTCCGGGCGCAATCCGCGTGGGCGCTACGGCAAATCCTGAAAAAGAAGTTTTTGCAAGTGCCTACAAGAGCAAAGACGGCGATAGCGTTATCGTTGTGCTCGTGAACCGCGATTATGCTAAGACCAAGGAAGTGACGGTCAAGGTGCAGGGCGCCGATGTCCAGTCGTTCCATGTGTATACGACGAGCCAGGAAAAAAATGCCAAGTACGAAGGCGAAGTCGAAGTTAAGAACGGCTCCGTGACCATCACCATGGATCCGGGCAGTTCGAATTTCAAGGACTGCATTGTGACGCTCGTGGGCGTTGGCACTCCGGCAGACCCTGTTCCTCGTGAACCGTTTGGCGGCAAGGCCGCTGAAATTCCGGGCAAGATTGAAGCTGAAAACTTTGACGTTCCGGGTACGGGCAAGGGTAACAAGTCCTATAACGAAAGCGATTCCGACGATCACGGCGAAACAAACTACCGCGAAGGTACAGGTGTTGACATTTACAAGAAGGCTACAGGCTACGTGGTTGGCTACAACGAAGAAGGCGAATGGCTTGAATACTCCGTGAACGTGAAGGAAGCGGGCGACTATACCATGTTTGCCGCCGTCGCTACGGAAAATTCGACGTCCGGCTTCTCGCTCTCCTTGGATGGCGAAGAACTTGTTGAAAATGTTGCTCTCTCGGGAACGAGCTTCGATGAATATGTCAAAGTCAAGGCCAATGTAACACTCCCGGCGGGCGAACATATCCTCCGTATGACAGTGACGGGTTCTTGGTTCGATATCGACTACTTCAACTTTGCAAAGGGCAAAGATGCGGCCGACCCGGACAATGCTACGATTGGTTTGCGCGGTGCTGATTTCCGCATGCCGACCGAAGCCGAAAATTACAGTGTCTTTGACATGAATGGCGTGCTTGTCGGCAAGTTCGAAGCCATGACCAAGGCCGATGTCCAGCGCATGACCAAGAGCGTGGTGCGCCAGAACGGCATTTACTTTGTGAAGTCTCTCAAGTTCGGCAATGCTTACCGCATTTCTGTGACGAAATAATTTCATATTCCTAGAAGCGGGAGTCGAGCAATTGGCTCCCGTTTTTTTGAGAGTTTGTAAAAAGGAAATAAAAATGAGTGTGGAAATGAGTTTTAAAAAGCTGATTGGCGTTGCTGGTGTTGCTGCTGGACTCTCCATGTTTGCTGTGACGGGTGCTAGTGCGGCACCGGACCCGAACTTCCATATTTACATTGCCTACGGGCAGTCGAACATGGAAGGTAACGCCAGGAATTTCACGGATGTGGATAAGAAGGAGCATCCGCGCGTCAAGATGTTTGCAACGACATCTTGCCCGAGTCTTGGCCGCCCGACGGTGGGCGAAGTTTACCCGGCTGTGCCTCCGATGTTCAAGTGCGGTGAAGGCCTTTCTGTGGCCGACTGGTTTGGCCGCCACATGGCGGACTCTCTCCCGGATGTGACCATCGGCATTATCCCGGTCGCTCAGGGCGGCACGAGCATTCGCCTGTTTGACCCGGACGACTACAAGAATTACCTCAATTCTGCCGAAAGCTGGCTGAAAAACGGTGCCAAGGCTTACGGTGACGATGGCAATGCCATGGGCCGTATCATCGAAGTTGCGAAGAAGGCCCAGGAAAAGGGCGTCATCAAGGGCATCATCTTCCATCAGGGTGAAACCGATGGAGGCATGAGCAACTGGGAACAGATTGTCAAGAAAACTTACGAGTACATGCTCAAGCAGCTCGGCTTGAATGCCGAAGAGACTCCGTTTGTCGCCGGTGAAATGGTTGATGGAGGTTCTTGTGCTGGCTTTAGCAGCCGCGTTCGCGGACTCTCCAAGTACATCGCAAACTTTGGCGTGGCAAGCTCCAAGGGCTACGGCTCTAAGGGGGACGGCCTCCACTTTACCGTGGAAGGCTATCGCGGCATGGGCCTCCGTTACGCCCAGGAAATGCTGAAGCTCGTGAACGTAGCTCCGGTGGACCCTGAACCGCAGGAACCGTTCAGTGGCAAGGCCATTGAAATTCCGGGCAAGGTCGAAGTCGAAAACTTTGACAAGCCGGGCAAGGGCCGTAACGAAGATGGCACTTCTAACGATTCCTACAGTGATCAGGATTCCGAAAACCACGGTGATAGCGATTACCGCAAGGATACAGGCGTAGACTTATACAAGGCGGGTGATGGCGTTGCTCTTGGCTACACGCAGACCGGCGAGTGGCTTGAATACACTGTCGATGTGAAGGCTGAAAGCGAATACAATATCGAAGCTAGTGTTGCCGCTGGCAATTCCACTTCTGCATTCAAGCTCTATATCGATGACAAGGCGATTTCGGATGAAGTTTCCGTGCCGCAGACTGCCGATAATTCCTGGGATACCTACAAGACGATTACCGTCAAGGAAGGCATCAAGCTCAGTGCCGGCAAGCATGTGCTCAAGCTTGAAATCACGGCCAACTACGTGAATCTAGACTGGATCCAGTTTACCGATGCTAAGGAAACGATCGGTCTTTCGAAGATCCGCCTCGATATGACAGAGGCCGAAAGCAGCTTTAGCGTGTACAGCATGCAGGGCAAAAAGCTCGGGACATTTACTGCAAAGGGAATGGCCGATGCTATGAACCTCGTCAAAACGGATGCCAACCTTCGCAAGCAGGCTCAGGGCGTGTTCTTTGTTCGCAAGGATGGCGCGAAACTCATGAGCAAGAAGGTGGTCGTCTATGAATAAGAATGAGTTGAAAGTCGTAAAACAAATTGCTTTCTTCTTTGTCGTCGCTGTGGCTCTAGGGCTTGTGTACGGCTAGGTTAAAGTAGACAGTAGGATGGACCGCTGTCGAAAACTGCTTGGAAAAGTCCGCCTCCGCGGACTTTTTTTAAACTCCAAAATTCCTAACTCTTAACTCTTAATTCTGAACTCCTAATTCCTAATTAACCACCCCCCTCCATTGACAAAAAGTCCATATTATATGGAACTTACATGTGTGCGCTTTGGGCGATTTTAGGGTAGTTTATAATTGGTGAAATGTGGAAAAAAGGAATGACACATGAGAGTGGAAAAAAAATTTAAAAAGTTCATGGCGCTCGCAGGCTTTGCCGCGGGGCTTTCCTTGTTTGGTATTTCAAATGCTGATGCGGCCCCGAATCCAAACTTCCATATCTACATTGCTTACGGGCAATCCAATATGGCGGGTAACGGCGATATCGTCCCGGCTGAAGACCAGGCCGAAGCCCCGAAGAATTTTATTATGCTAGCCTCGCACACGGCTAATGCTAGCCAGCGTAGCGGCAAGACCACGCAGTCGATTAAGGCTGGCGAATGGGCAGCTGCAATCCCGCCGATGTTCCATGCGTTCGAAAACCTCTCCCCGGCAGACTACTTTGGCCGCGCGATGGTGGATTCATTGCCGGGCGTGACTGTGGGTATCATCCCGGTCGCAATCGGTGCTGTAAGTATCCGCGCTTTTGACAAGGACCAGTATCAGGCTTACTTCAACGGCGATGGCAAGGACATCAAGTCTTGGGGCTGGATCAACGATTACGATGGCAACCCTCCGGGACGCATTTTGGAACTTGCCAAGAAGGCCAAGGAAGTCGGTGTCATCAAGGGCTTCATTTTCCATCAGGGCGAAAGTGACGGCACGGACGCCAACTGGCGCAAGACGGTTTACAAGACTTACAAGGACGTGATTGACGCTCTTGGTCTGGACGAAAACGAAGTCCCGTTTGTGGCTGGCGAACTCCTCCAGGAAGGCAATAACTGCTGCGGAAGCAAGAATGGCGGCATCGCCGAACTCAAGAATAACTTCAAGAAGTTCGGTCTCGCTTCTTCCAAGGGCCTCAAGGGAAACGGCAAGGACCCTTATCACTTTGGCCGTGAAGGCGTGATTGAGCTTGGCCGCCGTTATGTCCATGAAATGCTCAAGCTTATCGACAAGACTATCGACCCGGATGCTCCGGCTGTTGACTTGGTGGATCCAAGCAAGTCTACAGTGTCCGACGAACCGCCTGAGGAATACGGCCCGTACACCGAAGCCATTGCCCTTCCGGGCAAGGTGCAGGCTGAAAACTACAACAAGGGCGGCGCCGACAAGGCTTATATGGACCTGAGCAAGGGCAACGAGGGCGGCAAGCTTCGTAAAAACGATGTTGACATTTACCAGCCTAACATGGGTATTGTCGTCGGTCACTGCCAAGCGACAGAATGGCTTAAGTACACCGTGAATGTCGCTGCTGATGGCGATTACGAAATTTCTGCCAACGTCGCTGGCGATAACGGTACAGGCAGCTTTGTCCTTTACATGGATGACAAGCGGATCGGTACGGAAATTGCAAACGAAGGCAAGGGCTTTGACAACTTCACGACGGTAAGTGGTGGCAAGGCTACGCTCACCAAGGGCGAACATGAACTCAAGCTCGAAATTACCAATGACTGGATTGATATCGACTATGTTGAATTCAAGGAAATAAGCGCCCAGCCGCCTATCGGACTTAAGAATATTCGCCTTAGCATGACCGAAGCCGAAAGCAATTTTAGCCTGTTTGACATGCAGGGCATTAAGCTGAGTTCGTTTACCGCAAAGGGCATGAACGAAGCAATGAATCTAGTGAGGGAAAACGCAAAGCTCCGCAAGCAGGCAAGGGGCGTGTTCTTTGTCCGCAAGAACGGAGATAAATCTCTAACGAAAAAGGTGGTGATACATGAATAAAAACGAGTTGGCCGTCGTAAAGCAGATTGCTTTTTTCTTTGTCGTTGCTGTAGCGCTTGGTCTCATGTATGGGTAATTTGTAGATTGAATACACGAGAAAATTTAGTGTGACTCCTATTAAGGGTTCCGGCGAATGCCGGGACTCTTTTTGTATAGTATCAGTATGCTTGGCGCGCATGTCTGCATTCGTCATCGAGAATGCGCGGCACTCTCGTCATCCTCGAACGGAGTGAGTGACAACCTCAAAAGGTGAGAGTCGCGATCAAATTTGTTTGGGCATGACCGAGCCGAAGAGGTTGGGGCTTTGCCCCATCCATAGAATAAAAAAATCGCTCCGATGGACTCGGAGCGATTTTGGTGTATATAGGATGAATTATGAAATCAAATTCATTACGGCAACGTGAAGGACTTCAGGAACGGCCAACCGACCTTGCCATCGCCCTGTTCGTGACCGCCACCCTGC
>JAEEGG010015245.1_pt1 | contig 16158 bp, 12 predicted proteins | sample 9134161 | NCBI WGS metagenome assembly JAEEGG01 (sample SAMN16246543, study PRJNA631951) | gut metagenome | biome: gut microbiome; feature: rumen; material: CR-attached | host: Bos | place: Iran: Karaj | collected 2018-10
AGTCGTCGAAGGTATAGCCGTCGGTTTCAACTGAGCCAATGAATTTGGCGCCACTATTTTGAATACCGTTGTAGAGCTCGCCCATGCCGCCTACGAAGGTGTCGCTGTATGAGGCACAGTCGCCACAGCCGAAAATGGCGATGGTCTTATTGCTGAGATCGACGCTTTGCAAGGTTTTCAGGCCGTCGTACCAGTCATCCTGCAATTCGCCAGCGCCCCACGTCGAGGTGCCGAGGATGAGGTTCTGGTTGGCACTGACAATGTCGGCAGTCAAGTCCTGTACGTTCAGGGCCTCGCAGCCCAGTTTCGAGGCGATCTTCTCTGCGATGGCCTCGCAGGTTCCCGTCGAGGAACCATAGATTACAATTGTTGCGTTCATCTTGTTTATTTACAATTTATTTCTTCAATTTTTGTTGATGCACTTGCCGTCGCATTTCCCGTTGCATTTGCCGTTGCATCCCTTCTTACGTTTGCAGTAGCGTTCGCATTGTGCGCAGAGGTCGTAGCCGAGCATGGCGCCGAGGATGAAGTCCTCTTCGGGTGTCAGCTGGTTCAGTGGACGGGTGACGATAAGCCGGATGGCCTCTAAACATTCTCGTCGTCCGAAATACACGTTCAGGTTCTGCTGTCCTGCGGGTTGCAGCACGTAGGGGATGCCCTGGCTTTCTAATCGCTCTACGGCCTGCTGACCATATTTCTTATTACAGGTGAACAGCACCATCTGGCGTACGCCCTTATTCAGTTCGTAGATGTGGTTCATCAAAACCTTAAGTTCCGTAGGAATCGCTGTTGTCGTTCTCATTTTTATCGTTTATGATTTCGGGTGCAAAGGTACGGCAAATAAATAAGGTGCACAATACCTAAAAACGAGTGTTTTAAGCATTGCGCACCTCTGATGGCCTGCAAAGCAGATTAATCAAAAGTAGGTATTACATACCTTCAGATGCTTTAGGCTGCTGTCCGGGCCAATCATGATCTCAAACTCGCCAGGCTCTAAGACGTATTCGAGGCTGCTGTTATAGAACTTTAGCAGATCGTCGGTAATCTCAAACGTCACTTCCTTGCTTTCGCCTTTCTTCAGATGGATGCGCTGGAAGCCTTTCAGTTCCTTTACAGGACGGGTGATGCTGGCCACGACGTCGTGAATATAGAGCTGTACGATTTCTACACCGTCATAGTTGCCTGTGTTGGTGACCGTTACAGATGCTTTCCGACCGTTGAGGCGGATGTCGCTGTATTCGAAGGTGGTATAGCTCAGACCGAATCCGAAGGGGAAGAGTGGGTCGTTGCGCACATCGAAGTAGTTGCTGGCGAATTTCGTGAACGTGCTCAGGTTTTCTCCCACAGGTCTTCCCGTTGGCAGATGGTTGTAGTAGAGCGGTTCCTGTCCTGTGGCCTGAGGCATGGAGGTGGTGAGCTTGCCACAGGGCACCTTGTCGCCGAAGAGCACGTCGCAGATGGCATCGCCTGCCTCACTGCCGCCAAACCATACCTGCAGGATGGCTGGCACATGATTGTTCTCCCAGGCCAGCACCGTCGGACGGCCTGCGAAGTTCAGCACCACCAAGGGCTTGCCTAATGCGAGCAGGGCCTCTAACAGCTCCCGCTGGTTATCGAAGATCTCGAGCGTCGCACGGCTGCTGCACTCGCCACTCATCTCTGCCGATTCTCCCATGGCGCAGACGATGACGTCGGCATCACGGGCGATCTGGAGGGCCTCATGTTTCAACTGTTCTGCGTCCTTGAAAGGTGTCTGACGGTAGAACCCGCCGTCCTTCTGTATGGTGGAGTCGCTGGTGAAGTTGCAGCCCTGGGCATAGCTGACCGTCGCCTTACCTGCCAGTGCCTTCTCCATCGCCTCTTTCAGCGTGGCGTAGCGCTCGTTGGTGGCTGTCGGTGCCCAGGTGCCGGCCATGTTGATACGGTTGTCGGCCATCGGTCCGATGAGCGCTATCTTCCCCTGCTTCTTCAGCGGCAGGAGGCCATTCTCATTTTTCAGCAGTACGAACGATTCCGCAGCCAGCTGACGTGCAGCCTGACGGTGCTCTGGGGTGTAGATGTCAGTGGCTCGACGCTTGGGGTCGAGGAAACGGTAGGGATTCTCAAACAGGCCTAAGATGTATTTCGCCTCCAGCACACGGCGGCAGGCCTGATCGATCTCGGCCATTGTCACCTTGCCCTCTTTCAGCGACTGTTCGAGTGTCTTGATAAAGCCTTCGGCGCACATGTCCATATCCGTGCCGGCTTTCAGGGCCAACATCGAGGCCTGTTGCAGGTCGCCCAACCCGTGCTTGGTAATCTCAGCGATGGCACCGTAGTCGGTCACCACGAAGCCGTTCCACCCCCACTGCTTGCGCAACACGTCGTCGATGAGCCATTTGTTGGCAGTGGCGGGTATGTAGTCCACGATATTGAACGAGGTCATCACCGATCCTGCTCCTGCCTTGGCGGCTGCCTCATAGGGCGGGAAGAACTGGTTGTACATCCTCACGTGACTCATGTCCACCGTATTATAGTCGCGCCCAGCCTCTGCTCCGCCGTAGAGGGCATAGTGCTTCACGCAGGCCATCATGTTCTCTGGGCCGTAGTTGCCCTGATAGCCTCTCACCAAAGCCTCGGCTATGCGAGCGCCTAAGAATGGATCCTCACCGTTGCCCTCGGCGATGCGGCCCCAGCGGGCATCGAGCGCAATATCCACCATCGGGCTGTAGGTCCAGCAGATACCGTCGGCGGTGGCCTCCTTGGCGGCTATCCTCGCAGCCTGCTCAATGGCCTCCAGATCCCAGCTGCACGACATGCCTAAGGGGATGGGGAAGATGGTCTCGTAGCCGTGAATCACATCCATGCCTACGAGCACGGGGATGCCTAAACGACTTTTCTTCGCAGCGTCCTGCAATTGTCGGATGCCTTCCACGCCCGTCTGGTTCAGCACGGTGCCTAACTTGCCCTGTTCTATCAATGACAGTAGCGGACTGTTTTTCAATTCTCCCGTCGTGGCCGAGGTGCCAGGCAACAGGTTCATCTGTCCGAGTTTCTCCTCGACGGTCATCTTCGACATCAGTTGGTCGATAAACGCGTTCATCTTCTTCTGGTCTTGTGCCAGACTGTTCAGCCCGGCCACGAGCACCAACACACTTAAGAAAAAGCTTTTTAATTTCATATTGATGGGTTATTATGGTGCGTTTTTTGTGGATTGTGTACGTTTACCATTTGTCTTTTGTCTGGATTGTGTCGGCCCAGCGGTGATCCTTGGGGAATGGCTGGCCTCCCCAGGCCTTCACCTGCGTCCAGGGCTGCGATGCGTCTGTCCAGAAAGGATGTGAGGACGGCAATCCAAGAGGCATAAAGGCCAGCGAAGTCATATAGAGCGAGCCGTTGTTGGTGTACCAGTCGGCCGTCTCTGGCTGAGAGCCGCAGAAACCGATGGTGAGATAGCCGGCATCATTGAAATTATTCTGCTGGTCGAACATGCGATGCAGCACTTTTGTCAATGCAGCCCGCACCTGACCATTGCTGAGGTCAGAAGGCAGTTTCTCATACCAGGCCATGAGGGCGAGGGGTTGCATGGCTGCCATACGATAGGGCGTGGAACGTCCGATAACCGGAAAGGTTCCCTCGGGCGAGATGAAACGCTCGAGGATAATGGCGAACTTTTGGGCTCGTTTCAGGGCGCGGTCGTAATATTTCTGATAATCGAGACGTGAGTTGTATTTCGAATCCACCATCGCCTGCAGCGTCTCTATATACATCGCATGGAAGACGTAGCTGCTGTAATAGTCGAAGGCGAAGACGGGTCCATCGGCATACCAGCCATCGCCTACGTACCACTCCTCGACCTTGCGACAAGCCGTGTTCACACGGAACTCGTCGAACTGGGCTCCGGCCTTGGCAAGGAAACTCTCAATCGTAGAGGAGAAGAGAAACCAATTGGTGTAAGGCGGGTCAATACTGCGCATACGCTGGAACTCATGGATATATCGCTGTTTGGTGACATCGTCGAGCGGTTTCCACAAGGTATCCCAGGCACGCAAGAACGACTCGGCGATATAGGCGGCATCCACCAGATTCTGCCCTGCTTTGCCCCAACAGAGATAATCGGGTGAATTGGGATCGACGGAATTCATATAGGCTGCGAGAGCCCACTCACGGAGCTGACGACGCTGCTGTCCCTCAGTGGTGTCGTCATCAGGCAACGTGAGCCAGGGAGCAATGCCAGCCATCAGACGCCCGAAGGTCTCCATATAGACCACGCTTCTATCGCGATTGTCGAACGAAGGCGAGAACTCAGTCTTCATGTTCTTCTGCAACTCGCCCTTAGCCATGTTCTCTAATACGGGCTGCGCCATCTTATAAGCCAGCGAGCACCAGTATTCACGGTCGGATGGCTGCACGTTTCTGGCCTTCTTAGCCTGAAGAGGCAGGAGCAACAGGAAGGCTGCTACAATGAAAAGGGCTTTCTTCATTTTACTTCGATTTTAAGTGGGTTTGACAAATGGTGGAGGTATTCATCGGTAGCGAGTTGCCATTGCGCCATCGTACGGATGTCGTAATTGCTCCAGGCTGATCCAAAATAATAAGTGTAGGGCTCACCGCTATAGTGCTGTAAGATGCCGATGGCGTGGGGTAAATCGCCTTCAAGTCTAAGGGTTTCGTCAATGCCTTTGGGAAAGAGTGTTCCCACGTAGATCTGTGTCTGATGAACCTGAGGATTGTCAGTCGGGTCAGCATAGAGCACATATTGTTTGCCGAGCAAGAGGTGATCGTTGTCATGCAAGACAATACCAGCTGCCAGCGTCGTAGGCTGGGTAATGCCGTCGTACCATACCGTCATGCGGTTGAAGTGTGAGCCTTTGTCGAGACTGATGATGCGATGCTCAGTGATACCGTCGCGGCTGGTATTGTATGTCAGTTCTACGGTAAAGCGCAGCGGACCATTGTCGAGGATCTTGTATTCCTTATAGCACCAAGGAAACACCAATTGTCCGTTATTCATCAGTGCAGGAGCGCCGCAACCCAGACTCGGTCCTACGCCATAGCAATCAAGACCGTAGCCGTGGTCATGATGGAACGAGGTGGCCATGTAAATTTCATTGGCCTCCTGAGGTTTGCCTGCCCGTTTCAATGAGTCCCTTTGTCCTACGCCCCATATATGGTTTTTGTAACGCTCTTCGACTACCAGTTCCGGTGTGTTTTTGACCCAGACATCAATGCCGAATGAGCGTTCGCCAGATTGTTGAAGGGCTGGACCATAAACGCGATAGATGCCACGATCGTTTTCCCAGGTGATATCATCTGCACGTTCCGGATAGACTTTCCCTTTGACATACGACTTAAAGACAGACGGCTCACCTTTGGTAATGGTAAACGTCGCCTGGCTATGAGGCTGGACAGATACATCCAACAAAAGTTTCCCATCGTATGTCTTCTGGTAGGTCATTTCCTGTCCAAAGGCATTTTTAACCATGAAGGACTCGTCGCTTCCTATACCCAACCGTTGATGAATCGTCTCAATATCGGCCTCTACAACCTCCTTTCGCTGGTTGTTACTCGGATTGCTGACCAAAATACAGACACCAGTCACTGCGGCCTGCACGCCCAAAACGCACAACGCCAGCACCATACTGCATAATAATCGCCGTCTCATATATTAATCAGAAGTTTGTTGTTCAGTTGCAAAGTTACATCTTTTTTGTCAATTATCAAAATATTACAAGTTTTTTGCAAAAAGTAGGAGCTTAATAGGCAAGCACATTCCATAATTCACGGATCTTTGCCTCTGGATTCCACTGATTGTTGAAGGTCCATCGGGCAGTGACTTCATGAAACGCTGGTGCCTCCTCCGATTGGTTGAGGTTGTTGGCGAGCCAACCACTGTGACCACCCTCTCGGGAACAGTTATAATAATAGACTCGTAAGCCCCACGGACAGGGGTCCAATACTTTATCCGTATAGGCATAACTGATGTTCGTGTCGAGAATCTGCGACGACAACTTGCAGTTCAGCAAGAAAAATTGCGAGTCATGGTGGTAGCGCCCCAGGATGGTAGGCGACTTGGCATCGAAATAAGAGTCGGTGATGACCAGTTTCTTCGACTTGTCGCCCCGTCCGTCGTGCCAGATGATGGCGCGACTATCGCCCAAAAAGCGACAGCGCGTGGCATAGCACCAGCCACGTGGGCAGAGGAAATCCACACCCGGGCAGCGCAGGTAGAGGTCTGCATGGTAATACATACCGTTGCCCTCAGGTGCCCAAAGCGAGAGTGCATCGTTGCCGTCGGCAAAGACGTTGCTATTGATAACGATGGTACGTGTTGCCCGTCCGAAGATAGCCATCTGGTGAGTAGTGTTGCCAGGTTCGACCACTGTGCCGTAGTTGTTATAGACGGTCAGGCTGCTGATAATGCAGTCATCTGCTCCGTCCAGCAAGACGATGACGCCATTGCCTACATCCTTGCCGTGATACTCTTTGATGGTGTTTGTCTTGGCTGTCTCTGCCAGCACGATGATGGTACTGTCGCGGTCTTCGCCTACCAATACAATATTCGGGCGGTCGATGATCACCTTCTGTTCGTAGCGTCCTTTCTTGACGAAAATCTTAAAAGGCTTATCACCCTGCTCTGGGGCTTTCTCAATGGCGGTCTGTATCTGCCCGCCCGGTTCTACGATGGCATCAAAGTCAGAGATGTTGATGTGTGGACGCCGATACATCTCTATGGTGCCGTTCTCGTTGGCACCTTTTGTCTTCAGACTGACGGGAACCTTATTCTTGGAGTCGTGCTTTGTTGCCCATCGCTCATACTCAGCGAACAGACTGCGTGGATTGTCAGAATACCATGCGTAACCATTGCGTCGCTCAATCCCTATCTGGTCCAAGCGGCGACGGGGCACACCGTCACGATCACAGACGAAGGGTTCGCACCGTTCCAAGTCGTAGTAGCGTGCCCATAACGGCTGTGCTGTGGGGTCTTCTTCCAACCATGTGTCGCGATCAGGACTGTTCCAAGCGCCCTTCCTACAGAGGCGTAAGCCTGTGAGTTTATACTTGTTGAACCAGCGCATGGCATTGTGGATAGCTTTCTTCACCCGCTCATCTGGATTGGGCAGACTCATCAGCAGGTGGAGAATGCTGGCGCTCTCTGCCGAACAGTAGGAGGGCAGCTCGTAGGCTCTGGCCGCAGCGGGCTTGAGGGTCTCGTGGTCATGTTGCTGGCACCAAACAGTCAATTCTCCGTCAGTGACGATTTGTGTGGCAAGGATACATTCTATGCCCTTATCGAAAGCGGCCTGCATTCGTTGACGCAAATTCTCATCCGTCAGATCACCTTGATACGGTTCTTTTTGGACTGCTATATCGCGTAATAGTGTCATCGTGTTGAGCATTGCATCGTCATTATAGGTAATATGTACCTGATAGTCGCGATTCTCAGGCCAAAATTGCGGCCATCCGCCGTTCTCATACTGTCCGCTGAGCAGGTAGTCAATACCACTGCGGAAAGCATCTTTGTAGCGTTGTTCTCCCGTAGCCTGATACAGACGGGCCAGGTAGGTCAGCTGCATGTTCGTTGCGCCATTATCGGTGGTAGAGTCGTCACGCTTCTGCTTATCCGCCATCACCTGAGCCCGTTCTTCTTCGGATAGCGGCTTTGCCATGTCGATGTTCTTCGGCCATCCGCCAGTAACCCTTTGATACAACAGTATCTGGTCGCCAATCCGGCGAGCCTCCTTTGTTTGAAAGAATGTTGGCGAAGTCTCACGCATGAGACCTTTAAAAGACTGTGAGTCGTATTTCCTATCTGTTTGTGCCACAGCTAACGACTGAAGAAACGTCCATAGGACACATAATGAAAATAATCTATTTATCATCATCGTAGTTTGTTTTCGGTGCAAAGATCGACAATTATTCCAACATTCAACTGCATTTTTTGACTTTCCCACCCTATTTTATGGCAAATACCCACGTTTGTCAGATAATTTATTTGGTATTTCGCTCACTTATTCGTATCTTTGCAGCCGCAAACAAACTACAACAAACTACTAAAAATGAAAAAAAGACTTTTGAGCCTGATGGCTATTGCACTTATGATTGGCCTCACCACTGCCAGTGCACAAGAAGTGGTCAGTATCAGTTTTCCTTTCCACGAAGGACAAGAGGGTCAGACGGCGACTTACGGACCTGACGAAAAGATGACCGATTATTTCAAAACCAGCTATGTGGAGCTCGGATCATCGCTCACCTATAAGGGCGTGGGTTCTGTTGGTCAACAGACCCTCATCCAACCAGCCCAGCAGGATGCTTCAGCCAACGATGGAAATGCCGTGAACTTCTACTTCATCCCTAAGAAAGGCATGATTTTCACACCGACAAAGGTATCGTTTAATATGACCCGTTATGGAACCGATGGCGGTAAGGTGGATGTCTCATGGGTGGCTTCCGACGGCAGTATAAAAACCATTGCTTCGGCCTTGACTCCCAACCGTAATAACAAGACGCCTAACGTAACTGAAGTCAGCGAGAATATCAACGGCGCAAAAGGCAGCGACGGTCTCTGCGGTCTGCGCCTGAATCTCTATAGCTTAGGCAACACCAAACAAGTTGGCTTCAGTGACATCATTATCGAAGGAACACTTTCGGGAACACCGCAGGACACGAAACAGTACACGCTCACCGTGTCGCTCGCTGACGAGAAGGCCGGTACACTGATGGTGACACCAAATGCCGAGGTATTTGATGAGGGCGATGAGGTAAAACTGAGCGCGACAGAGAACTTCGGCTATCACTTTGCCGGATGGACGGATGCTGAGGGAAACATGATTTCTACGGAGAATCCCTATACGTTTGATATCATGGGCAATACGGAGTTGATTGCTTCTTACACGAAAAATACCGTCTATGCCCTGAACATGAAATGGACAGGTGGTGCCAATGAGAATCTGGTGCAGTTCCTACCTATAGGCAACTATGTAGATGGCGTGCACTATTATGAGGAAGGTACAGACGTGAAGATCATGGCCCTCAACAACCGCATCCTGACCTTCACCGGTTGGGAAGGCGATGCTACAGGTACGGCCTCTGAATATGATATCAAGATGGACTCAGAGAAGAACATCACCGCCAACTTCTCGGCTGCCGACTATATCGTGGGCTGGGATCTCTATTACGACAATCCCAAGAGCGAACGTGCTGGCGACTATAAAGCAGATAGCGAAAATGCAGGACTGCTCTCGTTGCGCAATGCTGCCGGAGAGACCACCAGTTGGCTGGCCAATGGCGTGGCAGCAGGATTGATGAACGGCAAGTACGGTGCGCGTGTCTGGCGTCCGCTCACTGGCAACTACTATTTCGAGATCAGTTTCTCGTCGAAAGGCTACGAGAACTTGAAGCTCTCGGCCTCTGTCGGCGACGACTATAATGCACACAGTATCATCTTCGCACAATACAGCACCGACGGCGGTCAGACCTTCAAGACTTTCGGCACCTATAACCTGCCGAACCGTGGTTGGGACTCGCAGGAGTTCGACCTGCCAGCCGACGCTGCCGGTGTTGACCGACTCTTCATCCGTTTCATGCCCGACTACGACTCACCGATGACGGGTGTGGAGAGTGCCAACGACGGTACGGCCATTGCCGACATCTTCGTGCTGGCCGATGCCACAGGTGCTGCCAATGAAGTGGCAACCCTCGTATCGAGCAATCCAGCCGATAAGGCTACCGGTGTTTCGCGTAATGGTGCCATCATCCTGAACTTCGACAACAAGATCAAAGCTGGCGAAGGCAAAGCAACTCTCAACTCTGAAGAGATCGTTCCTGTTATCAGCGGTAAATCAGCCATCTTCAAATATAGTGGACTGGCTTATAACACGACTTATACATTCTCCATGCCCGAGGGCGTGCTTGTGAGCCGTAGCGGCAAGCCCGTCGCTGCAACGGAAATCAGCTTTACCACGATGGAGCGTCAGCAACCTGAGGCAAAGCTCTATGATGCCGTCGTGGCACAGGACGGTAGCGGCGACTACAAGACCCTGCAGGAAGCCATCGACAAGGCACCTGCCGGACGTGCCAAGCCCTGGCTCATCTTCGTGAAGAACGGCTGCTATCATGAGCATATCGACATCCCTGCCACGAAGACGCATCTGCACATCATCGGTCAGAACCGCGACAAGACCGTCATCTATGACAACCGCCTCTGCGGTGGCGACAATGCCTATTCTGTTGACCCGGGAGCTACCGTCGTAGTGAAAGGTACCGACACCTTCTTAGAGAACATCACTCTCGAGAACAGCTACGGCTACGAGAAGCTCGCCGGTCCGCAGGCTTTGGCCCTGAACACCGTGGCCGACCGCGTCTGCATGAACAACGTGGCCCTGCTCAGCTATCAGGACACCTGGATCACCTCTTCCAGCTCCACCGCCCGCCACTATATCAAGAACTCGCTGATCGAGGGTGCCGTCGACTTCATCTATAACAACGGCAACGTCTATCTCGATGGCGACACCATCCAGATCAATCGTCCCAGTGGCGGCTATATCGTGGCACCGCGCCATACGGCCGACACCAAGTGGGGCTATGTGTTCCAGAACAACATTATCCGTCCGCGCAAGGGCATCGACGTCACCGACGTATGGTTGGGACGTCCCTGGCACGACCAGCCCAAGACCGTGTTCATCAATACACAGACCTTCATCAATATCCCTGCCAAGGGGTGGTATAACACGATGGGCGGTCTGCCCGTGCTCTGGGCTGAATACAACACTGTCGATAAGAATGGCAATCCCGTGGATTTGAGTCAGCGCGAGACCTACTACTATTATACCGATAATAATGGTCAGAAGCATGAGGTGTTCAACGTGAAGAACACGCTCACCGCTGAGGAGGCTGCCGAGTACACCATCAAGAACGTCTGCGGCGGCAATGACAACTGGCAGCCCGACCTGATGTGTGAGGCCTGTGACGCACCGGTCGTCAAGAGCGAAGGCAACCAGCTTACATGGCAGGCAGTGCCCTACGCCATCTGCTATGTCATCACCAAGAATGGCGAGGTGGTCGGCTTCACGAAAGAGACATCCTTCGATGGCTATACCGAGGCTGACAACTGGCAGGTGCAGGCCGTCAATGAATACGGTGGTCTGAGTGCCTACGGAACAGCCAATGCCGCAACCGCCATCACTTCTTACCTCTTACCTCTTACCTCTCACCTCTCGTCTTTCTACACCCTCGACGGCCGCCGTGCCAACAACAGCACACAAGGCCTGCTCATCTATCGTGATAGAAACGGCGTCACTCGCAAGATTAGGGGTGGTCTATTTAGATAACTACTGCCGTTCCACTCGTGGCTACCATGAGCATTGAGCCGTTGGCACCGACGGTCTCGTAGTCGATGTCGATGCCTACGATGGCGTTGGCTCCCATAGCCTGGGCACGCTGCATCATCTCCTGCATGGAGGTGTCCTTGGCTTCGGAAAGCACTTTCTCATAAGCGCCTGCACGACCACCTACGATGTCGCGGATGCCAGCAAAAAAATCCTTGAACATGTTAGCACCTATAATGGTTTCACCTGTCACTATACCCTTGTATTCGCGGATAGTGTGACCTTCAATTTGTGGGGTTGTTGAGAGTATCATAATCGTTTTCTTTAAAAGTTTCTATCTGTTAGACGTAAGAGCAATGCGAAAAGTTGCACTAAAATCCAAAGAACTCCTTCAGGCCTTTCTTCTCTTTCAGGTCATCAGAGGTAAAACCATAATGTTTCGCAGCAGCAAGTGTAATGACACGTTCAAGGAATTCATCGTAGGAGAGGCCAAACCAATCCTTGGGAATAGTCACGCTGATGGTTCCACCGCCGTAATGACTGCCTTCGTCCCAGGCTTCGTCAAGCTCAGCCTCGTAAGTCCCATCCTCCTTCAAGTTGAAACAATAGTGGCTGGCCCATTCTTCCATTCCCTCGACATAATGGCCTTCGAAATGCGGGGCAGAATGGGATTTCGGAGAATAGGCAGGAGAGCCTTTCCTCGCCATCCTGTCATAGACCATGAACTTCGACACTTTATGAGTTTTGATTTTAGGCATATTCTCATAGTTATGCAAACTCCAGGGGAAATACCTCCCGACTCGTTTCTTATAGTCAAGATATTCCTGTCCGAAATCCTGGGCCAGACGCTTTTCCTCACTACGGACTTGCAGCGTAAGCAGGATTACTTCTGCCAAGACGATAAGTAGCGGTATGACTGACCAAAGCCAGACGAGAACACCCGCATCGTAGATATAGATACCTACGAGCATCGGATTGCGGCACATCCGATATGGGCCACTGGTCATCAGATGTTTCGTTCTCGGAGCCAACTCATGTCCGTAGGCATCAAAAGGATTGCCCTTACCGACGATACGCATATAGACGATGCTATAGATACTGAGAGCCAGTCCACAGATGGCGAGAAATAAACTCACTATGCACAGTATAGCAGAATCAGGCGCGTATGGCCAGGGCCGTCCTGACACCAACCACATCAAAACCGGAATGCCTATCACAAAGATAAGCAGTCCCAACAGATATCCGAATATGTGTGACTTGTTCATTTTTGTCCGCATAATAATCGTTTAGTACTCATAGAGTTTAATGTGGAGGATTTTCCATTCGCCGACGCCGATGCGGGCGTGACGGCCTTGATGGGTTTGGTCGCCGTTGTGGCGACGGAGGTACTGCATCGTGCCGTCGTCAGAGACAGCGACTTCATCGACAGAAAGGAGACCGAGGCGTTTACCAGTAAAGCGCTTGTTCGCCTTTTGGCTTGTACTCCCACCAGCCTCTGCAAAGCCATCCTCGCCTAATGTCTTTTGCTGCTCTTGTTGTTTCTCAGTAGGGGTCTTGAAATCGATGACCACACCGTTGCCTGCCAACAGATATTCATACTTGCCAAGATGGATGAGCATAGCGCCGCCCTCTGGCCAAGTGGTGCCGTCGGTGGCACGGGGATCCCATGGGAGGGTGAAGTAGTGGCGGCTGGTCATTACTACATCGTCGTCATTGATGATACGCTCGCGGTCCTCTTGGTCGAAGAGTAAACCCCAAGAACCTCCCCCAACCCCTCCCAAGGAGGGGAGTTTAAATAGTTGGCGCAGCAGGGTGTAGGTCTTTGTAACCGATTCCGTTTCTTTCTCGCTGGCCTGGTCGATGGCGAAGGGTGAGAAACCTAATGCCTGATGCTCGCCGAAGGCATAGAGGGCACGGACTCCGCTGTTTTCGCAGCATCGGCTCTCAGGGATAAAGAGGCGGTTCTTTACCGCGCCTCCATCTTGCGGACGCAAAGGCATCGCATACTGCGCGCACCACGATTTGAATCCTGTGTCGTAGATATCAGGAGCGAGCAGGTCGATGCTGGGTGCTCCCTCGTGCCAGAAGTCTATGAGATGTGCCAAAGGTCCTGCCGACGGATATTCACCAGGACGGCGCCCACGGCTGTTCATAGCAGCATTCACATAGAGCGGCATGTCGTGTATTTCCCGGGCTGCCTTAGCCAGATGCTCCACATAACGGGCATAGCTCAGTGCCATAAACTTTTCGTCGGCATATTCGTCCGTGCCGTAACGCTCTGCCCACTTTTCTTTTAGGTAGGCTTTCTCCGCCAACGGCGAATGGTCGCGTGCCGACTCCAGCATACCGATTTCGTTTTCTATCTGCATCATGATGACCACCTCACGCAGCGGGTCTTTCTCACGGATATGCCGCATCAGTGCCGAGAATGCTTTCAGGTCTGCCTGCAGCACATTGTCGCTGAAGCACGAGGCAATCTCCATCTGTTTCCCTTCGGCGGTCATCGCCCGAGGGAACCGCTTCGTGTCCTGCTTGAACCAGCCTGGCGCATAGCACGACATCGAATTCTTCCACACGCCGAACCAAAGGAACACCACGTGCAGCTGCTCGCGTCGCGCCACATCGATAGTGCGGTCGATGAGCGTGAAATCAAACTTTCCCTCTACAGGTTCCATCAATTCCCAATAAGCAGGAACAAGTACCGTGTTCAGTCCCAATGACCGCATACGTGGCATCACCTCGTCGATGTCTGCCACCGATGTAGCGGCAGAATTGCTCAACTCTCCACCAAGGATTGGGCAGGGTAAACTCGACAGCCTATCGACAGCAAAAGCACTCTGCATCGTGATCAGTGCAACAAGGGAGATTATCAGTCTTTTCATATTCTGTAGTTTGTAATCTGCGGACAAATATACGCAAAAAATCCCAAAGCACCGAAAAAGTACCCTGGGATTTATGATAATTTTGGAATTACCTTTACAATAACCTTTATGCCGGATTAAACTTCGACTTCGGCTGCTTGCAACGAGGACACTTCCAGTCGTCGGGCAGATCTTCAAAGGCGACGCCGTCGTGCTCTGCGGGGTCATAGACATAGCCGCAAATGGAACAGACATACTTGCCGGAGGCTTCCTGTTTGGAGAAATCGACTTCGGCCAAAATGGTCGGCACTGGATTATCCAGATCCATCACGCGCTTGGCCTCCAGATTCTCATAGCCCTGCGGTGTGTGGGTGCCACAATAGACGGTGGGGTGGTTGCGGATGAATTCACGGATGCGATTCTGCGTTTCGCGGGCAGCTGGCAGGTCGTCAAAGACCACCGACAATTTATCCTCGTAGAGTGCTTCGTCCACATAGGTGATGTCGCCGTGAATCATGTAGAAAAGATCGTCCATCTCTACCACGATGATGCTGTTGCCCTTAGTGTGCCCCTTGGCCTTGATGAGGTAGATGCCGTCGGCTATTTTTTGGCTTTCGGGGAAGTTGTAGTAGGCACCGTCGGTATAGCTGACAGGAACGAGGTTCGTTAGTCCCTGTAGCTCCGCAGCGTCCATTTCCTCCTGGTTCACATAAACCTTCGCATTGGGGAAGCTTTTCAGTTCGCCGGTGTGGTCAGCATGGCGATGGGTAACCAGAATTTTCGTCACCTGCTCAGGTTGGTAGCCAAGAGCCTTGAAAGCATCCATATAGCTGCAGATGTCCTTGCCGGTGAAGATGGGCGAATCCTCATTGGGCACTTCTTCGGGAGTCCCTGCAGGGAGGCCGGTATCTACCAGAATCACCTCGCTGCCCGTGTCGATCAGATAGTTCTGAAGACTGCCACGATAGCGGACATTCTTATCAAATTTCTCTTTCCCTTCCTCTCCTCCGAACACGAAGGGCTGTGTATAGAATCCGTCTCTGCGGAATTTTACTGCTTTGATTGTCATAGTTCCTGATTTATTCTTCTACTGGTACGAATTTCTCTTTCTTACGCTTGCAGCGGGGGCAGCGCCATGTGTCGGGCAGTTCCTCAAAGGGAGTGCCGGGAGGGATGTTCTGCTTGGGGTCGCCCTTTTCAGGGTCGTAGGTGTATTTGCAGGGGCATTTAAACTTTGTCATATTGTATTTGTTTAGAAAATGAATTTTTAATGGAACACAAAGACACAAAGACGCAAAGTTTTTTTGTGCGCAGCCTTTGTGTCTTCGTGTCTTTGTGTTCAGTTTAATCAAGTCTCAAGCGGGCTGCCACTTGCAACGGACGGGCGACACAATAGCACCCTCCTTCTTCAACTCGGCAAAAGCCTTGTCAACCTCTTTGCGGTCGATACCTGTGATCTCCGCAATCTTGCCAGCGTTCACGGGAGCACCGAACTCACGCATGGCCTGTAATACCTTCTCCTTCATAATTAATTCGTTTAATTCGTGAAATTAGTGGTCGAAAAATTAGAGTTGCATTATCAGCCAGTTCTGTGCACCGATCTTCTCAATCATCTCGAGTGCGCCCTGACTCCAGTAGAGGTCTTCTTCCTCGTCAGCCAGATAGGCCTTCAGAATGTCGAAAGTGAGATAGTCTTCGCATACCGAACCCATGCACTTGCGTAGCAACTCCACGCCCGGCTCCTGAATCTTCAGGTCCTCCTTGATATACTCCACGGGGTCGTAGCACAGCGCGCGAGCCTCGTGCTTCTCCACCTTCACCTCGCCGCCCAGGTCGAGGATGCGGTCGATGAACTTCTCCACCCATTCCATCTCCTCCGTGTAGTGGCCGATGTACTTCTCGCCCAACTTCGTGAAGCCCTGAGCCTTGAAAATCTGTCCCTGTACTTTGTGTACGAATGCGCCCTCAGAGAGGCCTGTTACGAAGAACTG
>JAEEGG010015248.1_pt1 | contig 16157 bp, 18 predicted proteins | sample 9134161 | NCBI WGS metagenome assembly JAEEGG01 (sample SAMN16246543, study PRJNA631951) | gut metagenome | biome: gut microbiome; feature: rumen; material: CR-attached | host: Bos | place: Iran: Karaj | collected 2018-10
AGAGCACTCTGTACAGTGAGGCATTCACTCTGACGGAAAACACTACCGTGAAGGCTATCGCCATCAAGGACGGTCAGTCGAGTGAGGTTGCAACCAAGTACTTCTACAAGAGCGGTAACCCCGGTGGCGGCATGGACCAGAACTAAAACGTTCTCTCAGAGAGAGTGTGGCGTTGCAATGAACATTGAACGTTGAACGTTGAACTTTTGGAGCAGCGAGAGCCATCAAGCTTGCTTGTTTGGCCGAGTCGTGACAAAAGTCATGGAACGAAGTGACATAACATTGAACGACAACTGATATGAAGAAGCGTTTTATTGAGATTGCGGTGAAGGTCGTAGTAGCCGCTCTCACAGCCTTCCTGACGGCCATCACAACGACCAGCTGTATGGGTCACGGACCGTTTTAAGTTAAGAGTGAAGAGTGAAGAGTGAAGAATCGGCTTACGCCGGTTTAAGCGACCACGGATCAACCGGATCTGACGGATAAAAAGGGTAAGCTCGCAATTACTGCGGGCTTGCTTGTTTTTTTGATGTCATGATGCTCAAGGTTGACTACTCGCTTGTACAAGATTGCATGATTTTCCATTATCTGCTGACTCGCAGTAAACGCACGCATGATACGAATATTCATATCAACTGCCGTTTCTGAGCCTAACACACTACTAAGCATTCCCACTCCGTTACGTGTAAATGCATATGGTAGCGTTCTTATCTTAGAGATGTTCTTTGCGGTCACAAATTGTGACTGCAAAAATGCAAGTTCTATATTCTCATACTGTTTTGTGGTCGCGATTTGAGACCGCAAGTTGTTGGTTCTCGCTATTTGTGAGTACCCCAGTATCTTTATTATTATTTTTCTTTGCCATAAATTGCTCTTTCTGCCCTACAAAATTACAAAATATTTTTGAAACCACCTAACTTCTTCACCTTATTTATATTTATAGTAGGACGCAGAAAACGACTTGAATTCACGCAGAATTCGGGTCGAATTTACGCTGAATTCGGGTCGAATTTACGCTGAATCTAAGTTGAACACGAAATGTCTTTCAGTTTCGTCATTGTAATATTTTGTTTTTGCAAAGTCTGAGGAGTAAGTGCTACTTGGAGCAGCCTGAGCCCCCCTCTTTAGGCCCCCCCTATATAGGTGGGGGCCTAAAGAGGGGGGCTGCTCAGTAGGGACATCCCTCGCCCGCTACAGCCCGTTCGAAGACATCGGGTTCCTGTGGCACCGGCTTGGCCGGCAGAGCCCATACGCTCTTGTATTCCTTGTTGCGAGAGAAACGCTGGGCTGTATCATTCAGCCATCTGCTTGTCTAAGTGGTCTAAATTCATATTTTTTTTTGTTCTATTTGTTTGTTTCGAAGTTTTATTGTATTTTTGCAGCGGAAATCAAAATAGCTGCGTATGAAAACAACATTGTCGTTAGAAAATAAAATAACCACATGAATAATTTCTTATTATCATTACTGAATGTTGTATGCGAGATGGCTCCCTATCTGTTGCTGGGATTCTTTATCGCAGGAGTGCTGCATGTATTCGTGCCGCAGAAGTTCTATGCCAAGTATCTATCGCGGAATAACAAGCTGTCAGTTGTTTGGGCTGCACTTTTGGGTATTCCCCTACCCCTTTGTTCGTGCGGCGTCATCCCTACAGCTATCGGCCTGAAAAACGAGAAGGCTTCGAAAGGAGCCATCGCCTCGTTCCTCATAGCAACGCCACAGACGGGCATCGACTCCATTCTGGCCACGTTCTCACTGATGGGGCTTGGCTTTGCGATTATACGTCCCACAGCAGCACTTATCACAAGTGTTTGTGGAGGACTGCTTGTAAACCGCCTGCTGCGTGATGATGATGCAGTGGACATTGACAGTTGCTCATGTCAGACGGAAAAAGGGAACAGGATCTGGCGCGTTCTAAAGTATGCCTATTATGACATGCTTCGCGACATCGGTCTGCGTCTGCTCATCGGCCTTGTCGTTGCAGCATTGATTCAGGTGGCTGTACCCGATGAGTTCTTCCTGCAGTTTGGTAGTCAGCCGTTGCTGCAGATGCTGGTCTTACTTGTCATCGCCATTCCGATGTATATCTGCTCGACAGGTAGCATCCCTGTGGCGGCAGCATTGATGATGAAGGGGCTCTCGCCTGGAGCGGCACTGGTGATGCTGATGGCTGGCCCTGCCGTCAACCTCGCCTCCATCCTCGTGGTTCACAAATCAATGGGGCGCCGATTTACGTCCATTTATCTGATGACCATCGTAGGCTTCGCCATCCTCTTCGGACTACTGCTCAATGCTACGGGAATTGACTTCACTGTTGCCGCTCAGGATGCCTGCTGTATGAGCACATCAGCCTTACCCAGCCCCTTTAAGCTTGTTTGCGCTACAATATTAACCCTATTAATAATTTTTGCTCTTATGATGAAACTATTTAGTAAATTTACCTCCAAAGAAACGTCAGACCCAGACGTTGTGGTTTACAGGGTCGAAGATATGCATTGCAGTCATTGCGAGGCAGCCGTTGTACGTGCCGTTGAGGAAGTGGCAGGCGTAGAGAATGCCAAGGCCAGTGCTTCGGCCAACACCCTCACCATCAAAGGCCCTGCCACCGAAGAGGCCATCCGTGCCGCCGTTGAAGGCATCGGCTATACATTCAAGGGAAAGAAATGAAAGACATTATGTTTGACATCATAGATGCCACAGGGGCAGGCGATAAAAGAGACCCTCGAATGCGTGATGTGGAGGCTGAGATGATACGGAGTCATGAACTATGTCTGAAGATATCGTCCAAGAAGCCTACGGATCCTGATTACAAGAGTCTGCTGGAAGAGCTGTTCCAACATGAGATAGACAACAGTGTTGCCATTGTGTCTCCTTTCTATTGCGATTGCGGATGCCGGATAACAATCGGGAAGAACGTGACCATCAACAAAGGGGCAATCATCATCTCTCCGGGGAAGGTGGTGATAGAAGACAATGTACTGATTGGCCCCGAGGTTAAGATTGCAACGGTCGATCATGACCTTTATGACAGGCACAACCTTTTCCATTTCGGAATGGTGACAATCAAAGAGAATGCGTGGATATGCATCGGGGCCATTATCTGCCCTGGCGTAACTATTGGCAGGAATGCAGTCGTTGCCGCAGGTGCTGTAGTGACGAAGGATGTGCCTGACAATGTGGTGGTTGGCGGCAATCCAGCCCGAATCATCAAGAAGATTACTCCGCCCAATACATGTGACAAATAGAGCTCATTCTTCGTCAGTGATGGTTCCTCTATCTTACTTTACCCTTACCAAAAGAAAAGTCAACTGTTCTTCTTATAGCTCTGCACTGCCCAACAACCCATCAGCGTACCGATGCCCGCAAGGGCTAAGACCTGATAGGCCGTTTCGTGCAGTCGCTGCCACAGCAGAAAACGGAGAAGACGGCCCGTATTATCTCGCGCTTTGATAGCCTATCAGCTTACTGCGAAGTCCTAGGTGGGAGTCGATTACAGAGGACAGAATACGGTCAAATTTGTCCAAAACGAAAAATATTCCGCCAAAAGCGCTGATTTTCTCAGATTTTTGTTGTACCTTTGCCATGTCATTGATGATTTTGCATGTCTTGATTTGCAGCACTAAGGTAAGTGAAAAATCTGGCATGGCATAATCCTGAGCAACTTTTTGTTGCTCAGGAACTTATAAAGAAATTTAAACTAAAGTGCTGAGGAATCTAGGATATAGAAACACTTGACGGAAGAGTGGAAAGACTTGCCGCCGCTCCTATCAAGGAAGTCCACCCAGAAGTACTTACTGTTCGGAGCATTTTTTCTTCCCTGACACAGCCCATTCCTTTGACTTGTACGAACATCCCCTAAGATTGAAGTTGTCATGTTCATTTTTGTTTACCGCTCATAATTGGCATTTGACTCTTCGTTGGATGCCTACCATACCACAGTTTTCCTCCTTTGTTGCCGCTGAGGACGGCATCTCTCTCTTATTCATTCTCCTGCTCTTCTCCACTATTTACAACAGAGATTTGGGCTGCTTCTCGTTTGTCGTGGCTTAAGCCTGCTATTTCATCTTCTATTCCACGCCGTACCACTTTGGCTGTTCAATAGATTTCTTACTCGCGCTTTCTCATTTTTCCATTGCAAAGGTCGGGCAAGCGTCATTCTGCAAGGGCACGTTTGCACATTGTCTCGAAAAAGTTTCAAAGATTTTGGGGTGCAGTTGCTCCTGTTTCCAAATTCTCTGCGTCATGCTGATTGAAATTTTTGTCGGCCATCTCTTGACATTTACATTCCTTCTCCTTGCTTCCGGCTGTATGCACTGTAAAAATTAAAAAAGCTAAGTAATTCAATCTTACATTAAACATTCAAAGTTATGGTACACGTTTCATTAGAATCAAAATTAAGCTTCGGCCCAAGCCGTTCACGCCATGAAGTTAGCAGCAATCTCTACAGAGTTGTAGTCAATGGGGAAGATGGAGAATATTACGAATATGATAGCATCGAAGCCAATTCGTTCGCAGAGGCAAGCCGTAAAGGGGAAAATCTCGCTCGTGGTATGGTGGACATCCAGTATATCGAAGTTTATCAAATAGCTTAATCAATTATTCACTATATGTCAAACAATCTAAATTCTACAGTCATGACAACAAACAATTCAATCCTCGTTTCCTGTGTTCGCTCTAACAAGTCCGATAACAATGTATGGGCTGTGTCTGTCCAGGGTGAAGAACAAGTCAAAAGCTATTGCAAGAGTCCTTACAAGGCCATGCGGTATGCTTTCCTCCTGAAGAAGCAGACAGGCTATTACATCTCTGACATTAGCCTCACTCAGCTCTCGCTGGAGATAAAGAGGCTCAAAGAGCTTAAAGAAGCTGCTGCCCTCACTCCTGAGCAGAAGGAGGGCAAGGAGCGCATCGATGAAGCTGTGGAGCAGTTCATCGAAGAGCATAGCGTCGACAATGTCCTCGCTAAGGCTGATGAAGAGAAAGCCAAAGCAAAAGGCAAAGGCAAGCGCAAAGCTTCCCCTAAGAAGAAGGAGAAGGTGGCCGCATAGGTCACTTTCCCACTTCATTCTGGTGCCTGGCTCATTGAGTTAGGCATCTTTTTTTGTGCTTTACATTGTTTAATCTGATAATTTTCGTACCTTTGCACTGGCTTTCGGCTCTTTATGTGTCGTCTGCCACGATGCGTTTTGCCGCTCTGCTCAATACTACCACACATCATTTGACGAGAGGCATAAGCAAATCGCTCGTGTTGTAAATAGATTATTATTTACGGCATGGGTGAATTTCTTATGTGTGTTCTCGTCGGGTGTGGTAGCCCTGAGCAGACACTCATCAGTTTGAAGCCCATGCTTCATTTATTTAGTATGGTTGACGAGATTATCAGAAGAGACGCATGGGTGCTGAATTACTTTTATAACCATAAATCCGCCACATTGAAACAACTCAATGATGCTTGGATGCGGTCAGCACTTTCTATAGATATGAAAGAAAGTTTCCACAGAGAAACATGGTATAACTGCTTCAAGGAAATTGGAAATATCTTCGGCATTGACATCGAGTGTAACCGCAAGACACGTCGATGGGCAATTACCAATCCATCGGCCATAAAGAGTATGGAAATCCAGAACTGGATGCTATCTACTCTGAGCTTCAAGATGCTGATGCAGGAATGCATGAGCTTGAATGAGAGGATTCTACTTGAAGAGTTCCCTTCTGAAAATCATCGTACAGGCCCTATCGTGGAGGCAATGAAGAATCAATGTAAGCTTCAGTTGACTTATAGGAAGTATAATTCCTCTGAAGAAAAATCACACTTGATTGCTCCTTTCTTTATATGTAGCTACAAGCATCGGTTCTATCTGGTCGGCAGAAATGAGAGAAAGAAGATAATGGTCTTTTCTTTCGACCGTATCGTTACACTGGATATTACTTCTGAAAAGTTCCACTTCCCTAAAGGATACTCCGCCAAGAAACATTTTATGTGGAGCTATGGCATCATGCAACCTTCAGAGGGCATGAAGCCTTGTGCTATTACTATTAGAGCTAAAGGGGATGCTCGCTATTATATCGCTGATGTGCCGCTGCATCACACTCAGCAATTAATTAAGGAAACGGAGGACTATGCGGACTTTACTATGACGCTTTATCCGACAAACGACTTTATCGGGGATATCCTACAGCAAGCAGGAAGACTGGAGATTATTTCTCCTGCCTGGCTTCGGGAGAAGATGAAGGATATTACCGAAAGCATGGCGGCCACATACAAGTAGTGTCTTTCCATATTTATTGATTACGACTTACCTTTGCAGAAAATTTATTCTGCAATGCTAAGTCTTGATACCTATACGCTCTCTTCTGCACTGCCGGAGTCGTTTACTGTTAGCACTGACCAAGGCGAGGATTACGTCGATGTGGATGTTGTTCTTGAGGGGGAAGTCATCTATACCACAAGGCTCTACGGCGACGCAAATGGCATCTGCACGTTCTATGAACTGAGGCAGATTGTGGAGCAGAGCATGATTGCACGTAATCTGATTCTGGCTTCATTTGCCTTGACGATTGCACATGAACATGGTGCTGAGGAATATGAAGACAAATACATCATCTTCTCCAGATACAAGAATGCGCAAAGGAACACGCTGGATTTCCTGGAGTCCCATTTCCTCATGTCCCGGGCTGTCTATGTGATGCCACGAAAGGTATTTGGCTCAGTACCGTTCTTTGCTACGGAACAGGAGAACTTCGCGCCTTACCTTGACTGCGTGTTTGAAAAAGACGGTGAGCTGTGTAATTATCGATTGGAGAATCCACTATACCACTATAACAGGCCGTATGTCTATTATATCACACTTTACCCCGAATCCATCAAAGCACGGGTGGATAATGAGGAAGGCGAGGACTGCGGCACGTTGCGTTCCTTTACTGTTCATGCTGGCAGTCGCTCATTAACAGTGTATGTGGTGGATGAAGAGCCTTGCATCCAGTTCTATTTCCGCAACTGCTACAATGCTATAGAAGTGATGCCGGTCTTTGGCACCACAACACTGAAGACGGAAATCAGCCGGAAGGAAGCAGTATCTGGTGATGTCATCGCCTTCTATGACAAGTCTGTGTCCCACAAATGGCAAGTGAAGACTGTGCCGCTGAATCAGGAGGAAGCACGTTGGTACAACGAGTTCCTGGAATCGGACTATGTTTATATGGAATTGAACAATGACTTCAATGACCTGCGCATCCTGATATCGGACATCACATCTGAAATTAGTGACAGTTCCAAGGACTTAGTTCATATCAAATTCTCTTGGAGGTTTGCAGATAACTCTATATGGATAAACGAAGACCGCTTCCCGCAAGTCTTCTCTGCTCCATACAACGATACTTTCAAGTAATATGCAATCCATTCACATTTCTACTGTAAGAAAGATGCTGCAGGCTCCAGAGCCTGTTGACATCAAATGCTGGGCTAAGGACGGACGTATCCTGGTCCTTGACAATGTGCTGCCGCTGCGATACAACTTCTACGAAGGTACGCAGCAGGTGAAGATACTGAAGTCCAATCAGATTAGGACGATTCGGCTCTGCCTTATCTTCGAGATTAACGGGATTCCTGTGTTCCTATAGCGTCTTTTCATAGTCCTGCAAACTGTTATACCTTTGCAGCATGAAAAGAACAACATCCATAGAGAATATCTTCCGACCGCTCGCTGAGCAGTCGGTACAGTCTGCGCTTTCTAACGAGGTGCAGATTGCCGATATTCTCGAATGGGTGCTGGAACAGGTTGGGCCTTCTGAAGTGTGGCAGACTTCGTTCTCCATCAGTGAGGAGTTCCTGCGCCGCCTATACTTCATTACGCGTGGAGGAAAGGCTTCGGCGATTCACCTGGTGCTGGATTTGAAGGCAACTAACAAAACACTGCACCTATGGAGGTTCATAGAGCAGGTGATTTCTGATACAGTTCTCGCGGACAACCACTCGAAGGTGCTGCTCGTGCAGTCAGAGTCAGGGCACAAGGTCTCTATCATCACCTCGCAGAACCTTACCAGAGGCAATCGTAACGAAGCCTATATCATCACTACGGAACCAGCCGTATTCGATAAGTTCCTCCACGAAGTCCAGCAGCTTATCAAATGGCACTCAGTGCCGCTTTCGGAAATAATGTCTAATAAAATCTCGGAACAATGAACTTTTCTAAAGAACAAATTGAAAACATCGAGAAGTGGGCCGGTATATTCATGCCTATCTCGGACATGGCAATTATGATGAACATTCCTTGTGAGATGCTTCGCGACGAAATCCGTAATCGTAATACGGAGGTTTCACTCGCATATCACAGGGGAAAGGCTTCCTCCCGTTTGAAACTGCATCATCAGGAGATGTTGCTGGCACAGGTCGGTTCGCCACTTGCCATTGAGAACGCTCATCGCAATCTCCTCGATATGGAGGATGATGAATAGGAGAAACCTATTCGCATCCTTTTTCAAATAGTAAATTGTAAATCGTCAAATTGTAAATTGCCATCATGCCCTTCCCAGCAGTACAAGACATCGTCAAGACCGATTTCTTCTCCCCTGAAGAAACTCTACGGCAGAACTTTCCTTCGTCCTTAGTGGAGAGGGTGCTGCGCCTCCGTGCGCTTTACAACTGGGTTCTCTCTAACCCCGACTGTAAAGACAAGGAGTTCGTGGATGAAGCCATCTATCGGTACTCCATCAGCAAGACACTTGCCTACGATGACCTCAAAATCATTAAGTCTGTACTGCCCCATATCACTGAGGCCTCTCGCGATTACCACCGCTGGAAGTACAACGAAATGATTCTTGAAACGTACCAGATGGCTAAGAAGCGGAAGGACACGAAGACAATGGAACGGGCGGCCACTTCCTACGCGAAGTTCAACAATGTGAACGTTGAGGACGAACAATCTGTGCCATACGACATGATTGTAGTCCAACCGTTCACTGCTACTTCTGATCCGTCAGTTCTGGGCATCAAGCCCATACCGAACATCGAGAAAGTCATTTCTGATATGATTGCCAAGTACCGCGCTGAGTCGCTTGACATTGACGATATCGAGTACGAGGAAGCGGACATCATTGACGCTTCATTTGAAGAGATTACGGAATCTGATGTTGATACCCCATAAAGCCCATTAAGCCTATAATGCCCATTATGCCTATCTCTAATACAAATTACAATTGGAATGCCACTGCCTTCTTTGAACGGCTGACCAGCTCAAACCGGCTGGCACAGCAGGAGCACTTCACTTTCCTCCGCGTGAGTGGTCTCGAAGGCTTGGAAGAGACATTGCATACACTTCAGCGGACAACCGCTTTCGTGGCAGTGTCGGACATCGCGCAGGGATATACGGAGCTGAATAACACGCCTCACACGCGCCGTGTGAAGACGGTTTTCATCTGTATGCGTCATGCCTTGGATAACATGACAGCAAGGCAGCTGTGTATGGACACGATGCGGGAGCTGTTCCGACAGTTCATGTCGGTGCTCATTCAGGAAAAGACTCGTGTCGAGAGAGAACATATCTATCTCGACCCTCGCATTACCTTCAACGAGATTCCGCAGTATTTCTTCTCCGGCTGCGCTTGTGCCTACTTCCAAGTGGCTACGGATGTCTATACTGATCTCCGCTTCAACTCTGAAGAATGGTCCGAGGACTTAGGTATTACCCAATAAGCCCATTCTGCCCATTAAGCCTATTCCGCCCATCATGATAGAATTCACCGAACAACAAGCCATCGAGGAACGCGCCAAGTATGTTGCCGCTTTCAATGAAACGATGATTAAAATCTGGCAGGAACAGATTACCCTCCTTGATGTCATTGACACAGGGCGATTGCTACAGTCGCCCGTTGCTGTCAGGGCATCTGCAGACGGCAAGATTTCGGAGGTGCATCTGTCCCAGGCTTTCCTCGAATATGGCTTGTGGCAGGATTACGGCACAGGAAAAGAGGTGCCGCGTGGGAACAGTGGCGACCTTGGCAAGCCGAAGGTTCGCAAAGAACGCCACTGGTTTAGCAGGAAATACTTTATGTCAGTGATGAACATTAAAGAGTTCTTGTCGGATTCGCTTGGGCGACAGTTCCAGGGCATCATAGCTGATGCACTTGACCAAAAAAAGTTCAGCAGGAAGCATTGATGTGTCTTTTCGTGCTTCGTTTCTTGTTCATACCTTTGCAGAAAACTTTCAAGGTATGGACTATATTTCAAAAATCATCGAACTGATTACGGCTCTGCGGACTGAAACAAGGCAGGATGCCATAACTCCTGAATCGCTTGGCTCAATCCTTCTTCGCATGGTGAGGGCGCAACAAACTTCCTGGGGTGCCTCACAGCATCCTTTCTATCATATTGAATGTGGTACTAAGAATGGCCGGCTCATTGTGAAGCACCCTACGGATATGATAGAGAAAGGGTATGTGCCGTATTTGCTGCGCTACTCAAAGAAGAAACCGCGCTATCGCCGCCTTTCTAATGTGAATACACGCACATACGGCCCTGTCATGAGGGGATGGCATCTTTTCTATGATGAAAAGAAGCTTCAGATGGCTCCTGATGGTGTCGTGTCCATCGGGAAGAATGTCTGTACAGACAGAGAGCCGGAATGGGTGTATGAGGAGAACTGCCGGAATCTCTTCGGCAACATCCGTACTGTTACCTTCGAGGATAGCTTCAACCATACTTCGCTGATTGGCTTCAAGGTGGGTTTCGGATGCCGGACATATAGAATCAAAAACAACCACCGCTTCCGCTTTGGCATCGTCTTCGGGCCGCCGATGGTTGAGAAAGGCAACCGCTCTCTGAAGTTCTCGGAGTGCGTTTCCAACATCGCGGAGTTCTATGTGAACTTCCACAAAAGGAACGCACAGGAGCTGGGTAATGAAGCGTATAAGATTAGCTACTCCATATAAAAGGACGTGAGCGGCACGAGGCCGCTCATCGTTGGAAGGCCGTGGGCTAAGGCCCAACGACTCGACGGAGTGAGCCAAATACACACGCCCAACTCTTGGTGCAAAGGTACAACAGTTATTCATTTTACCAAAAGACACAACTTTTTCCTTATGAATAAGCATAGAAATAGGCCGCAGATTTGCTACTCTTCCGTGGAACAGATGCCGGAAGCTAAAGGCACTGCCCTCTTCGTTACGGACAGTAGCAAGGTGTTCAAGGATGACATCGACATCTCTCCCGTTACGCTTACCGACGGCACGCAGTACATGCCTTGGGGTGGCGATAATGAAATGCCGTATCACATCCTGGACATGATAGAGAAAGACGAGACGCTTTCCACTTGCCAGATGTTCAATGCTGAAGTCTGCTACGGAGCCGGGCTTTCGTATAATACTGCTGCCTGCTCTACCGAGGTGAAGAACGAGGTGGAGGATTTCCTGCTCACAAATTCCCTGCCGTCTTACTTCCTCGGTGTCTGTCAGGACTTCAAGCATTTCGGCTGGTGTGTCTCTGTCATCATCCTTGACAATGAGGGCAAGCACATCGTGGGCTTGCACCGAAAGGAGGTTTGCTACTGCCGCTTCTCTCCTGCTAAGGAGGACGGGCGCATCGAGTATGTGCTGTATGCCAACTGGAACAAGTCCATTGGCTCTGTTTCTGAGGTGGAGAAGATTCACCTGCTTTCGTTCGATAATCCCTGGGGCGATTTGCAGCAGCGTCTTCAGAAGAAGAATGCACCGCGCAAGTACGCCATTGTGTGCCGTGTGCCGACGCCGGACAGCACGTATTACCCCATCCCATACTATGCTGCACTCTTCAAAGGGAAGTGGTACAACATCAAGCAGCTCATCGGGATGGCAAAGGAGGCGAAGCTGAAGAACTCGGCTCCGCTCAAATATCACATCGAGGTCTCACAGCGCTATTGGGAAGGCATCTTCAAGCGGGAGCGCATCACGGACATCAAGAAGCAGCAGGCGCGTGTCGTTGAGGAGAAGCGGCTCATCATCGATTTCTTGACTGGTGCAGAGAACAGCGGCAAGGCGCTCTTCTCTACGTTCTACATCTCCCCAAACGGCGAGGAACAGCATGACGTGGTCATCAACCGCATTGACGAAAGCAAGGAGGGCGGCGATTGGGCTACAGACATCCAGGAGGCTGTCAACATGATCTGCTTCACCATGCGCGTACACTCTAACCTCGTCGGCTCTGTGCCGGGCAAAGCGCAGACTAACAATAGCGGTTCTGACAAGCGTGAACTTTATACCATTGCTCAGGCGCTTCAAAAGCCGTATCACGATTTGCTCTTTACCGTGCATCGCATCATCATGAAATTCAATCAGTGGAAGAATGCTTACCCTGAATGCCCCTTCATTCAACTGACTACCCTGGACGAGAACAGGGATGCAAAACAGGTAACACCAGATGCGCCTCCTCAGGATTGAGGGAGCGTTTTGCATCCTTGTTCTCTCCGCTGACCGTTACACATCCTGCCCTCTTCCTTCACTGCAATCTACATTGTAGCTTACTCACCGTCTCTGCATTTCTCCGTTTCCACGACAATCTTTCATTTACTTTTTCCTCACAAAGGTAGCTCGGCGGCTCCAGTCAAGGGTTTCCAGATATTTTTCTAAAGAAAGATGATTCCCTTCGGCGTCGGAGCTGCCACTTTCTTTGCAAAATACACGGACATCCTCCCTTGACAACAGGGCCTTTCCCCGTTTTAGCTCTTCATTGTTCGTAAAAAATAAATAAGATTTATGTTTCATCTACAAAATTACAAGACAATGAAAGCAAATGTTCAGATTTCCGCAGTGAAGAAAGAGTTCAAGAATGGTCAGCAAGGCTGGCAAGTGTTTGTTGAAGGCATGGAGGGTAAGCTCCGCTGTGAAATGAATTTCCGCGATGCACTCAAAGCAATTCGGTACAGCTTCCTTCTCTCTAAGAAGTTGAATCTCCAAATCAATGAAATTCAGCTTGCAGCCCTCTCGCTCGATTATCAGCAAGCTAAAGAAGCTGCCAAGGCACAGGTCGCCGAGGCTGTTACTGAGGTAGCGCAGGAAGTGGCCGCTGAAGCAGGTGTTGCAGAACAGGGTGAGCCTTCCGATGAAAAATCGGAGGCTGCCCATGAGTTCGTCAGTTGCTCAATGATGCAGAAGTTCCGTGAAGAACATCCTGATGCTGTTGTCATCGGTCGTAAGGGTTCTGTCTGCGAACAGTTCGGAGAAGATGCTAAGGCTTGCGCTGCCGCTCTCAATAATACGCCGGAAATCCTGTGTGATGGCACACCGTATTTCGTCTTCGATATTGAATATCTTGATGAGTGCATCCAGAAGCTTGTCGCCAGCGGTAAGAAGGTCTGCCTCTGGGACATCTTCAAGGGTGAAGATAACATCAATGAGATAAATGCAAATGTGCAAGCACAGATTGCTCAAAACAAAGTAGAGGATTCGCCTCTCTTCAAGCAGTTCTGCGATTTGAAGAAGAATCACCCCGATGCTCTCCTTCTCTTCCGCACTGGTGATGTTTACAAGTGCTACGAAGAAGATGCTATCAAAGCTGCTGAAGTGCTTTGTCTTACGAACATCGTCGAAGAAGACAAGATCACTGTCGCAAGCTTTCCACACCATTGTTTAGATACGTATTTGCCGCGTCTAATTCGCCACGGAATCCGAGTTGCTATCTGTGATGACATTACGAACTTTGTGAAAAAGCCCTCTAAGAGGCCTACAGAAATTGTGGCTCCAGTACAGCAGGAATTGTTCACCGAAGCGTGAACAGTTCCTGATAATTATATATTATAAATCGAGACTATTGGGATTGAGGAGAAAATCTATCAATCCTATAATAAGGAATCCATTATCATCATGGTATGGCATAATATCGTCACGCAAAACGACAACTCTTTTGAAAGCATCCTTTATTGCCTTCAACGAGGCTTCTTCCTGTGCCTTCTTTTCTTCATCAGGGATGGAAAAAGCAGATTGTATATAATACCGTTGATTGCCTTTGTTCGCTACAAAGTCTATCTCCAGATTGCGGCGCACGCTCTGATTATCCTTGTCTTTCTTCCATGCTTCTATCATCCCGACATCTACTAAAAAACCACGCATACGCAACTCATTATATATCACATTTTCCATGATATGATTCTCTTCCTGCTGACGGAAATTGAGAATGGCACCACGCAGCCCCATATCCATGAAATAGTATTTAGAGCCAGTACCTATATACTTCCGACCTTTCACGTCGTACCGCAAAGACTCTTCTATTAAGAATGCATCCTGAAGATATGATATATAGTCCTTAATGGTGCGGCGTGAAATGATTATGTTCTCCACCGATTGGAATGTATTGCTTATGCGCTGGGCATTCGTTGATGCACCAATGCCTGAGGAAAGTATTTGTACCAATTGGCGCATCCCCTCTGGATTACGCAACTGATTTCGGTCTATGATATCTTTAAGATAGGTCAGCTCGTACAGATTTTGAAGAAACTCTATCTTCTTCTCCCTCTCCTGTATCTGAGCTACCTGAGGCAGACCGCCGAAAGTATAATACTCGCGCCAGGTGAGGGTGCGGTCACCGCCAAGCTCCTCATAGTACTCCGCAAAAGACAAGGGCCATAGCCGTATCTCATCTCCGCGTCCGCGAAATTCCGTTACGACATCTTTGGAAAGGAATTTTGAGTTTGAACCAGATACATACACCTCCAATTGGGAGTTATGCATCAGGCTTAGCAACACCTCAACAAAATCATCTACCAGTTGCACCTCGTCCAATATAACATAGTAGGTACTACCATCCTTTTTCACCCGAGTGTCTATGAAATCAAGCAAAGTATCAGGATTGCGAAGAGGCTTGCTCTTGCGGTCATCAAGTGACAATTCTATGATATGATCGTCGTTTATTCCATGTTCTATAAGGTATTTATGGAATAAGTTAAACAGCAAGAAAGACTTGCCACACCTTCTTCCGCCCGTCACAATCTTAACCATGCCGTTCCCCTGACCGGCAATTAGCTTATCTACATATTTTTGCCTCTTAAATATCATTTTACGTCCGTTTTTTGTGGAAAACCACAGATTTCGGACGCAAATGTACATAAATTATTTGTATTCTTGCAACAAATTGAACTCTTTTTGTTATTTTTCGCTGATTTTATTTTGATTACTATGATTTGAAGGCGCATTGTCCGCCTTGCATTGTCAGGGAGGGCAAAGGCTCTCATCTCCGCTTCCAACCCTCTTCCGCTTAACTTCCAGCATGGGGCGATGCTCAGTTCCACTCCTATGCTGCCATTTCGTGCCGTGCCTGAATTACTATCCTCTTCTGTGCTCACACAGGCGATTAACGATTGGCTGTGCCTATCCTCAGGCCACTGCTTGAAAGGATTTCCATTACATCCTGCCATTGCTTCGTTCCCTTCAAGTGCCTGGCTTCTACCGCTCATTCTCTTTTCTCCTTGCTTTCCACCTTCGGTTTGTCTGTTTCACCACTGCTCGGACTGACATAGCTCCTTCTCTTCCACGCACTCCATTTTGCCATTTGTGTCCACGCCCGTAGGTAAGGGGGAAACATTCCCCGCCCTTGTCGCTCATTCCCTTTCTCGGCTCCTACGCTGGCACATTGCTTCACCTCCATCACTTTGTCGAGGGAACACTGGTTCCTTATCGCGGTGCTGCATGAGGTTCATACCTGTCTGCCTATCTTCGGCATGATGCCTCCGTTGGCTTGCTCCAACCCGTCATGCTCTATCTTCTCCATGTCTGCTGATTCATGCTCATGCGCTTTTGCTTCCCTGTGCCGCCATTGCTTGCTTTGTCCTGTAAGACATTGTTTATTTTGTCATACTTTGCACTCGCCTCATTTTTACTTTGCAAAGGTAGCCAAGCCCGTGCCCTGCAAGTACCATTCATTCTTCATTATTCACGCACTTTTTTCAAAATCTTTTGGGACAAGCCTCAAAACATTTGCTTTGCCCTCTCGGTGAAATAAGTCCTCAATTCCTTGCATCTGCGCACTTTCCACTTTCGGCTCTCGTATTGCACGTAAAAATTAGAGGCTCTTGGCCTACAGTATTAACATTTTAATAAACAAAATTATGAGTACTTACAAGACAAGAAAAGCGCAGGCTAAGAAGGCTGGCGCAGGTGCTAACAGCGAAAGCGCACAAGAGAGAGCATTGAATCTCTT
>JAEEGG010015250.1_pt1 | contig 16157 bp, 13 predicted proteins | sample 9134161 | NCBI WGS metagenome assembly JAEEGG01 (sample SAMN16246543, study PRJNA631951) | gut metagenome | biome: gut microbiome; feature: rumen; material: CR-attached | host: Bos | place: Iran: Karaj | collected 2018-10
TAAATAACACGTGAGGTTGTGGTGACCCACCGGGGACGGGGTTGTGGTGACCCACCGGGGACGGGGGTTGGTGGACCATGAACCCCAATGGTCCACAACCCCCGTCCCCAGTGGGTCATCACAACCCCGCCCCCATAGACCACCCCCACCGGCAACCACCCCACTTGGTTACCTCAAGGGCTACAAATCCTCTTGACAGTGGTTGGTGAGATGTCGAAGACGCGTGCTATCTGTTTATTGGTCAAGCCTTTGGATTTCAACGTTCGCACATAAGCGTTTCGGTCTTTGACGGGAAGGCTTACGGCGTCCGAAATTGATGACATATGCGTTACCGAATGAAAGAGCTCGATGGCCCTTTCGTCTGACAGATAGCGGTTGCGGTCGGGAGGGGCACCTTCAAGTTCGGGAATCTCGGGCGAGTCGTCCTCTCGGGCCATAAAGCGTTGAAGTTCGACCTTGGAGCCCACGACAACGCAGGCGAATGAGACGTTGACCAGACGATTGAATTCGCCAAAATAAGCGTTATAGCTGCTATAGCGGTAATCGGACGGGTAACGGCAGACATTTGCTTTGACGGGATTGTTGTGAACGTAGTTGAGGGCGGTCAGAAAATACTCTTCACTTTCGATGGCTTCGCTGTGAAACCGCTCCTGGAAAAGGTGACCGGTGCGACTGTACTTTTTGTTGTACCAAAGTACGAATCGGGCGCCGAAACTTCGGAAAAAACTCGACAACTCCTCTGGAGGAGAGTGGAGGATCAGATGGATATGGTTATCCATGAGACAGTAGGCATAAATATCAATATTATACTTTTTCTTGACATCTGATAAAATATAAAGGAATCTTTGATAGTCGGAATCTCCTTCGAAGATGATGTGCTGATTAACAGAACGAAGTATAACGTGATATATGCCGGTCATACTGATGACGCGTGTGTGTCTTGGCATATACACTCCTTACTATTAGATTTTTAATGGTTGTATTATACAGCAAAATGAGCTGAAATTCAATACGGAAAAGAAAATGGTCCATAGGGGACGGGGGTTGTGGACCATTGGGGATGACCCACGCCATGAAGCAGGTGAAAGCGGGTGCAATGGTATAAAAAGAGAGAGGTTAACGCTTATGACCAAAGAGGAAATGGAAAGCACAAACTGGAGTCAGTCGGTTGCGGGGGTGTGTTTTAAGGACGGGAAAGTACTGCTCGCCAGACATACTTATGGTGGTGGTAAGGGGAAGCTCATCATCCCCGGCGGATATGTCAAGTGCGGCGAGGCACCCGAAGAAGCGCTCCGGAGAGAATATATGGAAGAAACAGGCATCGCCGTCAAAGCGGGAAAGCTGATCGGAATAAGGTTCAGCAAGAAGGACTGGTACGCCGTGTTCGTGGCTGAGTATGTTGAAGGCGAAGCCAGGTCCGACGGGAACGAGAACAGTGAGGTTGTCTGGATGGATCCGAATGAGGCGCTTAAGGATGCTACGGTACCCGGCCTGACGAAGGAAATGATCAGGAAGGCGCTCACCGGTGAGGGCTTTGGGCTCACACCGTATGATACGGACAAGCTAGAGAACCATCTGTATGTATGAAGCGGGTGGTCGCTGGGGTGGTTCATATGGGACGGAGATGACCCACCGGGGACGGGGGTTGTGGACCATGAACCCCAATGGTCCACCAACCCCCGTCCCCAGTGGGTCACCACAACTACCAACCAGGCGCGAGGTGAAAGACATGAATCTTATACTTATAGTAGGCAGTGGCGCCGTCGGGAAGATGACGGTCGGCCAGGAGCTCATGAAGATCACGGACTACAGGTTGTTCCACAATCACATGATGATCGAGCCGGTTATTGACATCATGGGAAAGTTTGACGGTGCGCTGGTGACGAAGCTGCGCGAGGACATCATGGATGCCTTTATGAAGACATCTTATCCGGGGATGATCTTCACGCTTATGTGGGCTTTTGATCTTGAAAGCGATTGGAATTACGTGAAGTCCCTCGCGGAGAAGTTTGAAGCTACGGGCGGGACAGTCTACTGCGTTGAACTGATTGCCGACAGAGCAGTCAGGATCGAGAGAAACAAGACCGAGAATCGTCTGAAGAACAAGGCATCGAAGAGAAACCTCGTTCTTTCCGAGGCAAGGATGCTGAGGGAAGAAACAAAGTATCGTCTCATAAGCAGAGAAGGCGAGATACCTTTTGAGAATTACATTAGGATAGATAATTCAGATCTTGAACCGGAGGTGGTGGCAAGGATGATCAAAAACCGATTCGGGCTCCCCGATCAGAGCAGGGCAGAGCTTATGAACAGGATGAAGCTTGAAGAAGTCCGTGAGGACGAGCTCCCTCTGCTTCATGAGATGCAGGTGAAGAGTTTTATGCCCCTCTACGAGAAGTATCATGATGATGGTTCGCCTGCTATCGAATCACTCGAGAGAATAAAGAAAAGGGCCGAAAGACCAAACAGAAAGTACTATTTCGTTGTGAAGGACGGCGCGAGGGTCGGGGGCATAAACGTTGGGCACAACGATCCTGAAGAAAAGCATGTTTCGTTCATCAGCCCGCTGTTCATCCTGCCCGAATACCAGAACAAAGGTTACGGCTATGTGGCGATCATGAAGGCGTTCGAGCTCTATCCCGACGTGACAACGTGGAAGCTCGATACTATCAAGGAAGAACCCGCAAACTGCCATCTGTACGAGAAGTGCGGATTCGTGCGGGTAGGGGAAGAGAAAGTCATAAACGAGAGAATGACGCTTATAGACTATGAGTTGAAGAGGTAATCATGATAAAAGCAGTAGTCTTTGATATGTTCGAGACGCTTGTCACTCTCTTTGTCGGGAGAACGTATTTCAGCGAGGATATCGCGCGAGATCTGGGAATCGACGTTACGGAGTTTCGCAGGGAGTGGCACAAGAACGAGCACGATCGAACTATCGGAAAGCTGACGATCGAAGAAGGGATCGCGATGTCGATCGAGCCGTTCGGGATCTGCACTCCCGAGAATGTGGCTCTTGTGGCGGGAAAGCGCAACGAGGCGCTTTGCGACACGTTTGGCAATATTCCGGATGAAACGTTCGAACTCCTCGGCGAGCTGAAAAAGCGTGGCATAAAGATCGGGCTCATAACCAACACATTTTCCGACGAGCGCGCGCTGATACGATCAAGCAGGCTGTTCCCGTACTTCGATGCCGTCAGGATCTCGTACGAGGAGGGCGTATTGAAGCCCGACCCGTCGATGTATCTGTCAATCATGGAAGAATTCGGAGCCGAACCGGCCGAGTGTCTTTATGTCGGCGACGGCGGCTCGAAGGAACTATATGCGGCAAGGGAACTCGGAATGAACGCGCTTCAGGCGGGGTGGTTTCAGAGCCTCGCGACGGAAGGTCATCTGCCGTGCCCGCTGCTGCCTGACTTCCCGCATGCCATGAAGCAGGCGGAAGTACTGGAATGGGTGGATAATGAGGGAAATACAGGAAGGAAGCAAAACAAACAAGAAAAACTAACCGAACAGTCTGTTACACGCTTGGTCGTCTTTACTTATGTGATGGTCGGAATGACAGCGTTGCAACTGTATCTTATGTATGTCGTCAGAGAACTGGTAATTCCGATGTCGAAGGATTTAGCCTTGGGAAAGGTCAACGACCCGATCCTTCAGGTGATAATATTCTTTTTTGGTTTTATAGTTGTCGGAGTCTACTTGTTCGTCCTTTTTGCCATAGCGCTTATAATGACGGTGATCGCGTTGATTCCCGCTTTTCTTCTCAGAGGTGTGGGCCTCAGAAAAAGCATCATCTCTACGATCACAAAAACAGAGTACACGATAACCAAATGTATCTATTTCGGAACGATACCGGTGGCAATCATTCCCGGATTGTTCATCTGGGAATTTGAAAACATATACTTTCTGATCATATTATCGGCTGGGTGGCTGTCTATAATGCTAATATATCTCTTAGGTGTAAGGAAATGGAGCCAAGGGCAACGAAAATAGTTGACCATGGGTGGTCCTTAGGGGACGGGGGTTGTGGTGACCCACCCGGGGACGGGGGTTGAGGACCATTGGGGTTCATGGTCCACCAACCCCCGTCCCCGGTGGGTCACCACAACCCCCGTCCCCTATGGACCATTACCTACCACCGCAGTAGGTGGTTATAAACAAAACCTATCACTAATGATAAAAATGAAAGATTTTTCAAACCGCCTCCGTTGTGTTACTATCAGTTCAACGAAAAACAAAGCGCCTGCAGCTAAGTGAGGAGCGGCAGGGAAAAACAGGAGGTAAACGACTATGAGTGAAATCAGAGAAAGCGCACTTGAACTGATCGGTAACACACCGATACTTAAACTTAACGGTTATGCGAAGAAGAGAGAGATCACGCAGGCTACCGTACTTGCAAAGCTTGAGTACCTTAACCCCGCAGGATCCGTAAAGGACAGAATCGCACTTGCGATGATCGAGGACGCTGAGAAGAAGGGCATCTTGAAGCCCGGCGCAACCATCATCGAGCCCACATCGGGCAACACAGGTATCGGACTTGCATCCGTAGCCGCAGCGAAGGGCTACAAAGCAATCCTTACACTTCCCGACACGATGAGCGTTGAGAGAAGAAACCTTCTTAAGGCATACGGCGCAGAGCTCGTGCTCACCGAAGGCGCCAAGGGTATGAAGGGTGCGATCGCCAAGGCAGAAGAGCTCAACAAGGAGATCGAGGGCTCGGTAATCCTCGGCCAGTTCGTAAATCCCGCGAACCCCAAGGTTCATAAAGAGACAACAGGACCCGAGATCTGGAAGCAGACCGAAGGTAAGATAGATATTTTCGTAGCAGGCGTAGGTACAGGCGGAACCATCACAGGAACAGGCGAGTACCTCAAGGAGCAGAACCCTAACATCAAGGTTGTTGCCGTAGAGCCCGCCACGAGCCCCGTTCTTTCGAAGGGCACAGCCGGTGCGCACAAGATCCAGGGCATCGGCGCCGGTTTCGTACCGGACGTTCTTAACACCAAGGTTTATGACGAAGTCCTTGCGATCGAGAACGAAGACGCATTTGCCGAAGGCAAGGCATTTGCAATAAGCGAAGGAATCCTTGTCGGAATTTCTTCGGGCGCAGCCCTCAAGGCAGCCGAGATCCTTGCAAAGAGACCCGAGAACAAGGGCAAAGTGATCGTTGCACTTCTTCCCGATTCGGGTGACCGCTATCTCTCTACACCTCTGTTCAACAGCTGAGCAGAGGGGCGATACCGGGATTAACGCTTATGTGATAACCGTGATCGCTTCCAAAGAGTATGGCGAATACATACAAAGATTTACAGAACTCCCACCCCTGCTTCGGCGGTCAGAAGAACAACGCCGGTAGAATCCACCTGCCGGTGAGCCCGGGCTGCAACATAGCCTGCAGGTTCTGCGACAGATCGATAAACGACGTCGAGGAGCGGCCGGGAGTAACCTCCAAGGTACTTAAACCCGTTGAGTGCGAAGAGATTCTTAAGAAAGCATTGGAAATCTGCCCCGATATCAAGGTGGCCGGAATTGCCGGCCCCGGCGATACGCTGGCAACCGATTTTGCGCTCGAGACATTTGAGATAGTGAAGGAAAAGTTCCCACAGCTTATCAAATGCATGAGCACAAACGGCCTGCTCCTTTATGAGAGAGCGGACGACGTGATCCGTGTCGGGGTAGATTCCCTTACAGTGACCGTTAACGCGGTCGACCCCGAGATCGAGAGCAAGCTTAATGCCTATATCATCTACCACGGCAGAAAGATAGAAGGTGTTGAGGGCGCGAAGATACTTATCGAAAATCAGCTGAAGGGTATCAGGAAGATCGCGGCCGCCGGCATAACCGTTAAGGTCAATACAGTGCTTGTCCCGGAGATTAACGGAGAGCATATCGAGACGATCGCAAAGGCTGTAAAGGAGGCCGGAGCGAAGATATACAACATCATCCCGCTGATCCCCCAGCACGAACTTAAGAATATCAAAGCACCGACTTGCGCGGAAATAGACGCAGCAAGAACCCGAGCATCAAAGCATATTGATGTTTTCCGACATTGCCAGCACTGTCGTGCGGATGCGGTCGGAGTTCCCGGGAAATCTGAATTCGGTGATCAGATCTACCAGAGAAGACTCGGTGTGAAGGAAACTTTCTCACATGGGTGAAACCGAATACAAGATAGCTGTAGCCTCCGGCGATGGAATTGTGGTGAACAGCCACTTCGGTCGCGCGAAGACTTTCTGGATTTTTGCGCTCAAAAACGGGGAACTAAAGCACCTGGAGACAAGATATGTCGTTCCGGTCTGTGAGATGGGAACCCACGATGAGGCAAGGCTGAAAGAAAATGTAGAGAGACTTTCGGACTGTACGCACATCCTGGCGGCCCGGATCGGGGACGGCGCAAGGGCAGTAATTGAGAGTTACGGGATCAATGTTTATGAGCTCCCCGGCATTATCGCCGAGTCGGTTGATAAGATGATCCGGTACGAGATGGTAAATAAACTCTTTGAGTGATAACGAACGAATAGTTATTTAGGTCGGAGATAAGGCAGAAAGAAGAACGACCCGGTTTATACAGAAAAAAATCTGTATGAATGAAAGGAAGAATCGAAGAAAGAAGGAAGAGTAACATGGGTGAATTAAGACAGATTGCGATATACGGAAAAGGTGGCATCGGAAAATCCACGACCACCCAGAACCTGACGGCCGGACTTGTGGAGCACGGCAAGAAGGTCATGGTGGTAGGATGTGATCCGAAGGCTGATTCCACAAGACTTCTGCTCGGAGGTCTGGCACAGAAGACAGTACTTGATACGATCCGCGAGGAAGGCGAGGACATCTCGCTCGACCGCATCATGAAAGAGGGCTTCGGCGGCACAAAGTGCGTTGAATCGGGCGGCCCCGAGCCCGGTGTGGGCTGCGCGGGACGCGGTATCATCACATCGATAAACATGCTTGAGAACCTCGGCGCCTATACGGACGACCTCGACTATGTTTTCTATGACGTACTCGGCGACGTTGTCTGCGGCGGATTCGCAATGCCCATCCGCGAGGGCAAGGCAAAGGAGATCTACATCGTGGCGAGTGGAGAGATGATGGCGCTTTATGCGGCAAACAACATCTCAAAAGGTATTCAGCGCTACGCAAGGACAGGCGGCGTAAGGCTCGGCGGTATCATCTGCAATTCAAGAAACGTTGACCGCGAGCTCGATCTGCTCCGTGCGTTCTCGAAGGAACTCGGAACAAAGCTTCTTTACTTCGTGCCCCGCGACAACATCGTTCAGCACGCGGAGATCAACAAGAAGACGGTCATCGAGTATCGACCCGATTCGAATCAGGCGCAGGAATACAGAAATCTCGCTCAGGCAGTCATCGAGAACACGGATTTCGTCATCCCGACGCCCATGACGCAGGAAAGACTCGAAGAGATCCTCATGGAATACGGCATGATGGAACTCGCAGATGACTACAAGATTTAACTTCGAAAAGTAAATCAATGCATATAAGCGTTAAGGAAGAAACCTTAATCATCAGGGATGAGGCTTGAAAAATATAGTGACCGGGAGGAAACACCATGGGAAAGATATATAACTCGATAACAGAACTTGTCGGACATACTCCGATAGTTGAATTCAAAAGGCTTGAGGAGAAGCTCGGTCTTAAGGGAAGGATCGCGGGAAAGCTTGAATACTTTAACCCTGCGGGCTCGCACAAGGACAGGATGGCGCTCGAGATCATCGAGGCGGCTGAGAGACGAGGCGAGATAAGCCCCGACAAGACAACTCTCGTTGAGTTTACGAGCGGCAATACGGGTATCGCTATGGCAGCCTTCGCTGCAGCCAAGGGCTACAGGTTCAAAATCGGTCTCCAGAACGGTGTTTCTGTCGAGAGACTTAAGCTCCTCGAGGCATATCAGGCTGAGATCGCGAACGTTCCGGACGAGCTCATCGCAGGCGTGTTTGAGAAGGGTATTGCGGCATTTGCCGATGTGCTCGACTACATGAGTAAGGACGTCGATCATCCTTTTGCTACGAGGCAGCTCGACAATAAAGACAATATCAATGCTCATTACAAGCACACGGGTCCCGAGATCTGGGAGGACACGGACGGCAAGATCGACATCTTCGTCGGAGGTGTCGGCACAGGCGGATCCACACACGGCGTGAGCAAGTTCCTCAAGGAAAAGAATCCCGCCATCAAGGTTGTGATCACGCAGCCTGACCCGAAGGACGTTGAGAACCCCATCGTTAAGGGCGTTGAGGACGGCGGATTCCACGGGATTCACCAGGTTCACACGGACGAAGGCCTTACTCCGATGGCTCCCACCAATTTTAGCGACGAGCTGACGGACGAGTACAACTTTATCACATATGCGGAGACCTTAAGGGCCATCCATCTCCTTGCAAAGTACGAAGGAATCTTCGTGGGTGCTTCTGCCGGCGCTTCGCTCGCCGTAGCGATCAAGCTCGCGCAGAAAGAGGAGAACAAGGGAAAGCTTATCGTGCCGTTACTGCCTGATAATGGAGAAAGATACCTCTCCGAGGACTTACAGAAGATTCGTCCTGAGGTAGAGGAATCTGTAGGATTCTAGTAAGTAGATTACTAAAAATATTACAAGTCTCCTGCACGAACCATTTTCTGAAAGGCGCTCTCGCTCTCGGTCTCACGTAGCGGTACATAAGTGCCCTGTGAGACGGGCACTAAGTACCGACGTTCGACAGAGCTTTCAGAAAACGCTTCGGCGCGGAGACGTAAAATGTGGTCCACTACCCCCGTCCCCCCCCAGACCATCTCCAGTAACCAAATTACACTATTGAGGTAATTACAAATGTCTATAAATCTTACGAATTCAAATGTCGCCACCCGCGAGAACCGCATAGGTTCAATCACGGGCTACGTTGGAACGCTAAAAGACCTTGCGACGAAGAGCGAATGCGGAACCCTTAAGGGCTGCTCGAGATGCTTCTCGCAGTCGAGCACATGCCTTTCGTCATGTGCGCTCGGACAGCTTTGCGGGATACGTGATATCGCACTCATACATCACGGACCTGCAGGATGCTCGGTGGCAGCGGCAGGCGCCTATTACATGTCAAAAGTAATGGCGAAGAAGCGCGGTGTTACAAGTGACACCGTTTATGTCGGAACTGACATGAACGAAAATGACACCATCTTCGGATCGACTAATGCACTGAGGAACGTCATCCTCGAGGTCAACAAGAGATATTCACCGAAAGCTATCTTTGTTGCAAGCGCATGTGCCACGGGTATCATCGGTGAGGATATCGACAGTATCGTTGACTCGGTCCGTGACGAGGTCGGAGTACCGATAGTTGCGGTTCACTGCGAAGGCTTCAAGTCCCGTATCTGGGCTACCGGTTTTGATATCTCGGATCACGCGGTGCTGCAGGCGATCGTTCAACCACCCCGCGAAGGCGTGAAGACGAACAAGATCAACTTCAAGAACTTCTTCGAGAGTGCCCGTCCCGAGATTATCGAGATGTTTAAGAACTTTGACCTCGATCCCGTGTTCCTTTACTGCAACTCGACGGTTGAAGAGCTTTCACATCTTTCTGAGAGTCTTGCGACCACATGCATATGCGGCACGCTCGGAAACTACCTCGGCAACGCGCTCGAGGAGAAGTACGGAGTTCCTTACGTCAGAAGCATCAACCAGTGCGGTATCGTGGGCTTTGAGACGTGGCTGCGGGAGATCGGAAAGGTGACCGGAAGGACAGAGCCCATTGAGAAGTACATAGCAGAGCAGCGCGCGATCTACCTGCCCCAGATCGAAGAGATAAAAAAGAAGCTCGAAGGCAAGACGGCAGTCATCGGCATGGGCCCCGGATACACATTCGAGGTATCCCGCGTTTTGAGCGAGCTGGGGATCAAGGTTGTCTGGGCGCTCGCATGGCACTATGACAAGAAATATGAGAACGGAGATGTTCCTCCGTCCATGAAATATCTTCTCGACAACGATATCGACTTTGAGGCGAGCGTTGCTGATCAGCAGAATTTCGAGGTTATGAACGTTCTGCATAAATATAAGCCCGACATGTATCTGTCCCGTCATCCGGGTTCGACGGTATGGGCGATCAAGAACGGAACGCCCGCTATATACGTCGCAGACGAATATATGATCTTCGGTTATAAGCATACGCTCGAGTTCGCAAAGACAGTACTCGACGCCATCGAAAACAGGAGCTTTGAGGAGAACCTCGCGAAGCGCTCGAAGCTTCCCTACACCGACTGGTGGTATAAGCAGAACGTAGATAAGTTCCTGCAGGCGGAGGAAGTTCCGGTTAAGAAGTGAGAGGATATATAAATTATGGCTAAGTTACTTGATAAACAGAGATATAAATGCGCGCTCGGCGCTATGCAGACAGTGCAGGCAATCGACAGGGCGCTCCCGATACTTCACTCGGGGCCCGGCTGCGCGCAGAAACTTTCGGAATCAACGGGGAGCTCGGGATACTTTTCACCCAACATCTTCCCCTGTACAAGTATCAATGAAAAGGACGTTGTTTTCGGCGGTGTAAAGAAGCTTGATTCGACCATTGAGAATGCGCTCAAGGTCATCGACGCGGATCTTTATGTGGTCCTTACGGGCTGCATACCCGAGATCGTGGGTGATGATTCCGGCGAAGTGGTCTCGAGATATGAGGACGCCGAAAAGCCTGTCGTATATGCGCCGACAGCCGGCTTCAAGGGCAACAACTATAAGGGTCACGAGCAGGTTATCGACGCCATCGTCGATCAGTACCTGAAGAAGACGGACAAGAAACAGAAGGGGCTTATAAACATTTGGGCCGACGTTCCTTACCAGGATCTTTTCTGGCTCGGAAACCTCAGGGAGCTCGAGAAGCTCATTTCTGAGCTTGGACTCACGCCCAACACGATCTTTGGGTATAAGCGTGGGATCGACAATATCAACAGGATCCCGGAGGCGGAGTTTAACCTTCTTGTTTCACCCTGGGTCGGACTCGGAAACGTGAAGAAGATGGAGAGGAAGTTCGGGACTCCTTACCTTCATTACCCGAATCTCCCGATCGGAGCGACGGAGACGAGCAAGTTCCTGCGCGAGGTCGGCAAGTTCGCCGGAGTGGCGGAAGAGAAGGTCGAGGCGGTCATTAAGGAGCATGAGGACTACTACTATTACCTCATAGGCAGATATGCCGATCTGTTCCTCGAGAACCGCGTCATCAACAAGCAGTTCACGGTCGTTGCGGATGCGCAGTACTCGCTCGCGATCACGAAGTTCCTCGTCAACGATCTCGGGCTCATCCCCGCAAAGCAGTTTGTTGTGGACGACACCCCGAAGAATTACCGCGACTCGATCACAGAAGAGTTCAAGAAGCTCAATTTCGGTATCGAAGCGGAGGTTTCGTTCGAGACCGACGGCTTCAAGATTCACGAGGAGATCAAGAACCACGATTATCACGGTTACCCGCTCGTGCTCGGCGGCTACTACGAGAAAGAAGTGACAGAGAGCCTGAAGGGCAACTTCATCAACATCTCGTGGCCCGTGCAGGACAAGGTTGTGTTTGACAGCTTTTACGCAGGGTACGCAGGCGGAATCCGCCTGATAGAAGACATTTACACCGTAGCGGTGTCAAGATTTAACTGAGGGATATGTGGTCGAGGGGTGGTCCCCTGGGGACGGGGGTTGTGGACCATGAACCCCAATGGTCCACCCACCCCCGTCCCCAGGTGGGTCACCACAACCCCCGTCCCCGGGTGGGCCACCTCCTGAAAACATCATCAATTACTCTACAGTACAGAACGCAGCCGACACATATGCCTTGGGAGCGTCCTCATACACGATAGCGACCCATCCGTGAACCTCGGGAGCCGAAGGATCGAAGGAATACTCAGCACCTTCCGAGGCGGTACCTAGCTTGTTGGATTCCATGTTTGCATCGTCACGTATGAACACCGCTCTGTCAATCCTGACCTTGCGCGTGCTCGTTCCCTGTATCTGCTCGTCAGCGCCCCTGCCCGTCATAAGGTAGGTGTTGAGGATGTAGCCGGTCAGGTCACCGCACTGAACAAGCGAGAACTCTTCGCCCTTTTCGAGGACGATACCGTAAGCGCCCTTAAGAAGCTCACCGACCTTGTCGGAAGTCTTGCTTGCTTCCTTGCGGACATTCACCTGATAGTTGATATTCTGAAGCACGAAATGAGTCTCTGTGCCGTCGAACTTAAGGTTCTCCTTCGGAACACTCTGTCCTATCGGGAGTCCCTCAGCAGTACTCGTAGGGATCTCAGCCGGTGTGCCCTCTGTCTCGGTCGTACCGGTTCCCGCGGGTGTTGTTTCCGTAACGTCTGTATCGTCTGTCGGCACTGTCCCGGCATCTTGCCCTTCCGAAGCGATGTCGGTTCCATCCGTCATGCCGCCGGTTTTGCCCTGCGTACTGTCATTTTTCTCCTTCGAAGCGTCGGGCTTTTCAGAAGCTTTGTCGGAAGCCTTGGTGTCACCGCCGAGAGCCTCGTCCTGAACGTCCCCGGCATCCTTTTCCTGCTTTTCAACGACTTCCGCCCGTTTGCCGGGATCATTCTCCGAGTCGCTCTTACTGTCGGTGATCAGCGCTATCGCCGCAAAAATGAGTGCAAGCAACGCAGTGCATATAAAGAGCCCCGCAACTATCTTAAAGAGTTTATTTACATTCATATCCTTCAGCCCCCTCTTTTGATTTCATATATTCCTTAGATCCCCGTCCCGGGTTCTTGGTTAAAAACATCCATCCCGAATTCCCGGTTTAGTCATCCGAGAGGTCTTCATCCTGTCCCTCTTCCTGTGCCTTTTCGTCATCCCCGGATCCGGCCGCGTTCTCCGCTTTAGCCGAAAAAGCCCGCATCTTGTCGCGACAGATATCATGTGCCACTTCAAGATCGGGATACAATACGTTCTTATAACCACCTTGACCCTCATTTATGTAGTGCCAGACCTTTTGCTCACACTTGATCCGGTCATCCTCGGGTGCATCGTCGCGACGCCTCTTGACGGCCCGGTTCTTCAACGGATTGTCAGCCTTTCGCAGCAGGCTTAACCTTGCGGATCGTAAAGACGTTCCTGCCGTCTTTTCTCTCATATTCGACCTTATCCATGCTCATCTTGACCATGTAGATACCGAGTCCTCCGATCGACCTGTCCTTCGCCGGAAGGGTCACGTCGGGATCCTCTCTGAGGAGAGGATTGTACTCGACACCCGCATCTTCCAAGATGACGGTAACTCCTTCATCATCAAGATCGACTGTGATGTCCGCAAATTTTTCGGCACCCGGCAGCGTCGCATATGCGTAGGAAGCAATATTGACAAAGATCTCCTCAACAGCCACATCCATGACCGCAAGTGTTTCCTGATCCCAACCGTCTCCCGAAAGCGCTTCGTTCACAAAATCGATCACCTGCGGAAGGTTCGGTACCTCCGCATCAAATCTTGCTTTGACCATAATACCCCCCCATTCAGAGCCGCATAAGACGGCTCACTCAATGGTAATGATGTTGGCGAATCCGGAAACCGTCAAAGCCGACATGAACGATTCTCCGAACCGACCTTCGATCCGGATGCCTCATACATCATTATATTACACCTTGACAGATACGTAAAACAAAAAGTTTATTCACAGATTCTCAAAAAACACAAAAGCATCCCACGAACCGCTCTCGCGGGTCAGGGGATGCTCTCTCAAGTTACATTATCTGCGCCTTGATCACTTCTCTGCTCTCGCAGACCTTAATGCATTCTCCGCACTCACAGCAGTCCTGTGAAACACAGGGAACCGGATGACCCAGCTCGATACTGTAGATCATCAGGATACTGTTGCGATCACATGCTCCTAGGCATTCGCAACATCCGGTGCAGATTCCTTCCTCAACAATTATTCCAACATTCCTCATTTCACGCCCCCCCAGAGTGGCCACCCTCAACCCGCTGATGCGGGTTTTAGTGTGATTGCGAACATAACAGAACAATCATCAATTAATGTATTACTTTTTCCTATCCCCTTATACGCCGTTACTGTATTACTTACCGGACCCATCACCCTGTTTATTGGCCCGGGTTTTCTTTTCCTATCGTTTTTTGGAAGCTTTCTTTTTTACATTCCCTTCCGGTTTTTCGGAAGCTTTCTTTTTATCGGTTTCTCCCTTTTTTGCCTTTATCTTGGGCTCGGTGGCAGGCCTTTCCGACTTTTCCTTCTTAACCGCTTTCGTAACCGCCGGCTTGGATGTTTTAACCTTTTTTTCTGCCGGTTTCTCCACCACGGCGGTTTTCACTGTCTTTTCGGTTTTCTCCGCCTTGGCCGTTTTTACCGGCTTTTCGGTTTTCTTCTCTGCCTTCGCTTCTTTCTCAGCCTTTGCAGTTTTTGCTTTCTTTTCAGTCGGCTTCTCAGCCTTTACCTGTTTTGCTGCCTTTTCAGACTTTTTCTCTGTCTTGGCCGGCTTTGCTGCATTCTTGGTCGACTTTTTTTCTCCTGCGGGAGTGCAGGTGAACACCGTCATTCCGAGAGGCGGAAGCTTGATAACTATCGAATCCTGCCAGCCGTCCTTTTCAACCGGCTCTGAGGTCTTGGTCCTTACGTTCACATGACCCGTTCCACCGTACTTGACCGCATCGCTCGAAAGTATCTCTTTGTATGTACCCGGGAAAGGAACAGCCTGCCTGTAGTCGTTGTATTCCACCGGAGTGAAATTGAAGGCAAAGAGCAGTGTTTCTTCCTGTTTACGTGTCTTTCTGATGAAGCTGACGATGCTGTGATCCGCATCCAGGCAACCCAGCCACTTAAATCCGTCGGGATCGCAATCGAGTTCGGTAAATGCCGGCATGTCGCGATACATCTTGTTGAGCGTCGCCACATAATCCGAAAGTTTCGAATGAAGCGGCTCGTCGAGCAGATCCCAGTCAAGGCTTCTGTTCTCGGCCCACTCTCTGATCTGGCCGAATTCCTGTCCCATGAACAGGAGCTTCTTTCCGGGGTGACCCATCATGAAGCCGTATGCCGCACGCAGATTCGCGAACTTATCGGAGATCTCTCCGGGCATCTTGTTGATCATGGATCCCTTGCCGTGTACCACCTCGTCATGAGAGAGGACAAGTACGAAGTCCTCACTGTATGCGTACATCATGCTGAATGTCAGCTGTCCGTGGCATCCCTTTCTGAAAAGAGGATCCTGACGCATATATGATGTGAAGTCATTCATCCAGCCCATGTTCCACTTGAGGTCGAATCCGAGTCCGCCTTCCTCGACGGGCTTCGTAACATTCGGCCATGCCGTAGACTCTTCGGCTATGATGAGTGCTCCGTTGTTCTTCTTGTGGAAGATCGAATTAAGGTGCTTCAAAAGCTCGATCGCTTCAAGGTTCTCCTTGCCGCCGTACCTGTTGGGGAGCCACTCCCCGTCCTTGCGTCCGTAGTCGAGGTAGAGCATCGATGCAACCGCATCCATCCTGATGCCGTCGGCGTGGTACTTCTCTGTCCAGAACAGAACGCTCGCGATCAGGAAGTTCGAAACCTCGGGACGTCCGAAATCAAATATCAGTGTACCCCAGTCGGGATGCTCACCGAGTCTCCTGTCGGGATGCTCGTAGAGGCATGTCCCGTCAAATCCCGCAAGTGCGAAAGCGTCTCTGGGGAAGTGAGCGGGTACCCAGTCAAGGATAACTCCGATCCCTTCGTTGTGCATATGATCGACGAACGACATAAAGTCCTTCGGTGTGCCGTATCTTGAGGTGGGTGCGAAATAACCTGTCACCTGATAGCCCCACGATCCGTCAAACGGATGCTCCATAACGGGCAGAAGCTCTATATGGGTGTAGCCCATCTTCTTAACATACTTGGAAAGCAGTACGGCTGTCTCCGCATATGAATAAAAGTCGTTGTCGCCGTCTCCCTTTCTCATCCATGATCCGAGATGAACCTCGTAGATCGACATGGGACTCTTTGTGATGTCGAGCTTCTTCCTGGCATCCATGTACTCGCCGTCTTTCCACTCGTAGTCGAGAGTAGTGACAATGGATGCATTTCCGGGTCTCATCTCCGTGGCATTAGCATAAGGGTCAGCCTTGAGGTAGGTGAGTCCGCTCTGCGCTTTGATCTCGTACTTGTACATCGCTCCCTCGGTCAGTCCCGGGATAAGAAGCGCGAAGATATCGGCTGCGCGAAGT
>JAEEGG010015257.1_pt1 | contig 16153 bp, 15 predicted proteins | sample 9134161 | NCBI WGS metagenome assembly JAEEGG01 (sample SAMN16246543, study PRJNA631951) | gut metagenome | biome: gut microbiome; feature: rumen; material: CR-attached | host: Bos | place: Iran: Karaj | collected 2018-10
CAATTATCCGTACCCATGGAAGTAATCGTTCCATCGATGATTCCCTGCCACAATTCTTCGCTGTCATCTGCCGTTCGGATCGGAGGGACTACCGTTGCATTCAGTCCGGCTGTGCAATTTTCGTCCAGAACCAGATAATGAGGGCAGGTCTCAAGACCAACCTTTCCACGCAAAATCGGTTTTAATTGTCTCGCCAGCTTTACGTCTGCTCCTGCACTGTTATGAACAATGTAAATATTCCCGTCCACAACATGATTTACCCACAGCATGCTTAATACGGCACTGGCTTCACCAAAATCCGGTCTTGCCTTTGAATAAGAGCTCAGGTGATATTGATCCAACTCCGGATTGTCAAAGGTAAGCCTCTGTTCTGGATAAAAAATCTCCGTGTCTTCACAATGCAGGCAAAGGACGGCATTCTTATCAATACTCTTTAATTTCTTTAGAATGTCCATAACTTCCCGCTTATTGCCAAGCAGCCCCGTACCAGGCGTAAGTCCGTAATGTTCCTCCAGCCTGTTCGTTTTATCCAGATAAAATTTAAATGAAGTGACATGAAGCTCCTTTATGTATCTTTCAATGTCGGCTACCTGTGCTTTTTTCACCAATCCCAGGGAAAATGTATAGTCCACCATGGAGTTTTTGTCACAGAATTCAATGTTTTTAGGAACTGTATCAAAATAATCGTAGTTATGGCGATGAAACTGCAGAACCGTTGTGAGTCCACCAATGACTGCTCTCTTCGAATCCTCTGTCACGTCCTCTTCGTAATCCTTATAGATTCCCCAATGTGTATGCGGATCGATGGATCCAGGCATAACATACAACCCTTTTACGTCCAGCACTTCCAGACATTCCTCGTCCGCCTTCCCTGGTTCAAAGAATGCAGCAATTTTTCCATCTCGCACCAAAATATCAACAGAATATGTATCCTCTTCAAATACCACGTTACCATTCTTTATCAACATGTCGCCCATATGTTTTGCCTCCTGTCCTGTTCAACTTACATGCCAAGGTAAGCTTTCTTTAGATCCTCATTTTGCAGTAGATCGGCAGCATCCCCTTCCATGGATATTTTTCCTTGTTCTAGTACATATCCGCGATCTGCAAGTTTTAACGCATTCTGAACATTCTGTTCCACTAACATGATCGTTACGCCATCATTTTTTACCTTTGCAATGATGTCAAACATAATATCCGTCAGAAGTGGTGACAAGCCAATGGAAGGCTCATCAAAAATAAGCATCTTAGGTCGACTCATCAAACCTCGCCCAATCGCCACCATTTGCTGTTGTCCGCCGGAAAGAGATCCCGCTGGCTGCTTCGCCTTGATCTTAAGGTCAGGCATCATGGAATACACATATTCCAAAGTCTCTTTTCTTTTTGCTTTCGGCTCTTTCAAGTACGAGCCCAGCTCAAGGTTTTCCTGAACCGTCATGTCGGGAAACAATTTCCTGCCCTCTGGCACTTGAATAACGCCATGCTCCACAATCTTTGGTGCGGTTAGTTTCGTCAAGTCAACACCGTCAAAAAGGATGCTTCCGGCATTGATGCTTTTTAGTCCGGATATGGCCTTCAACAGGGTCGTTTTTCCTGCACCATTAGAGCCAACCAGAGAAATCATCTCTCCGTCCTTTACCGTCATGGAGACTCCCTGAATAATCTGAAGGTTCCCATAATTTATGTACAAATCTTTGATCTCCAGCATAGCTCTTCCTCCGTTTCGTCTCATATCATTTCAAATAATTTCAAAATGCTCTCTTTCTCGTCCAGATGGCTCACATAGTCTATAATCCATTCCTGTCTATCGCTACTCCAGATTTTAGCTGTCAGGCTGCGGAACTTTGCAATGACTTCTTCTTTTGAAAAAGGATCTAAATAATCTCCTTTTGTCACTTCTGTTTCGGATTCCAAAGTAGTTCCATCTTTTTTGATCACCTTCATACCATTCTTTCTAATGTCTGGAAGCAACTGATTATATTCCAGGTTCTCGTGAACAAAAATTCTCTTTGCCAATTCCCTAACTCTCTCGTCATTAACATGTTCGTTGGTCATGCTTTCCATCGTAAGTTCGCCATATATTATTTTGATGGCCAGCGATATCGGAATGGAAAACTTTGCCCCAAAACTGTTTCTTGCATGTTGCCCTGACAATTTCGACGCTGCATGGTATGTATTAATCTCTATTCTTTCTATGTCCTCCGGTCTCAATCCATCTTTCATAAATCCATCCATCTCGTCCACAAAACTATGTGTATAACGGCATGCCGCAAGAACCTTAAAATAATTCTTTGTGACGTAAAAGTCTTTACCGAGATTTCTGACCAAACCTTCTTCATCAATACTTCCGCCAATCACGTCGCTCCAAACGGAGCAGAGCGTTTCCACGCTACTTTCGATTCCCGACTGAATCATTCCATAGGCATTGGCCCCAATCTCATTGGATAGTCCCACATATGCGTTTCGAATCTGATCACCATGAAAAGCACTCTGCCAGGCTGTCATTTGTGGAAGCGAGTTTGCCAAAAGAATTGCCTTTTCGATTTCCTCCCTGTGATAATTCCTTAGTTTGCCCACAACGACTGCTGCGCCGGCCGTCTGCATGGTTCCATGTACATGCATTGCCGGGTTTGCCTTTGCGGAACTTCCCCACCTACAAGACACCTCATATGCCGCAACCAATGCCGCAATTGCTTCCTTTCCTGATAATGCCTCTATTTCCTGACACTCAGCCAAAAATGCCGGTATGAAATGACATGCTGGGTGACCGGAAGCAAACTGATTGCCTTCATCCATTTCATTTCTCACCATGGCGCAACCATTTAGAAACACGGCTGTAATCTTATCGCTTTTTGTTTTCCCAACTACACAATAGTCGCCTCGTAGACTTACGTTTTCTCCCTCATATTGATTTCCAACTGCCATGCAGCCGATAGAATCCAACAGCACAAGCTTCGCCTGATCAACAACTTCTTTGGAAAGATCTTCACAAGTTAGCGCTTCTATAAATTCTGCCTGCCGTTTGATTGCATTTTCCAATTTCTCTCTATTCATATGTTTATGCTTCTTTCTTGTATGCCCTGCCCAAATAAGATTCGATCACTCTTTCATTTTGCGTGATTTCCTGTGGTTTGCCCTCAGCGATCAGCTTCCCGTGATCTAAGACAATCACTCGATCCGAAAGCTTCATAAGTGCGGCCATGATGTGCTCGATCATCAGAATGGTAACACCTGACTTTCTGATCTTAAGCACTAGTTCTACGCACTCCTCTATCTCTGTTGGCGTCAGACCTGCCATCACTTCATCCAATAGCAATAATTTCGGTTTTGTCGCTAGGGCTCTCGCCATTTCCAGCTTTCTCTGATCTCCAATTGTCAGATCTGCTACGATGGCATTCATTTTCTCCTCCAGACCAACAAACTTTATCATTTCCCTTGCAACCTTTTCCGCCTCCGCGTAAGACTCCACGCGATTAAATGCTCCGACCATCACGTTTTCCAGGGAGGTCAATTGTCCAAAGGGCTGAACGATCTGGAAGGTTCTCGCCATCCCCGCCTTGCAGTTCTGGAATGTCGTTTTCTTGGTAATGTTATGCCCATCAAACTCAACGCTTCCAAAAGTAGCCGGATAAAACCCGGTAATGGAATTAAAAAAGGTTGTTTTCCCGGCTCCGTTGGGTCCGATCAATCCTACAATTTCACCTTCCTTGATTTCCAGATTCACTGAATCCACTGCAGTAAGACCGGCAAATCTTTTTGTTATATTTACGGCTTTTAACAGAGTTGCCATACCTTATCCCTCCGTCTTCTTCTTTTTCCCCATCTTTACTCTCAATTCCTGAACCAGTCCAATGACACCTTTTGGCATTACCATGATTACAATAACCAGGATCAAGCCATATACCACCATGTTCATACCTACAAAATTGGACAAGGCAGAGTTAGTGATTTCAGAAATGGGTTTGATGATCGCAGCTCCGATGATCGGACCAAATACCGTTCCTACGCCACCAATAATGCATGGGGTGATGGCACTTACGGAAACCGTATTGCCAAAGCAAATGGTAGGATCAATATAGAGATAATACTGTGCATAAAAGGTTCCGCCAACTGCCGAAAGCATTGCACTTGCAATCAATGCAATCATCTTATACTTAAACGCGTTAATTCCAAGAGCTCTGGCTGCATCTTCATTCTCACGAACTGCGACGAAATACAGTCCCATTTTTGTACGACGGATTTTGTATAAGCCAAAGGTGATCATTGCCAACATGATAAATGCCACATACAGGAAGCCCGCCTTACTTCCAAACTGCATTAAGGCAAACTTTTTACTGAACGGAATGGATACGCCGCTGGCTGCGTGAAGTGCTTTTGTATTCTTAAAAATCACTCGAAAGATTTCACAAAATGCCATCGTCGCCAATGCGAAATAATCACCCTTGAGATTGTAATGAAATGACAGATAACCAATCAGCGCTGCCACAATTCCAGAAACCATCATGCCGCAAATAAGTCCAATCCAAGGATTTATTCCGAAATCAACAAACAAAATGCTTGAAGTATATGCGCCAATTCCATAAAAGGCAGCATGTCCAAAAGAGAACTGACCGGTATACCCACTCATCAAATTCCAACACTGTGCGAAATATGCCGTTGTCAGTATGGATATCACCAAATTAAGTCGATAATTGCTGAGCATCTGCGGAGTTAACAGGATGAACACGCTTATCACACCGATAATGATGATCTGAGGCAGCGTAAGCTTACCGTTACTTGTTGATATGGTTACCTTTTTTAGAAAGCTTCCCAGGAAATTTGTCTCCTCCGCTGCATGCCCATTTGCTTCTTGTATTCTTGCAGTACTCATATCATCCCTTCTTTCCTAATAACCCCGTAGGCTTAATGATTAATGTCAGAATAAAGATCATATAAACGACCAGCTCACTCCAGGAACCTCCAAGCCATAAAGCTGAGAAGGATTCCACCACACCGATAATAAGTCCGGCTAAGATTGCACCCCAGATGTTTCCTAGACCTCCAAAAACTGCAATGACAAAACATTTTAGTGAATAGGTATTACCGCTTGTTGGATAAATGTATTGCGTCGGAGTAAGCAATGCTCCCGCAACACCCGCGCATACGATCCCAAGACCAAACGCAATCTGATTAATTCTAGGTACTACAATTCCCATTAACGTTGCACCTTCCGGTTGCACGGAGGTTGCCCTGATGGCCCTTCCCAGGTCCGTCTTTTCCAATAAGACATAGATTCCTGCTGCGATAATCGCTACAAACAGGAAGGCAACCAACTTTGGTTTGTTGATCGTGATGCTTCCCAATCTGATAGCCGTCTCAAATCCCGGAACGGAAACGGATTGATAGTTCGCACTGAACATAACCAAGATTGCATTTTCTATCACGATGGCTAGTCCCTGTGTCAGTAAAAGCTGATTATGTCCGGCCACTCCCATGAGCGGATTCAAAAAGACCTTTTGCACCAGATAACCGATTACAAACATGGTTACCATGACCAGCGGCAATGCGACATAAGGGGTAATGCCTAATAATACGTATAGTTCAAAGGTCACGTACATTCCGACGGTAATCAATGCTCCGTGTGCAAAATTTGTAATTTTCATTACTCCGAAAATCAATGAGATTCCCAATGCCGCTAACGCATATACGCCTCCCATCAATACTCCGTCTATGGACGCTTGAAAAAATGCATTCATAAGCATTACCTCCTTGTTGCAACTGCTTACTTGTTATATCGCAGTTCTGACTCTGCAAACTCCGTCGGATAAACAACAACATGTTTGCCATTCTGAATCTGAACCAAAACACCTGCTGCATTAATATTCTCACCCTTAGCATCAAAAGTGATGGCACCTGATTGTGCAAGAACATGCTCCGTAATATTGGTTGACTTCATTGCATTTCTTACGTCTTCAGGCTTTGAAGATCCTGCCCGCTCTAACGCATCAGCAATCACGTAAATACTCTCGTATCCCCAAACTGCGTGAACCGACATGTCATCTGAATACTTTGCCTTATAGGATTCAAGTAAAGCCTTGGTCTTATCGCTATTAGGGTTGAATCTATAGTTAAGATCCAGGAAATTTTCAACAGAGTCACCAAAATCTGAAATAAACTTGGAATCTGATATACCGCCATTTGCTACACCGCAAACCATTTTGATCTTAATTCCTCTTTCATTCAATTCCTTTACTAAAAGGGAGGTATCGGCAAAGTACCCGATCGTAATCAAAAGGTCTGGCTTTAGATCTGCAAGCTTCGTTACTTCCGTGCTCAGCGTTGACGTGCTAGCCGAGTAAGTGATCCTGTCAAGAAGTTCGATTCCTGTCGATGCCATGTTTTCAGAAATAATGTCACCGGAATCCGTGCCCGTCAGGGAATCTTCATGAATCAGTACAGCCGTCTTAATGTCATCCGTCTTAACTGCCGATATGTACTCAATGAAATCCTGTGCAAACACGTCCGCATTGGGCTGAATTCTGAAACACCATTCAAAACCATTCTCAAACATCGCCACGTTATTACTAACCGTTACAAGGAATGGTACTTCATTTTGTTCTGCTTTCTGCATGCAGGTTAGCGTCACGCCCGATTGGAATGTACCAGTCAAAATGGAACATCCCTCGGCAATCAGTCGTTCCGTTTCGGAAGCACCCGTGTCTGCGCTAGCCTGGCTGTCTCCAACAACCAACTCCAGCTTAGCCCCGCCCATGGAAGCAATGCCCCCCGCCGCGTTGATTTCTTCTATTGCAAGCTTCTGTGAATTAATGATTGACTGCGCTTCATATGCGTAATTTCCGGTAAGTGGATGCACGGAACCAATCTTGATCACCTTACTGTCCGATCCTGATCCACCCGCTGCCCCAGAACCGGAACCTGCTGCGCAACCTGCTACCATTGTTGCCATCATCGTGCTTGCCAACACCGTTGCTAATACTTTGTTTAGTCTCTTCATTGTTGCCTCCTTCTCAAACAAAAAAGAGTTTATGTCATAGGCACAAACTCCTTTGTTTGTCTCATCTGTGATGTGTTTTGTTTGATGAGACAAATCATATCATTGCATGTTTAGAAAAGCAAATACCAAAATACTTATCTCGATTATAAGCATCTACTTATAATATTGTTTGCCAACGTCTATAAATTCCTGCGCCAGGTTTGACAGATACTTCCTTTTGTCATAAACGATGGAGACCAATCTCCGTAGTTTTACTTCACTCATGGAATAATAATTTAGCTTATAAGAATAATCATACTTGTACATGCTATAGGATACCATGGTGGCGCCCAATCCAGCTTTCGCCATACTATAAGCTCCTATTGCCGTCGTACATTCGATCGTGCTCCTGGGCTTGATGTGATGAATCTCATATAAACTATCCACCAATCCTCGGATGTATGTATTTTGTTGCAATCTGATAATTGGTATATTTTCAAGCATGGCAACATTGAGCGGCCTAACCGTCCTGTCATTCGGATAGTCTGTATCTTTATCTATGTCGCTGCCACCAAAGGTTCCAAAACTTTTCGGTATGGCAAATAGATATTGTTCTTCACCAATCAGCACCTTCTCATAACCAGCAGAATCAAACTGACTGGTTGCTAAGACCAAATCCACTTTGCCGCTATCTACCAGAGGTTTTAGATTTGGTTCAATGTCCTCAAAAATCTCTATCTGGACATTTGGATGAGATCTTTGAAATCCGGCAATCAACTCTGGCAAAACAGCAACGGCATTTAAGTACCCCGTTGCAATCTTGAGCTTCCCTGCATTATCACCGCGTAGATAAGCCATGGTATCTTGCATTTCCGCCTCTTCACTCAGTATTTTCTTCGCCGTATTTACATACACTTCCCCTGCATAAGTGATGGTAAGAGGCACCGTTCGTTCAAATAGTTGTACGCCTATTTCATCTTCCAGCTTGGATATCAGCTGACTCAGCGAAGGTTGGGATACCATCAGTTTTTCCGCAGCTTCAGAAAAACTTTTTGTCTCCGCAAGCGTTATCACATATTGTAATTGCCTTGAATTCATTTTATTCCTCCGGTAGATACCCTAAATACATTCCAAAACAGATCTAAATTTACGCAAAAAAAGACAAAGCAGCCTTTTAAGACTCCTTTGCCCTTAAGGACAATATATCATTATTTATGTAACTTGTCTACTCTATGTTTTCCATCAATCCAAATGCCTAATCAATTGCTATGACCATGACATAATTCAGCGTACACATGGAAATGCAGTCTTCTTCCTCCAAGATCTTAATCATTTTCAGCAGATCTGCCTCTTCCATGTCCCTCGTAAACTCAATCTGATAATCCTGTGTCAGCTCGATATACCCAACAATCTCAAACCCATATCCTGATCCAAGTTTTTCCATCTTCTCTCTGGCACAATCCATTTTTGCAGAGACTAGAAGCTGATTTCTAACATATTTCACGCCGTCTGTTGATACGACAATGTCACTCTTCGTTGGATCCTTTGCATATATCTCACCAATATCGTCCTGCGAATGATCCTTCGGCGGCACTCCTTCACATAAGCCAGTCTGAAACTCCACCGTGGCCAAAATCCGTGACAGCACGTCTTCGTATTTTTCAAACCACGATTCTCCTGCGCCGTTTATGATAACGCAGCCCTCATAGGGACTTTCAAGGGAAATAAAATCCCAATAGGGATGGTTGTCATAGGTTCCCACATAAGCATCATGCTCATTGAAGGTCGTTTTCTCCGAAACAAGTCCTGTTCCGCAAACTCCAAAACCCCTGATGTATTCTATGGTAATGCAGCCGTTCACATCTCCCTCTGCCTTTGGATAAATCCCAATGCCAACATCACTCACCGGAACATCCTCTGTATATCCCCAGCTATAATCCCAGTCCTCTGGAAGGCTCAGGGAAATGTTGCAATACGCGCCTTCCGGCGGTGCGATCACCACCTTTTGCCAAGCTTTTTCTCCCTGCCACGCAGTGTCCTCTTCATCCGTCTCCGACTTTGGTGGCATGCTTCCCAGGAAAGGCAGCTCCTTCCCACCGGTTGTTTTTACAGTCACACTGCTTGGCATTCTCGTCTCTTCATAGATCAGTAAGGTCGCCCTCGGGTAAGTAAATGCTTCCGTTACTGTTTCTCCCGGCTTCGGCGCAGTTTCTTCAACAGTCACGCAAAGATTTCCTTCTTCATCCGCCTCTAAATTCACGATGCTTATCCCGTAACCACCCGTAGAATGCTCACCGCTGCAAAGCTCTAGAACCAAGGGAGCCCTCGCATCATTCTCGTAGCGATAATACCCCCGATCCTTATAGTTTGAATCATAGTCCTCGTTCTCGCCAAGCTGATACTGAAAACCGCAAAGAGATCCTTCCTTCAAAAGCTCTCCGTTGTCACCAAGCGCTGAGACCATGCCGTCCTTGTCCTTTAGCTTCTTAGAACCAGCGCCCCCCGCGAGCTCCTCATCCTCTTTCGTGGCGATTTCGCTTACCGTCAAAAGCTCCTTCCCGTCAGACACCTCCGTGCTTGGCGACCCGCATCCTGCCATGCAAAGGAGCATAACGAAACACCCAGTCAACCATACTCTTTTTTTCATAAGACCACACCTCCTTTTCATGGATTCCGCCCATTCCAATCCGTTTATTTCCGCCCTCCGTCAGGAACTTCATCCGTCGCGGCATTCACGCCTCCATACCACACGTTTACAGTCCCCGTCACGTTTTCATTTGCTTCAACGCGCTCGTCATAAAGCCAGAGCGCATATCCTACCTTCGCGTCCGCCGCAAAGTTTTTTACCTGATCTGCCGTGGCATGAATCGTGAAATAGGTTTGCGTGATTTCTCCGTCGGTGCAGGTTTCCATGGCAACAACATATCCCAAATCAATGAGCCGTTGTACTTCCTTTTTTGCCACTTCCCCGTCATTGGAAATCTGTTGACCATCCTGAAACAGTTCCACAAAAACGCGATAACGGTACTCCTCATGGTCACCATAACAGGCTATTGCTCCGCTTAAAGAAGGAGACATCCAAACATTACCATTTTCAATCGCCTTGTCACCGCTGATTTTTGCAGCAGCTATCGTCGTTTCCTCATCACTGGCAGTTCCCTCAAAAGAAGAAATCATCACCGTCTCTATGTATTCTTTCTGTCGATACTCTTCCTGCTGATACTCTTCATTCGCGGGCATATATTTGTCAAAGGCGTTTTCCCCAGCATCTTCCACTGCAATGGTCTCTTCTCTGTCAGAGCTTCTCTCCTCGGCACTTGTTATTGGGGGATCAATCTCCAATGCATACTCCTCGGCAACAGCCTTTTGATAGGAAACATTACTTTCTTCCTGAATGTCGGAATTTTTTCGGAAAATACGCCCGCCATTGGCATATAACCAAGCGACTCCGACCATTACAAAAATCGTTGCGGCAATACCGATCCATTTGATCATCGCATGGCGTTTTCCCATGATACTTTGATATGCTTCGGCATCTGAATCGCCAGCCTCTTCCACATAGCACTCCTCTGCCTCGCCGATGGCAACCAAAAGATCACTTGTCGTCATAAAGATACCCCTCCTTTTCCAAAACTCCCTTAAGCTCTCCCCTCATGCGATGCAATGCTGACTTTACCTTTCCCTGCGTGTATCCGTATCTATTGCTGATTTCAGGGACAGTGTCAAAATACCAATATCTTCGGAGAAAAATCTTGCGTTCCGTCTGACTCTTTGTACTCAAAAAGGAATTGATCGTTTTCTTCAATTCACCAGAAAGAATCTCGCCCTCCACGCTATTTCCAGCCGGCATGCACTCCTGCAATTCTTCAGACAGTTCGATCATCGTCGCCTTTCTCTTTTGCGCATTCGTCCTTCGCCACTCGTCAATGGCAAGGTTTCTGGCAAGCTTTCCAAGAAAGGCAAAGAAATGATCTCTTGGCTCATTCGGAGGAATCAAATTCCATGCACGCAGATAAACATCATTCTCACATTCCTTGCTTGCCTCATCATCTAACACTGAGGAGATGATCTTTCGAAGGCTCCTGCCATATTTTTCTTCTGTCATCACTATGGCATTTTCATTTCGCGCCAAATACAGGTCCACAATTTCCGCATCCTCCAAAAGCTCACCCCCTTCCCTAAATTCCCTTACGTCCTATATACCGTATTTTAGTGGAAAAACGATTTAAATTCATATTTCAATCAAGTCAATTTAATCTCCACGGTCTAGTCTTATCGATCCAGCCATTACTCTTCCAATACTTGTAATCCGTGTATTCCGGATCTTTTTTCCCAAGCCCTGTCTGCAGCATTCTTACAGCATAGAATTTGCATTTGGTTGTAAGATTTGTTCTCGCAGGCCGTGAAAAATCCATATGTCTTATCTTATCTGCAACATTAACCAGCTTTGCCGTCATTTGCTTTCTCTTTTTTTCTGCAATCTTTCCCCAATCGATCTCGCTCATCAGTTTAAAGCTGCATACCCTGATGTCACTGACACCCCACCATGAAAGGCTGTCTTTGATATCTTTTGCTGCCGATCTGCCCCCTGCGCCCAGACACTGAGTGATGATGACTGCACGCTTGCCAAACATTTCCTTTGCAGGTCTGTGCGGCATCCAGCGATATCCAAAGTGATCCAACATCGCTTTCATGGCACCTGTTGTATGGAAGACATAGGCTGGTGACATAAAGACAAGAAGATCCGCCGATAGCAATGCTTTTTCGATTTTCTGTACGTACTCGGCATCCTTGCACTTATTCTCGTACGTACGAAAGCAGGCAGTACACCCAACGCAGAAACCCGGGCAATCCTTAGGCAGATAAAACTCTGTGATCTCTGCCCGATCTCTTAATTCATCCAAAAAAATCTCTTTGAGCCGAAACGTAACACCCTGTTTTTCCGTACCGTTAATCACCGTTATTCTCATCAGAAATTCCTCCCATAAAGTTTATCAAACTGTCGAATATGCTTTTCCATCAGCTTAAGCGCTTCCTGTTCTCTCTCCGGCTCCCTGTCGCAAACCGTAAGAAGCATATATATGGGAGCATAAAACTGAAGCGTCATTACCGGAACATCATCTGCTACAAGTAATCCCTGGGCGACCAGCAATCCAAGAAGCATCCCCTGGTAGGTTAACGGCATATCAAAATATTGATCAGAGTACACCTTTGCAAGTTCTTGATCCTGAAACTGTTCAAGGGTCAGCATCTTCCGGAAGCGCTTGGTATAACTGTCATGAAGATAATATGTAAAAAGATCGTTTCCCAGTTTAACCAGATGATCTTCATCCATGTTTTTATATACTTCAGCGTCCGTGGTCGGATCGGTACCGTTGATGCTTAAGGTATGTGCCTGCTGCTTAAATCTGTGATTCATTTCAGCGATGATCGCATCAAAAATAGCCTGCTTGTTTTTGTAATGTTTATACAATGAAGGTGCTTTGATCCCGACCTTCTCCGCTATATCGTTTACAAAAACATTGGCATACCCTTTTTCCGAAAATAATGTCAGCGCTTCATCAAGAATCCTTTGCTTTGTATCCATATTGTTTGTCACCTCTTAGTTTGGCTAATTTCATTTAGCTAAATAATATGCTAATTTAAATTAACTGTCAAGAGTTTTTACGACATTCTTGAATTCTTGATTAGAAACGCCTGCGGCGTCAAAATAGCGGGTAACCATATTCAAATACGGTTATCCGCTATTGTTTAACTTCTAAATCCTAATTGCTTTGAGTTGTATTCAAGTAAGTGTGTTTTATTCTCTGAATATGCAAACACGCTCAGAATTTCATCCTCTTTGTCCCCTGCTGAAATGTTCCATGAGAAGATGAATATTTTCCGGAGTCATCCTTCGTTTCCGAAACAAAACGCGTAACTTCATAGTCATTTAATTGTTCGACGACACCCTCCGGTAATTCTTACAGTACATAAAGTTCCTTTCTCGTCATTACGCGTCCCCTCTTTCCAAAAATTCATTTGTCGGTGCATTTTGATGCAAAATGACAGAGCATGCCGGCAAGAAGCAAGGCGCCGCCCGCAATCGGATAGACGATCGAAAGGGAATTCGTCGTGCCATAAATCTCCAGTGCCCCCTGAAACACGCTGCCAACGCTAAGCATCGCAATTCCGTAATTCCATAAACTAAGCGCTCCCCTGCCAACATGCCTTTTTCTCAGCAAAAGCACCGCGTCCGGCAGCACTCCCAAAAGTAGCGGAACCGCAAAGGCATAAATCATGTGGTAGGAATACACCTCATGACTAAATTTCTCGTAGATGGCTCCAAAAAGCGCAAGGAAAACGGTGGCGCATACGTTCCATAACAGATTCCCTTTAAGTTCCGTCTCCGACGTAAACAATGTCCGTCACGCCCCTTTCCTTAATCCTCCCATTTGTGGTGGGATTGTTGATTACTTTTCCATTAAAGTACATCGTGGAGGACCCTCCGCCATCCAGATTATAGGCAGTTTGTACACCCAATTCCTCAAGAAATTCCGCGAGTTCATACAGACTCAGGCCCTCACTTTCCCTCGTCCTTCCATCAGACACTACAAACACGTAATGATTGACGTCGATCCATCCCATTGCGGTTCGCGGATTGCTGGCCATGGCTTTCCCTACCTCATCATTTTCAGTAACGGTAATCTTCCCGTTCTCGATCAGTGCAGGTCCAAAGGTAAATGCCTGCCAAACGCCCTTTCCTACCAATTCCTCCGCCGTAAACTCACGGTCGCTCACAACCTCCATCGTTCCGTCAGCATACAGGCAGAGAACCTCTGACCCGTTTGCAGCACCGCGGTATACAATGCCATTTCTGATCACGTATCCTTTTTCCCTCGAGCCGTAATTATCCCCGTTGATGGCCAGGATCGCACCATTGTTCTTTGCGATCGAGGAGGTCTTCTCCGAAATGTTTTTTCCGTAGGCATTATTGGCTAACGCCGTTTTTAGATATTCGGCAGACGCAAGCCATACCTCCGCCACGTAGATCTTTGTATTATAACGGTCATATTCCGAGAGCGCAATGGTAATGTTTTCATTTTCATAATCTGCCATAACCGTGGATTTTTCATTGGGCATGGTAATTTTCTCTTCCGCGTCTGAGGACGGCAATTCCTTTGCGGCAACGTCTTTCTCTTCAAACATGGCATTGTTTACCTTGCTTGCGTTACTGTCATAGACCGCGCCGAGCACGAACGTATCCAAAACGACATAGACCGTAAACACGGAAAGAAGCAATGCAAATCCTATCGTACAGACGTGCTTTTTCATTTATCCGCCATCCTTTCATCCGAAGAATGCCGTCGGTCACGCTTATGACCGGCGGCACTCATTTGATGCAAAATTATTGTGCCACTCCGTTTACGTATAAAACGTATCCGTTCGTATTAATGTTATCCATGCTGCCCTCTATGGAGGTAACGTAGCTGTCTGCCGTCAAGGTCCAGGTGCTGTCTGCATCGATGCTTATCGCAACGGTTCCCGTTTCGGTTGAGACTACGTCCCCCGCCGCGTTCGTTATGTTGCCTGAGATCGAGCCGCTAAAACTGGATCCGTTCTTCAGATTTAGGGTGAGTGTGGAATTGCTTCCAACAAGAATGTTCCCGGATAATTCCTGCCCGTCCGCGTTCAAGGTTGCCACGTTCGAAGCTCCGCTCCAACCGTCATCACATACGGACAGAAGAACATTTGCGGAATCCTCATTCACGATCTTTACGTCGGAAAGGTTAATGATCGCATTTGTATTTGTCACGTGGAATATGTGTCCGCTCTTACTGGTGAGTGTTCCGCCCGTTACGTTGAAGGAAGAAGTTCCGCTGTCAGCATCTCCCGACATGGACTGGTAGATCATGATGGAATCAAGGAACTTCGCGTTACCGTTGCGTTTTGTGTTATTTGCCGTGAGGTTACAGTTTATCAGCGTGATGGAATTTTTCCCTTCAATGCAGGTTCCCTCAGACAGATTGGATACCAGCATTGCATTTGACACCGTAACGTCAGCCGTGGAGTAGATTGCGGGTGATCCCAGTCCGTTTGTCGTATAGGTTCCGCCGTCCACGGTAACCGTTCCGCCGCCGCGGTCCGTTCTGATTGCTGCGGAAGATCTTCCGCTTGTGGTTACGGTCAGATTGCTCGCCTTTGTCACGCCGCCGCCCGTCGTCATAATGCCGCCCGATCCGTCTCCCGTCGTCGTGATCGCGGAATCAGAAATGATGACCGTCGTTCCGTCGCCCGCAGCACCATTCTTTCCGCCGTTACCGCCATAGGAGAACACGCCGTTCGCGCCGTCCGCGTCAGAGGTAATCGTCGCTCCGGTAATGGTTGCCGTCGCACCATCCTTTACCAGAACGGCCGCATTCAATCCATAAAAGTTACAGTTGTGTCCACCATCGGAATCACCGGTCTTCTTTACCGTCACGTCCGTGATCGTAACGGAATCCGTCGTGCTGATCAGGAGTGCACTTTCGTCAGCCGTGCTGCTTTCATAGGATTTCCCTGTTTGCGCATCCGCTGCCGTAATCTCCGTTGCGGCATTATAATCGACGTCCGCACTGCTTCCGCCGCCAAATCCTCCGGGAGGCGTTCCGCCGCCCTCTCCGTCAGGCGGGTCTCCGGGCCTTTCTCCGTCAGGCTTGTCAGGCGGATCCCCGGGTCTTTCACCATCAGGTGGCATTTGCTTACCGTCAGATTCTATAGCCTCTCCGTCCTTGTTTTGAACGTCCTCCGTACTTTCTTCTGCCGTGTTTTCCTGCGAAGAATCAGATACTGAAATCTCGACTTCCGTCGATTCCTGCGAAGTCGTTCCGGTCGTCTGTCCGCATGCTCCAAGACTTATTGTAAGCGATAGAATTGCCATCGCCATAATCCATTTCTTTATCTCTTGTTTCTTCATAAGCTCCACCTCCGTTTCACTTCTTATGCGTTCATTATACGTGGCAAAGCTTAAACAAACCTTAAAGGAGAAAAATACTCTTTCTTGACTTCCTCACCGCGAACCGTGTCAGCGCTCCGACCGAGCTGAAGGCGAGATCCGAACCCATGGATTCGAGGTCTCGCCTTCGAACTCAAAAATCCCCTCAAGGTTTTTCCTGAGGGGATTTTTTAAGTAAAGCGGGTGATGGGAATCGAAGGTGGCAG
>JAEEGG010015259.1_pt1 | contig 16152 bp, 16 predicted proteins | sample 9134161 | NCBI WGS metagenome assembly JAEEGG01 (sample SAMN16246543, study PRJNA631951) | gut metagenome | biome: gut microbiome; feature: rumen; material: CR-attached | host: Bos | place: Iran: Karaj | collected 2018-10
AAAGTGGGGAAAATCGCTGGGGATGCGAATCCAAAAGCAGATCGTTGACGCCCACAACTTCAAGGACGGAGAATTCCTGTCCCTAGTGGAGACGCCAGCCGGCTTCGCCGCCGAAAAAATGCTCAGGGGCCGGCGCTACAATCCTGAAAAGCTCTTTGCCTACCTTGAAAACCTCTCCAAGGAGGAAATCCCCGACCGGGGCGAACCTGTTGGCAGAGAAGTCTGGTAGCGCGGAGGCACAATGAGCCTTCCGAAACAAGGCGAGTACATCGCCATCGAGTTCAGCCCCACGGAGGAGCACGAAGAGCAGGGGTACCTCCTTGCCCTCGTCCTGTCGGTCGAGTCGATCAACCGGTGCGGGCTCGTCTGGGTAATGCCCGTCACCAGCATCACCACAGGCCCCGGCAGGTTTGTTCTTCCTGACGGGGAGCCTGTGAAGGGCGCAGTCCTGTATGCGCAGATCCGCACGCTGGACTGCAATGCGAGGTCTTGGACGTCTCGGGGCATGTCCTCCAGGGAAGTGCTTGAAGAAGTTCTGTCCTGCGCCGCAACTGCCCTTGGCATCTAGTCAGGGCTGGAAGGCTGAACCTCTAACTTCAAGCAGAACACGTCATCCTCTAACTCTTCCTTGCCTTGTTGCCGTCACAGGTCAAGGTGCTAGTGCGAATGCCTTCGAGCCAGAAGAACTCCGGCGTGGCGAAGCGACCGCCTCTCAGCGCCTGCGTGGCGAACTCAGCCATTGTGCGGGTGCCCCAGCTCCTCTTCCCGTCGTCCAGTCTTTCGTCGCTGGTGTTGACCTCGCGGGAGACGTCAGGTGCGCTGGTACTTCCAGCACCTCTCCGCCCTGCATGATCCTGTACTTGAAGCTGGTGCGCCTTCCAAGCGGAACGGCGTGCGTCCATCACGCCACCTCCATGTGCTCCTGCGTCGCCCTGTCCCATGCGAGAAAGACAATCGAGCGGGTCAGCGTGATAGGAACGATCGTGAGGTGGAGCCCCTGTACATGCCCTCCTCCGGCTCTGCTTCGGACTCTAGGCGGGGCACTTCGTGGACGCGCGAGAACTGGCCCTGGTCCAGCGACCAGTCCGCGGTCGCGGTAGTAGAAAACGCAGGACGCTCGCCCGTTGCAATCAAGGCACATCCACGATCCTGCGCACGATGGCAGGGCAGGGCCTTTGCTTGGCTGACACACTGTTCATGAACATGGCCGGCTTTTCATCGATGTACGCCGACATGGCGCTTCGACATCTTCTTTCAGGTCGAAGCTCCCTAGGAGGCGTCCCCTCGGAGCCACCATGCGACTTTGCCCTCAGAAGGAGGAAAAGGCAAAGAAAAACCGCCTCTTGCATGAAGCTGGAGGCGGTGCCGCTATCGTCTGCAGAGAAGAAAAGCGCTGTCTCTGCAGCAAAAGCCATTGAAAAACAGCATCTTCTGTTTGCAAAGAGCCTTCTTGCCGCCATGGAGCCTCACTGTTCGAGGCGGACCGGCGACCCTGTCCCTTTCTCCAAAGGGCCGCGGGGGCTGGACGGCCCGGCGTCGCTCCCCAGCCCCGCAGAAGGGGTAAGGCCTACTTTTTGACAAGCATCCAGGCGGGGCCGGCAGCGTCAAGGAGGCATGCGATGCGGCGTCCGCGCTCGGAGCCTCCCGCGAAGATGTCGATGCGGCCGTCCTTGATGGCCCCGCCGGTGTCCTGGGCGAGGCCTATGCCCCGCAGCGCAGCGCTTTCCGTTCCATCGCCGGGGACGTTCACGCCGAAGGCCACCACGGCGCCCAGCGGAATGAGGCGCGGATCCGTGGCCAGGGAGATCCACGGCTCGACCGTGCTGCCCATGGTGCCGATGGCGCCCCGCGTGCCGAACTTGAAAAAGACGTAGGAGGGATTCTCGTTGAAGATCTCCTGCTGGCGTTCAGGGTGGGCGCGGAGCCATGCCTGCTGCTCGAGAACGTCGCCGCGCTCAAGCAGGCCCTTGTCCGCCATGATCCTGCGCGGGGAGCGGTATTCATGGCCGTTCTTGCCGGCGAAGTTGACGAAGGCCTCCGTGCCGTCGCCGAAGACGAGCCGGCCCGAGCCCTGGATCTGCAGATAGAAGACGTCCACGGGATCGGCCCAGGCAAGCTCAAGCCCCTTGCCTTCCAGCACGCGCCCCTCGATGATCTCGCGCCTGGCGTAGTAGCGTCCGCCGTGCGCGTCCTTGTAGGCATCCATGCCGGGGGGCGCCATGTACAGGGGCTCGGTGTGCCCCAAGGCCGGACTGCGCTTCCGGCTCGCCTTGACTGTCGGCTCGTAGTAGGACGTGTACTTGATGCCGCCGGGCAGGGGAACCCAGCGGAACTTCTCCAGCAGCAGGCCGGGGCTGGCCTCGAGCTCCGGCAGCATGCTCAGCAGGGCGCGCAGGGTTTCCGTCATTTCGCCCCACGTGATCTGCAGCCCCTCCCTGTCCACGGCAAGAGCCGAGGCAGGGTGGCCTGCGCAGTAGCTCTCGGACTTGCGCATAGCGGACGCCAGTCCGGTCCAGCTCTTCAGGCCTTGGGCTGCAGGCGAGAGGCGAAGCGCGAAGTCCCGGGCAGACTCCTGAAGCTCCACGCTGGAGGAGACGGTCTCTGGAGCGCCAGGCTTTCCGCCGCAGGCGCCAAGGGCCAGCCCCAGGCAGAGCAGGGCGACAAGAAGACCCCGCCGCACGCGGCAATGACCAGCCTGATCGCCGGCGCATCTGTCATAACCGGCAATGATGCCTTCCGCTAGCACACCGTTCACTGCATCTTTCATGCATGCCCCCATTCGAGCTTTAAAGTGCGAAGGGAGAGGCTGGGGGAGAGTCCTGCGTGGCAAGGATGCAGGCGCAGACAAGGGACAGGCGTTTGCAGAGAGGGTTCATGTCAGGCCTCCTTCGAAGATGGGGAATGGCGGGGGAACGATTATGCATGCTAAGCGGGCTCGGCCGTCAAGGCAAGCGGGCAGATGCAGGCCAGCGACGGTGCCCAGGGTTGAAGCCGGCGCCGGGCAGAGGGCAGGACGTTCAGCCATGAGTGGCTGGGTGGCGTTGAGGCTCCTGCCCGCCATGATCTGCTTCCTGCGGTCGGCCTCTGCGCCGTCGCGCCGTCGCTTTCTAGCGCCTTCTACGGCTTCGCTTCGGCATGATGGTAGCGCCGACGATGGTGCCGCCGACGAAAATTGCCTCCCCGGCCTCCGCCATGGCCGTGGCGAACGCTTCCTTGTCCTGCCCGGCGAGAACAGTGGCCAGTTCGTTCGCCATGTCCTCCGCCAGCCTTGTGGCGAAGGCCGACAGTTTCCTGCCTTGCGACGTCGCCTTCCCCTTCTTGTCGGCAAGCCTCATAAGCAGGAGCGCGTGCCATTCCGCGCCCCCGATACCGGCTTCATGCGTGATCGTCCGGTACATGCCGGCCGCCTTGACCGCTTTCCTGTTCCGGTTCCAGTGCCACCAGGCGGCAACGCCGGCGAAGAAGCATGTCCTCGCGATGCGGCGCATGAACTCGTCTGTCTCCCTTCCGCCTGCTTCCAGACATGCCGGGCAGATGCCCTTCTCGATCTGGAGGCTGGTCTCGCCGGCAAGCAGCACGAGATCGACGTTGGGCAGCGCACCGTTGTTCCAGCCTTCCTCCTCGGCCAGGCTTAGCAGCCTGGCAAAAAACCAGTCGAAGTCCTTCTTTGCCGGTCTCGCCTTCTTGCTGAAGAAGCTGAAAAACGACATGGCAACCTCCTCTGCGCCTCCTTCGGCGCGCCAGCCGTCCGGAAGCGGCGCTTCCGGCCCCGGCACGGCGACCATAGCTACCCGAGCGTCCAGCATAGTCCGCGACAGCCGGTTTGTGAACGTCCAGCAGCGCACCGCCTTTGGACCTTGCCTTCCGCCTCTGCCCGCGCAAAGTGAGAGCATGGCCCGGAAGACGCTCCGGCTGTCCGGGGCTCCTCAGGAAGGCGACGCCGCCTTGAGTGCAGGCGGGGGAGCGTTTCACGGCATGATGCGCATCGAGGAACTGACGATGAAGAGGTCTTCCATGCTTTCCCTGGCTGCCAGCCTCTTCCTGGCGGGAAGCGCGCCCGCGGCCTTCGCAGAGCAGTCTGTTTCCCTTCGGTTTCGGAGGCGTCTGCGACCCGGACGGACACCACGTGCCGATGGTTTCGGCGGATTCAGCCGCAGCGAGCCTGCTGGGCGTAGGCGTCAGCAAGTCCGACTGACGCGGGATCGACGGCGTGGAGAACGAGGCATGAAGCTGACGGAAGGCACGGGCTGTCCTGGCGCTTCAGGGTCCCGTGGCGCAGGCCGCCACATGGGCAGGGACGGGTGCGCCCGCAGGCTCGGAGCCTGCGGTGCCGGGAGGAGTCCTGCTGCTGGGCTCCGTCCTGCTGACGGCCCGCGCGCGGCCTTCCTGCTCGGCGTGCACATCCGTCTCGAGCGCTTTGGATACTAGCCGCAGGCGCCAGGAGGACCCTGCAAAGGATGCTTCATGGGTTTCGAAATTCTCAATTCCCTCCCCTCGGAGGACTTCGTGGAGGCGTTCAACGCAGCCGGAACCCGCCTCCAGGCCGAGGCGGGCAGGCGCGGCCTGGAGCTAAGCTGGATCAAGGCCGTCCCCTACGGACCTTCTCTGGAGCACCTGTCTTTCTTCTGCGCGGGCCAGGCCTACTTCGTCCAGGTGCTCGACACCTCAGGGGAGCATCGTCTTCCCCGGCAGGACAAAGGAGGGTCTGCTCCGCATCGCGAAAGCGCATGAAGGCTTCGCCTGCTGGATGCCCTGCGCAGGGCGTCCGGGCTGTTCGGCTTCGCAGGGCGTTCTGGGAGCCGGTGCATCCGGGCTGGGGCCTGGTGGACGCCGCCTCGGGCGCGCACTCGTCCGTCCGGAGAATCTGGCCTTGGCCGAGCCCCGTCTGGCCACCCGCTGGTAACTCCACGTCTTTGCGCTCCAGATCGTCCGCGAGGCCCTTGAGCAGCAGGGCCGGACCGTCCTTTCCTGGAACAGCGACCCCGACGTCGAGCCGGCCCTCTGGTTCAAGGGCGCCACGGACCTGCCGGAATGGGCATGCGTCGGCGAATGCCTCGGCCCCGCCTCCCGTGTTCCCACGCCGGAGAATCTGCGGGAGCTTGCTTCGGCCATGGCTGCCAGAGGCTGGCGCGGCTGGTGGGCACCCGGGGGCTTCGCCCCGCTTGTCCGCAGGCCGGGAAGACCGGAAGACCTGTACCGCGGCGAAGGCGCGCACATAGACTTCAAGGGCCTGCTGCCCCTGCCGCTCTGACGTCGGAGCTGGCCGGAACGGCATTGCCGCCGGCGTGCGTTCATGCTGGGCCGAAGCGCATGCCTGGCGGACTGGCGCCGGGCGCCGCGGCCGCGTATGTTCTCCGCGCCCGCCTCCTGCCGGAAGCGGCCCCGTGGAGATACGGAGGGAACACCATGCAGGACTACAGGAACATGACGGCCGTCGAGGCCCTGCGCCATGCCGAGGAGCTGAGCGGGATGACCGCAGCGGAGATAGCCGCTGCCAGCGGAATCGGGGCGGCGTCCGTCACCCGCTGCTTCCGCCAGGACGAAGACTACGCCCCCGGCCTGAAGAACATCCCTAAGCTGTGCAGGGCCATGGGCAACACCGTGCTCGTGGACTGGCTCCTGGCCCAGACTGGCAGGGACGTACCCGTTCCTCCAGCGCAGAGCAGGGCGGAAGTGCTCACCTCGCTTGCCGGGCGGCCGCAGCCCTCGGCGACGCCAGCAGAATTCTTGCTGCCACGGAGACTCCGAGGCCGGTTCGGCAAAAATTTCAGATCCGCATGGAGAAATTCCTTCGTTCGGAAGTTCGAAGCGCCATGCAAGTCTCGCAGGCGTCGCCGAACTGCATCCGCAGCGAGGGATGGCGCCCTGAAGGAGAGAGCATGGCACCTGCCTTGCCCAGATCTTCCTGCTGAATGGCGGGGACGGGCCGCCGTTCCCCGCATCGGGGCACCGAGGCACCGGAAAGGCCCTTGACAGTCAGGCTCGTCCGGCATAGGCATCCCTGCAGAGCAGGCTTCCATGATATGCATTGACGCTTGCAGGGCATATGGAAGTTCCTTCTTTGTTACTGCAGGGGGCATTCCCCCTTGCAATTTTTACTTCCCGCCCGCTTCGCTTCCTTGCGGCACATGAAAGTTCCTTTGAAGCACCATACCTGCTAGCCGCTACTTTCCGCCGCAACTTCCGGCGCCGCGCCGTCCCTGCTCTCCTGCCTCCGGCATCTTCTGCAGGGGCGGCCGCGCGTCCGCTTTCCAGGAGAGACGCCATGCTCGTCAAAGACGCCCTTGAACTGACCAAGGCCTGCATCCTTTTCTTCCGCGCCGTTCCCGAGGTGCAGGTTGCCGTCGCCCCAGGACCGAAGGACGATGCCGGAGAAGTCCTCTGCGGCTACTATGTCACCCCCGAAGCCTGGACCTGCAATCCGGTTCTGGGACGGCTGCGCTCCTTTCTGAAGAAGAGCGTGGGCTATGACCTGCGCAGCCTGAACGCCGGCCTGCACAAGTCCTTCGCCACCGTCAGGGACGGCGATGCCGGCCGTCTCCTTGCCCAGCAGATCCTGCACTACTTCTCCACCTACGGACTCGAGAGCCTGGGGCTCGAGGCGCAGACCTTCATTCCCAGAGAGCGCCTTGAACTGGAGCCCGGCGAGCCTGTGCGCATAGCTGTTCTGCGCAAAATGCCCCAGGAGGAACTGGAGAGCCGCCTTGCCGCCATTGCCTGTGGACGCGCCCCGATCCCCGCCGACGCCATGCCGCACTACGCGGCCATGCTGCGCCTCCTTGACCTGGCCGAAGCACTGGATCCCGGACAGTGCAGGAACAAGGAAATCAAGATGCTGCTCTGGGAGGCGCGCGGCGACTGTCCCGAGCATGGCGAGGAATTCCTGCGCTTCGTCGTCTACAAGGCCACGGGCAGCCTTCTGCTGATCAAGTCGCCGGAGGCCGTCGCCGGCCTCAAGGCGCACGCCCTCGAACTGAAGACGGACTACTTTTCGCTCAATCCCGGCCTCGTGCCGGAATGCGCCAGAATCTTCTACCGCTTCAAGCCGCTTTTCCTCGCCCTGCGCGCCAATCCGCTCTTCCGCGCATCCGTCAACCGCATCCGCAGGCTTGCCGTCAAGCTTAAGGATCCGGCGCAGCCTGGGCCGCTCGATCTGATCACCTGCGGGCGCATGCGGGACGCCGGCACAGTCCGCGCCGAGCTCGAGAAGGTCTCGACCGGCAAGAAGGTCGCGCTGATCAATGCCATCCGGCGCCGCCGGCATGGCGCTCTCCATGCCGCCTACGCCATACGTAACGGCAAGGTCTGGATCGGCGGACAGGCAGCTGCCCCGGAGGTTCCGCAGGACGTCGAGGACGCCTGCATGGAGGCCCTGATCGCCGACCTCCGGCCGCGCATCGAGGGCCGGACCGTCTTCCTGCCGGACAATCCCGACTATGCCTTCCCCGCTTCGTCCAGGCAGTTCATCGGCTTCATTCCCTTCAACACCGTGTACGCGCTTCCCCCAAGCGCACTGTGCGGGGTCCACTGGGAAAACATTCTGGTCAACGGCAGAGAGGACCGCACGGATCTCGACCTGCACCTCAACTCAAGATCCGTCAACTGCGGCTGGCATCTCCAGTGCTCGGAGGAGTACGAAGTCCTGCGCACCGAAGCAAAGGTCCTCTTCAGCGGCGACGTGACCGACGCTCCCCGCAGGAAGGGCGGAGCGTCCGAAGTCTACTTTATCGGCGAAGGCATCCGGGACGCGGCGCTGCTGGTCAATCTCAACAACTTCACCCGCAACGGTCCCTGCCCCTTCCGGCTCATCCTTGAAGGAACGGACGCTGCGCAGATCAGCCGGAAAAGCCTGCTCGGACGCGCCATCGATCTTGCCATCCCCCTGACCATCGAAGGGCCGTCCATGACCATCGGCCTGATCGACTGCGCGGGCAACGGCAGCAAGCGTTTCGTGTTCGCCTCGGGCATCATGGCCCGCAGCATCGTGTCGTCCTTCGGCGACGCGTCAAGCGGCTTCACGGAGCATGCCCTTGCGTGCGCGGCATCGTGCCTCCGGCTGCGCGAGGTGCTTGCCCTCGCCGGTGCCCGCATCAACGAGAAGGACGAAGATGCCGGCTGGGATTTCGACTTCAGCGTCCAGCACGCGTCCCTCGACACCTTCCTCCGCCTCCTGGAGGACGGGCCCGCCTCCGAACGGGGCTAGCGCGGCTCGCTTGGCAGGACAGCAATCCGAGATGTACTGCAGCGCCCTGCGCAGGCAACCAGCGCAGGCGGGCCTGTCCAGGAGGGGAAGCTGCCCGCTGAACTGACGCCCAGGCAACGCGCTCTTTTGCCCCAATATGGGCAATGGAGGGCCTCAAGGCATTTCCCCGGATCCGCGCATCGCCAAAATCGCGAAACAGGCAGGCGTGCCTTCTGCGCCCTCCCAGAGCCTTGCCGGCAGGAGCTTCCTACTGGCGCTGCCTGGCTATCCATCTCCGGACAGCCTGCTCCCCTTCGTAGCCCGAGCGCGCCTCCAGATCGTCCAGCCACATCCAGCCGAGCTGGCGAATGCGCGAGGCGTCGAGTGCCTCCCAGTGCAGGACGGAGAACCGGTCTCCGCTATTGATGCCGCCGAAGAGCTTCATGCGGGTGCCTGCCGGCACCGCAACGCAGTCCTTGGCAGAGTCGAGCTCCCGGCACAGGAAAAGGGGCCCGCCGAAGGGGAAGGACGGCATTTCTCCAGCGCCATGCCGATGCCGGCTGCCTTGAGGTCGCCGAGGCGGTCGCGCTCGAGCCGCTGTCAAGCCGCACACTGTCCCGGACCGTCAGGCTACAGGCCGGCGCGTAGCCAGCACGGTTCCAGATTCTGCAGGGGCACAGCCTAGCGCATAGGCTCCTGCTGACAACACTTGTTTGAATTTGGAAAGAGCCTGAGAATGGCTCTACGCTTGGCTATTCGAGCTTTTTTCAGCCAAATCGTTTCCAAACTCGGGTCTCGCTGCGCTTGGGCAGGGAGGGGGCGCGCAGGGGGCAGGGGCGCCAAAGGTGCTACTGCCGTACGAAGGGGATGGGATCGATGTTCGGATCTTCGGAGGTGAAGATGACGAGCCTGTTGCCCTTGAGCTGGTAGCCGACATTCTCGGTCTGGCCCGAGTCGTGCCGGAAGGTGATCTGATAGCCGGTCAGCTGGAAGGTGCCGCTCGACTGCTGGGCGCCGTTGATAAAGTAGACGAACCTGCTGCCGCTGAAGACGTAGCCGAAGCTGACAGGGCCCGATCTGGCAAAGATCCAGCGCCCTTCGATGGGTGTGGCGCCGGGGCCGGGCTGGACCTGGGGCTGGGGCGCAGTCATGCGGGTGAAGGTGAAGAAGGCGCCGTTGGGGCCGTACATGGAAAAGGACTGGCCCTGCATGACGATGCGGTTCTCGCCGCGCTGACCGGCGTTCCTGCCTGCGGTCACCTGGAACTGCAGGCGACCGTCGGGGAAGTAGGCGAAGGTGCCCTCCTCGATGGGCTGGCCGTTGAGGAAGGATGCGTAGCGGCCGCCCTGGAACTGGAAGACCATCTGCCCCTGCGGGATCTGGGCCGTCCAGGCGCCCTCGAGCGGGCTCTGCTGGCCGGTGCCGTTCGGCCCTAGGGGCGGCATGCCCTGGCGTCTGAAGCGCATGTTCCCGTCGAGGACGAGGTCGGCGCCGTCCATGGCGCAGTGCCAGCTCTGGGTGCTGCCGTTCTGGAACTGCACGCGCAGCTGAGTTCCGGAAAGGATCCATCTGCCTGCCATCTGCATGCTGTCCACGCGCAGGGTGCAGCTGTCGCCCTGGAACGTGAAGGTCATGCTGTGCTGGCCGTTGGAGCACACCCAGGTGCCCTGCAAGGCCTGCGGAGAGGCGGGCGAGGCCGCCGGGACGGCATGCGGCATGGCGCAGAGGACCAGGAACGCCAGCAGGCAGGCAAGAGTTTGTTTCGTCATGTTTTCCTCCTTTGGCATCGCAGAAGGACTCCGCCTGCATCGCTGTCCAAGCCGGGACTTGGCATGCTGGAGCGCAGGGACGGACGCGTCGCCTTTGAGGTAAACCTGTCGCGTCCCCTTGTCTAGAACGCAGGCCTCCATGGCGCCGACGGAGGCGAAGATCACGCTGTGCGTCTCCATGCCCAGCCGGGCACCGTGCTCTTCTGCTGGGCGTTGCCGGCTTTCCCGCAGGCGAGGCTCTGAAAGCCCTGCCTGCTTGTCGACATCGCGCACAGTCTCGACTCAAGGAAGGGCTTGTCTGCCCAGGCCGATGCCAGCTGTGCGCCTTAAAAAAGTCTCGGATTTTTGTCTTGCCAAGTGAGCCACTTCACGGCAACATGGATAACATGCGCAAAGCCCCAGTGGACAGGCTCCAGCTTCGGCCTTGCCGGCGCCCTCCTGCCATGAAGGCCTTCGGGCCTGGCCTCAAGCCAAGGCTTTCTCCCGCAGGCCCGATCCGTCTCTGCAGCCCCCATCCTCTTGCGCTCTTGCTCACTGAAGGTGAAGATGGCACGGCATGTCGCGGCAGGAGCTCTGGCCTGTCTGCCACTTCCTGGGAATCCCGTCTTCCAGATTCTTGAAAAGGATGCATATCCATGAACCGCACGCTTGCAGTCCTGACCCTGGCGGGCTTCGCCCTGGGCACGCCTTCCGAGGCCGCGACTGGCGCCGCCGGCTTTGCCGAGCTCTTCAGCGAACGCGGCACCGACACCCTGACCTTTCACGAATGCACGACCAGGGGCAGGAGCACGCCCGCCGAAGCCTGCGCCACGGTCAGCAAGGCCAAGTTCATGACCTTCAGGAAGGACGGCAGCGTCAAGGGCCGGTACTTCGACAGGCAGCTGTCGGGCATCTGGGAGATAGACAACATCGTCTGCGTCATCGAGGACCACGGCCTCGGCTCTGGCTGGCACTTCAAGGACGGCAGGTATCTGGTGAACGAGAGCTGCGACGACAACAATCTCGAAGTCTTCGTGCTGGCGAAGCAACCGGCTCCGGCACGCGCCGCACGCCCGTAACGGACTGCAGTCCGCCGGCAAGGCGGGCTCCAACCCGCGTGCCCGCCATCTTCGCGATCCCGTCCTGCCCCAGCTTCTCCTTGCCGTACAAGGCGCAGTCTCGGCCGTGACGCGGACATCCCCGCCGGAGGCTGCAGCCTTCAGCGTCATTCCGGCCTTCGCGGCGCGAGGGGCAGGGTGATTTTGTTCTTCGCCACCCCCATGGTGCATGCAGGTCACGCTCTTCTTCGAAAAGCCGAGCCGTCGAGGAAGGGCGAACCGAGAACGGCGGAGCCCATGCCGATGGTCCAAACCGTGTTCCGCGCCTGCACCAGTTTCTGCGTAATGCCGCAACTTCCCCTCTGCTGGTGGGCCGCGACGGTCACGGAGAAGGGCCCAGTCTTCTGCCTGTTCTTCGTCGCTGTCTCGAGCACGGTGTTCGTCCCCGCCCGCATCTTGCCGATGTCGAAGGAAATTGCTGTGTTCTTTCTGAACGAAAGGCTCTTCAGCCGTGCGCCAGCGCCCGAGAAGGCCAGCAGGCCGGCCAAAGCGGAAACGGCGAAGCCGGAAGCCCACGACTTTCCCGAAATGGTCAGCGGGGTGCCGGACGCCAGCCACGACGTTCCAGCGGTCTGCTCCACGGCATCAAGGCGGTTGTAGACGTTAAGGACGGCTCCGATGGCGCTGAAGACGGCGCCTCCGCGCGCAGGACGGTGTCTCCGCGCAGGACGGTGCCGATGCCCTGCCGTCGAGGTGCAGCCAGCCGCCGAAAGAGACGGCGGCGCTGGCCAGGAGACCGTCGCTGGAGACGTTTCGCCCCGTCACCTCCTCAGCAACTATGCGGTGCGGGCGACTGGAGGTTGTTGCCGTCATTTGCCAAAAAAGGTCGATCAAAAACCGCTTCTTGCTTGCGCTTGAGGCGGTTTGAAGAGACTTGTGGCGGAGAAGGAGAGATCCAAACCTAATAAAATTTTTAACAATTACAACTAGTTCTATGGGTATTCCAGCCTAGGAACCACCCCAGACCCACTATCGTGCCGGATCGCCCGCCATTTGCGGCCTTGGCATTGCTGGCCGAGGGCCTGTGCCCATCCTCTTCGTCTCCGGCATCTCCGGACAGGTCTGGACCGGCGCCCGCCTGCACGGCATCCCGAAGGCGCTCCGGCACCAGTCGCCGATGCCCACGAAGAGCGTCCCTCTCCCGTCGCCGTGGACGGCCTGCCTCTCGCCGCCGCAGCTCTGGGCTGGGCAGGGGGAAGCTGGTAGCCCTGCCTTCTCCAGGACCGACCTCGAGCTCGAAGAGGCGACCCAAAGCGCGCCAGGACGCCTGCAACGACATCCATGCCTTCCGAGCTCCATGCCGGAAGAGGCAGACGCAGAGACGGCCCAAAGCATCGCCCCGGGGCGTCCCTGTGCAGGTGCCTGCGGAGAGGTGCTGCGCCGCCGCCAGCCCCGTCTTCTTCCAGACTTCGCCCGAGCGCCCCTGGCCGGCGCCAGCGCGGGCGAAGCCGCCGATGCCTCGGCACCGAAGGCAGCCATGGCGCTGGCGAAGGCGAAGACCGCAGAGCGAATTTCCAAGGCCAGCCACAGACCCCGTTCTTCTGCGAGGGCGCAGCCATCTTCGCGAAGTCCATGGTTCCTATGGAGATCTTCGACGTCGTTTCTGGGCCGGGAGCCCGATGAAGACGATGCACATGGTGCCGGACGCGGCCGCTTCCGTGTTCGGCCTCAGAAGATGTCGCCCTCCGCCGGATCGGCGGAAGGCAGACGGCGCGAATCTGAAGCAGGGGAGGGCAGGAGCCGGCTCGGCGCCTATCCCGCAAAGGGCTTGACGCCGGCAACGGCGTCCTTCAGCTGGATGGGCGCATCCCCGTTGTCGATGTCGAGCAGGCGGTAGCGGTCGCAGCCCATGCCGAGCTCCTTCATGTACGTAAGCTGGCGGAAGCCGTGACGGCTGGACATGCGTTCGGCGAGGGCCGCGCGGTCCTTTTCGGACAGGGCCATCACGAGGTCCACCGAGGCCTGGTCGCAGGCCAGGATGTCGAGCGAGGCCACGATGCCGATGTTGGGCGTGACGACAGGCTGGGCGTGGACGCCCTCGCAGTCGCAGGAGACGGACATGTTCCGCAGGACGTTCACGAAAGCGGCATGCGGCGCGAAGCGGTCCACCGTGGCCTTGGTCGATTCCGTCATGCGCTCCATGAACTCCTCTGCCGTGATGCTCCACTGGCCTTCGCCCTTGCGGGTGTGGATCATGGCCTTGCCGATGCGGCCGTCGGCGCAGCCTATGCCGAGGTTCTTGTCCGAGCCGCCGAAGCCGCCCATGGCGTGGCCCTTGAAGTGCGTGAGGCAGAGCAGCGAGTCGTAGGCCAGCAGGCCCTTGCCGACGCTCATTTCCTTGAACCATTTTCCGCCCTTGACCGGCAGCATGGCCGTGCCGTGCTCGTCGAGGATGTCCACCGGCGCGAAGGACCAGCCGTTGACGCGCAGCGTTTCGCGGTGCTTGGCCGTGGTGTCGCGGTCGCCTGCGTAGTAGGCGTTGGTCTCCACGATGGCCGCGCCCGGCAGGTCGTGGGCCAGCAGCTCCTGCACCCAGGGGCGGGGGATGATGTTGGGGCCGTTTTTCTCGCCGGTGTGGAGCTTGACGGCGACCTTGCCCTTGAGCGCGCCGGCCACCTTGGCGAAGACGGCGCGCAGCCCTTTGGCAGAAAGGTCCCGCGTGAACCAGACGTCCGCCTCCGGCCCCCGGCGGTCGGCATAGGGGATGTAGATTTCGCCGCCGGAAGCGGGAGCGGGGGCCGCGTTTGTCTCGCTGGGAACGAAGCCTGCCCTGGCCGCGGCCGCGGCTGCGGCCGCGCCTTTGACAAAGCCTCGACGTGATATGCTCATGCTTGCCTCCTTAGAATCTGGCCGTGAACAGTGTGCAGGACAGCCTTGCTGTCCGGTATCCTATGAAGAAGGTCTATACATTTTCGTGCCCTGTCGCTTCGGATGCCGTGTGGGGCGGCACCGGAAGGGCAGGGGGCGACTCCCGTTCGGCCAGGGCCGCCGCTGGCGCCTCGTCGGTCAAGCAGGCAGGCCAGCCCCAAATTCCTGGCGGATCGTGAAAGGCCAGGGCAGAGCAGAGCATGCGTCTCTGCGCAGGCAGGCGAAGAGGCGACGCGCGCGGACGCCCCTTTGCAGGGCAGGAACGAGGAAGGCCCCGCATTCCCCCAGCGCAGGAGAGGTGCGGGGCTTTCCTGTCGTTAAGAGGTCCCCCAGTTCTTCCCCTCCCGGCGGGATCCGCCTTTCCCGTTCATGCAGCGACAGTCGTGGCGCGGGCAGTCCGGGAACTCCGCTCTGCCGCAGGCGGGAGGATGGGACTGCGTGAAGCCGCTACTTCTGCTTCTGGGGCAGGACGCGGTAGCGGACACACTGGACAGTATGCTCCTCCTGCGGGGAAAGCGAGCCGTCGGCATTGAAGGTTTGGAAGGCGACGTCGTACTTGACGATGATGTTCTCCTTGGACGGCTTTTCAGGGGCTACGCGGATCACGTAGTCGGTGGAGCGCATCAGCTTCAGGGTCTGGTTATGGACGATGCCGTCGCCGTTCTTGAACTCCTTCGTCGGCTCGAAGGCGATGCCCGGATCGCCGCTATTGTAGTCAATGTCGGACCAGAACCAGTAGTGGACACCGGTCACCTGTGCCTTGGCCTTGCTGTCGGCAGTGAAGGAGACGTAGAAGTTGATCGTGTCCCCGACACGCACTTCGTCATCTTCCATCCCGTCGCACTTGATCTGGTCGATTTCGCCCCTGTTTTCGACCTCCTTGACAACGGGATTCTTGGTGGCGGCGCCGGCCGCTCCGGCACCGAGGAGAAGGGACAGGGTCAATGCAGAAAAAAGGGTTTTGCTCCAGAGCATGGGCTGCCTCCAGGTTTTTGGGGGGAAGATGAAGTAGGCATATCAGCAAAGGAAGAGCAGAGCAATTAGAATATCGCGCCTGGCGCCGGCGTTGACCGCGCGTTGCATGAGGACTGCATTGAAGCCGAAGGGCACGGCGCCGGACAGGCTGTCCTCTCCCGGAAATCAGGCACATAGGCGCCGTGCACGCCGAGAAGGAGTTCCTTGGCGCTGCCGTCCGCGTCCTGGCACCCGTCGCCCTCGAAGCGGCTAGATGTCAGGGCGGGGCCGAAGCCCGGCGCAAGGCCGTTGCCGAAAAAGCTGTCCCTGCCGTCCACGAGACCGCAGCACGTGCTGTACCAGCTGTCCGGGGAGACGCAGGCACCCTGGCCGTCGGCCATGCCGAAGAGACCGCCCCAGGCCGTCCAGCCGCAGCTTGCTGCAGGGGCATCCGCCCTGCATCCCTCCGCCAAAGCGTGGCCGGAACCTTGCGCTGTCGAGTCCGGCAGCTTCTCCCTTCCTGTCGCGGCGTGCTTCCTGCTGCAGTTCCGCCCCCTTCTGGCCCAAGGCGTCGGGGGGGCTTTTGCGGCGTTCCGACCAGGAGGCATGTCCAGCTGCCCGTTCCCTGCCGAAGCGGGCAGTGCTAGTCTTGCGGGGCTGGTGGAGCGCATCAAGCGCTTTCCGCATCAGAGAAACTCAGCCCCTGCTCCGGAAAGGCGGGGATTCACTCAGGAGACTGCGTCATGAAGAAGATACTGACTGCCGTTATCGGCATCGTCCTCTTCCTTGGAGGCACGGGACTGCTCTGGTGGAACGAAGGCCGCACGGTGAGCGTCGGCGATGCCATCAGCGAGGCTGAGCGCGTTGCCGTGGATCTGCCCTCCGTTGCCAGCGTCGATCCTTCCTTCGATGCCAAGCTGGTCCACGCCTTCGGCCGGGCCGAAACCAAGGCCGGCGTCAAGGATCCCCTGTTCCCCGGCGTGGCGGCCAAGGGGCTCGCCCTGCGTCGCAGCGCCGAATTCTACCAGACGGTGGAGCACGAGGAGAGCGAGCAGTCCAAGAAGGGGGGCGAGACGTCCGCCACAACCTACCGCTACTCCAACGAGTGGGTGCCCAGTCCCGTCACGGAGAGCTTTGCCAATCGTCCCAACAACAACATGGTCCTCATGGACGTCGATGACGACACGGCCTATGCCGGAGACGCCGCGCTTGGCGCCTACCGCCTTGACGACGCGCTGGTGCGCGAGGTGCCCGGCGAGAAGGCGCTCGACTGTGGCTTCAG
>JAEEGG010015262.1_pt1 | contig 16149 bp, 16 predicted proteins | sample 9134161 | NCBI WGS metagenome assembly JAEEGG01 (sample SAMN16246543, study PRJNA631951) | gut metagenome | biome: gut microbiome; feature: rumen; material: CR-attached | host: Bos | place: Iran: Karaj | collected 2018-10
GCTTCCTCGGCGGTGTCAACAACGACACCATCGCCAACCAGACAGCCGGCGCCAAAAGGCTAAACATCACCGCCAGCAACTTCATGGGCGGTGTGAGCATCAAGAACTGAAACGGATGAATATGAACAGAATGATAGCGTGCTGTGGCATAAACTGCGAGACTTGTGAAGCCCGCATCGCCACGATAAGGAACGATGACAGGATGCGCATTGAGGTTGCGAAGAAATGGTGCGAGATGAATCATACTGACCAGATTACACCTGAGAGCATCAATTGCACAGGTTGCCGTGTGGATGGGCCGAAGTTCTACTTCTGCAGCCATCTGTGCGAGGTGCATAAATGTGTAATCGCCAAAGGTTTTGAGACTTGCGGCGACTGCGCAGATAAGGAGAGCTGCAAAAAGGTTGGCGCCATCTGGGAGAATTGCGCCGAGGCAAAAAAGAATCTTAATTTGAGATAAATTTATGAGAATCAAAATTTTACGTAGGGTTATCGGCATCATTGCGTTGGTGCTGTTGGTGATGGTGTTGATGTGCATATTCATCCTTGACGACGGTTCGCATCTGATTCATCAAATTGATGTGTGGATCTATTGGGCCGCTTTCTTCATGGTAGTGATTTATGGGATTCTATGTATCAGCATAATCAGAAAATTGCATTGGGGAGTGAAACTGCTCGTCATTGTAGTCACTGTTTTGGGAATAGGTTATTTTCTCTTTGTAGCAGCCATTGTGGGTGTTTTGGGCAAAGACACCCGAATTTGGAGCAACGACCGCTATGTGGTATATCATGAACCAAATTCTATGATTGATCCAGGATTATTTGTCATGTATAAACAGGATGGTCTCATTGAAAAACCATGCTATACGGTAGGTTCCGAGTTCGGTAATCCGGACAAATATGAGTGTTTTTTCGATGAGGAAAGGGATTTCATACGCATAGAGGCAGACTGGACATTTGACGTGAGAAGTTGGCATACTACTACATTCTATAGGCTGTCCGATGGTAAACTCTATGTGCATCAGAATCCGTTGGACAGCTCCTTGTGGAGCGGCAGATATTCATCGTATGACAAAAACACATCCCTTCGTCAACAACTTGAGGTGGAGTCGGCACACGACACTTTGATTTTCAATTATTATATCGATTTGCGCGATGTGAAGCTGGATTTGGAAGATGGGGAAAAGGAATACACATTGAAAGGTCGGGCGTTTCTGAAAAAAGGCGATGCCGAAACCGATGAGGATAAGCATGGGAATGCCTATTTGGTGGATGAGTACATTTATGAAGATGAGGATTATATCGCCTTTCGCATACAGGCGGTAACCCATGATATAATACGGGTGATTGTTGATGATGTCACTGCCGCCCGATACCATATTCCAACTTCATCGATATTTTACTAATACTCCTTTCATTATAAACTATGAAACAGGAAATCAATCCGCAAGAAACCAACAGGGCATACGCTTTCGAGATGTGGCTGAACTCACCAATGCCGATGGTGACGCTCACGAAGACCTTTGACGTGACGAGGCTGCATAAGATATGCAAGCGCAAAAACCTGAAATTCAATATGCTTCTCTGCTGGTGTATAGGCAAGACCGCCAGCGAAACCGGCGAGTTATATCTTCTGCCTGAGAACGGAAAGCTGTACCGTTACGACAGGATTGCCATCAACGTGGTGGTGCGCAACCGCAAGGGAGGCATCAATTCGTGCGACATACCATTTTCCACCGACATGCAGCAGTTCAATCGCGACTACCTGCAATCGACCGCCAAGGTGGCGGAGGAATGCCAAAGCACTTCCCTTGAAGGATACATGATTGTCGGCACGTCGGCAATGATACAGACCGAACTCGACAGCATCACCAACCAATACACCGACAAGTTTCTCAATCCGATGGTGATGTGGGGGAAACATCGTAAAGGCTGGTTCAAGACTACACTGCCGGTCTCTTTCCAATTCCATCATGTGCAGATGGACGGCGGCGATGCGGCACGTTTCCTGGAGGCGTTGCAGACGACAATAAATTCTCTATGAAGCCGTTGGAAGGATGCTGGTTTGGCGGATTAGTTTAGCATCACATCCATAACCATCATCAGAACAAAACCGAGGGCGAAACCGATTTACGGTATCACCTTCCTGAAAACAAACATCTCATCATCCTCGCTCCAGTTACCAACTTCCTCGTCTGGAATTGCGGGGCCGTGGTGGTGTTTGTTCCAGAACTCCACAATGTGGAAGCCGCAGCGGTTCACGTAGAAATGAATGTTCCTCTTCTCGAAATAGGGCGTGATGCATTCCCAGACCTTGATTTCGGAATGCATCGCCTCAATGGCTTTCCACGCCGCCTGGCCAATGCCTTTACTGTGGACTTCGGGACAGACGAAGAGCAGTTCCAGTTCACCGAAGGCTTTTGCATGGTTAATCCGCAGCACCACACCACCGACTTTCTCGCCGTCCAATAGGATACGGTAGGATTCAGCGTTCTCTCCATCAATGGAGTTTTCGATAGTGGTTCGCGAGATGACCTCTTCGCCTTCTTTGGTGCGGGTGTTGCGCAGACCAAATTGAGCTGCGCTCGAATTCCTTCGCGACTCGGCAAAACTCAAGCAAGTTTGGCTTTGCTCTCGCTGCTTCGTCATTTCCTGCTGCGCTCCGTAGCGGAACGCCCATTGGTTGTCGAGGATGAACTGCTCGCGGTCATCGGGTTGCAGAGGTGAAAGAGTGACTATTCCGGACATATTGCTTTGTATAGATTAATGAAACTCTGTTGTTTTTCAAGCCAGTCGGCGGTTTGTTGCAGTTGCGCGTCGAGCCAGCTGCTTTGGGCAACTAGTACCTCAAGATAAGTGGCACCGGCATAGCGCATCTGCTCACGACTGTTCTCGTATGCCTTGCGGCTGGCTTCCACTTGTTGGGTTCGGGCCTCTTCGCGCCGCTGGCAGGCCTGACAGCCGGCCAAAGCATCGCGTACCTCGCCGCCCGCAGTGAGCAAGGCTTTCTCAAAGGCAATTTGTGCCTGCTCCTGCTGCGCTTTAGCCACCTTCAGATTGGTTTTCAGCCTTCCTTGGGCAAACAAGGGCTGTGTGAGCGAAGCGATGGCGTTAAGTAAGATTTGGGTAGGATTGATGGTCACACCGCTGTTGTTGGTCCAGCCCACCGTGCCGCTAATGGATAGGGTAGGGTAGAACTCTGAACGAGCCACCTTTACGTTGCTGAAAGAAGCCCTTAACTGGTATTCCGCCGCCAACACATCTGGGCGTGCAGACAATGTCTCCAACGCTATCGTCTGGCAGGCATCCATAACGACAGAACCGACATTATCCCATGTGGAACGGGCAATGCTGTCGGGCTGGCGGCCAAGTAGCAGGCAGAGAGCTGTTTCTGTCTTACGTATTTGGGCTTCGAGTGCTGGAAGCGAGGCCATCACCGCATTATAGGATGCCTCCGCCTGGTTGACAGCCGCCTCGTTTTGTTGTCCCATTTCCTTCAACGCCCGCAGCACCCGAAGGCTCTCCTTCTGGTTTTGGACGCCTTCTTGCGTGACTGTCCTCTGGCGATCAAGCATCACCAAGGTGTAATATGCATTAGCCACCTCTGCCACCAACTGTATTTGGGTGTAGTGTAGTTGTGCTGAATCCTTTTTCAGTTCTGCCGCTGCCATCTCCTTCTGATAGTGATGTTTGCCGCCAAAGTTCAGTTCCCAGTTCATGGTTAGCGGAAGCTCATATGTATAAGTCGCAGATGTGTTATGCGCTTTCGTCACCGAGCCGGAGGGGGACAAGGTCACGCCCGGCAAATAATTCAGCCGTGCCTGCTTCAGCATCGCTTCCGACTGTTCCAACGACAGCTGTGCCGTTTGCAAGTCGCTGTTGTGCTCCATAGCTTCGACGATGTAGCCTTGCAGCAGTAAATCGGGGAAGTGCTGCCGCCACGCTTGCGCATCAAGCGTTTTCAACCAAATGGCGAAGACTAAAAGGCAAACAAGTCTTTTCATAGCATATCCTCTTTTTTTTCAATGGGTTTGAATCTCTCTTGTATTTTCTGGAAAACTGTAAAAAGAGTGGGGACGGTGGCGAGGAGGCCGAGCGTACCGAACAACATGCCGCCCACTACGCAAACACCGATGGTTCGGCTACCGTTGGCTCCCGCGCCTGTAGCGAACATCAGGGGCAACATGCCGAAAATCATCGTCAGGGAGGTCATCAGGATGGGACGCAGACGCTCCCTTGCGCTCTGCAGGGCGGCATTGCGGACAGACAGCCCTCCCAATCGTCTCTGCGAGGCATATTCCGTAATCAGAATGGCAGTCTTCGCCAGCAGACCTATCAGCATGATAAGGCCAATCTGCATATAAATATTGTTCTCCACGCCGAAGAGTTTCGCGAACAGCAGACTGCCCACCAATCCGAATGGCACCGACAGCATCACAGCCATAGGGATAAAGAGGCTTTCATACAAAGCGACCATCACCAGATAAACGAACAGCGCACTGATGATGAAAATTATGACCACGCGGCCCGATGTTCGGCTCTCCTCGCGGGTGATTCCGCTGAACTCCACGCTGTAGCCCACCGGCAGCTCCTTCGCCGCCACCTCTTGGATGGCCTTGATGGCACTGCCCGTGCTGCTGCCCTGCGCCACATTGCCGCTCACATCGATGCAGCGGAACATGTTGTGACTGCTCAGCGTCTGCGGCATATATTCTTTTGTGAGTGTCACGAACAGGCCAATCGGCAGCATGGCACCTTCTTCGGACCGTACGAAAAGCTGGTTGAGCGACTCGGGACGGATGCGGTCTTCGGGACGCAGCTGTGCGGTGACTTGATAGACTTTGCCGTATTTGTTGAAGTTGGAGATATAGTCCCCACCAAGATAGGCTCCCAGTTCGTTGAGTACCGTGGAGGGCGACACGCCAGCCTTCTTGCAGCGCGAAACGTCCACATCCACACGATATTGCGGGTAGTTGACATCGTAGTTGGAATAGATATCGCCAATTTCATGGCGTTCTTGCAGTTTCTCCACAAAATGGTCGGTAATCTCTTTTAGTGTGCGGATGTCCATGCCGTTGCGGTCCTGCACCGAGAACTCGAAACCGCCGCCTCCACCATAACCCTCAATCATGCCCGGCTCCATCGCGAACGATTCTGCCTCGCGCTCTTGCGCCAATAACCCGTTAATCTGTTCCATCACGCCTGCCGAGGAGTTCTCGTAACCCTTACGCTCCTTCCAGGGTTTCAGCTGCGCATAGACGAAGGCACCGTTGCTGCCCGCTCCTACACCCACCACGCCGCCTACCGCTTCGACGGATGACAACTGCTGAATCTGGTTGCTGACGCGGTTCATCACCTCGCGGGTCTTCTCCATTGTGTAGCCCGCAGGCGTATTAATCTCTACGAAAATATTGCCCATATCCTCGTTTGGGACGAAGCCCGTAGGCACCACCTTGAACAGCACCACCATCAGCACGATGGCAACTGCCACGCTGGCGGCCACCACCCATTTGCGGTGGAGGGAACGATGCACCATGCCGGTGTAATGTTTTAACAGGGTATTGAAAACCAATTTGTAGATATTTTGGATTCGCGATTGTAGAGACGGTGCATGCACCGTCTCTACCGACACCGGTTTCAAAATCAATGCACACAACGCCGGTGCCAACGTCAACGCATTGAGGAACGAAATGCCCACCGCCACCGCCATCGTCAAACCGAACTGTTTGAAAAAGATGCCAGTGGTGCCGCCCATGAACGACACGGGAATAAATATGACCATAAACACCAATGTTGTGGTAAACAGCGTGACCGCCAACCCTTTCATCGCATCAACTGAGGCGTTGTAGGCCGATTTGTAGCCCGTATCAAACTTGGCTTTCACCGCTTCCACCACCACAATGGAATCGTCCACCACTGTTCCGATAACTAACACCAATGCAAAGAGCGTCAATAGGTTGATAGAGAATCCCACCACATTCATAAAGGCGAAGGTGCCGATTAGCGACACGATGATAATGATGGCGGGAATCAGTGTGGCGCGGAAGTCCTGAAGGAAGAAGAAGACCACCACCAGCACCAGCAGGATGGCGATGATGAGCGTCACCACCACCTCGCGGATGGAGGCGAAGAGGAAATCGTTGGTGTTGTCGAAGGTGACAATTTTGATGTCCTTGGGTAGCGACTGCTCCACCTCGCGGATGAGACGGTCGATTTCAAGATTGATTTTGGTGGCATTGGAGCCTGCAACCTGATGCACCGCGCCCATTACGCCCGGGTGGCCGTTGATGCGGTTTGTGAAGGCATAATCCGACTGTCCCAACTCAATATCGGCCACATCTTTCAGCCGCATTTCCTCACCCGTGGGCAAGGAGGCAATGACTATGTTTTCGAATTCGGAGAGTTCCGTCTTGCGGCCTGTATATCTTAAAGAATATTGGAACACGTTGTCGGAGTTCTCGCCCAGTGCTCCCACCGAAACTTCAATGTTCTGCTCCGCTAATACTGCGCTGATGTCGCTTGGCATCAGCGAGTGACGTGCCATCACGTCGGGCTTCAGCCAAATGCGCAGGGCGTATTGCGCGCCCCATACCTCCACCTTGCCCACACCGTTGATGCGCAGGATGGCGGGCCGGAGGTTGTTGTAGAAATAGTTGCTGAGGAAATTCTCGTCGTAGGTGCCGTCTGGACTTTCCAAGGCGATGATGCGGAGCTGTCCGGGTTGCTGTTTCTCAGTGGAGACGCCAATTTGCAGCACCTCGGCAGGCAGCTGTCCTTGAGCCTGAATCACACGGTTCTGCACGTTTACGGCCGCCATATCGGCATTCGAGCCCTGTTCGAAATAGACCGTGACACTTGCCATTCCGTTGCTTGCCGACGACTTCATGTAGGTCATTCCCTCCACGCCGTTGATGGCCTCCTCCAAGGGCGTCACCACGCTCTTCTGGACGGTCTCCGCACTCGCACCCGGATAGGAAGCCCACACGTTGATGGTAGGAGGTGCGATGTCGGGATATTTTTCCACCGGCAGTGAAGTGAGCGCAATCACCCCCAACGCCACTATGAACACGCTTATGACGATAGAAAACAACGGCCTGTCAATAAATGTCTTAACGTTCATTTTGAAACTTAAAACTGACTCCCAACTCTAAACTCTAAACTATTAACTATTAACTCTAAACTATTAACTATTAACTCTCAACTATCCTCATTCCCTCCTTAACAAACCCAGCTCCCTTCGCCACTATGACATCCCCAGCCTTCAGCCCTTCAGTCACCACATACGACTTGCCGTCGGTGGTGCGCTCCACCTGTATCATTCCGGCAACGGCCTTGCCGTTCACCACCTTTACCACATAGACCTTGTCCTGGATGTCATAGGTGGCCTCCTGCGGGATGACGATGGCGTTGTGAAGTCCGGTGGGAATCACGATTTTGCCCGTACCGCCGCTGAGCAGCATTCCGCCCGGGTTGTTGAAGCGGGCGCAGACAGATACGGCACCTGTGCGTTCGTCCACCACGCCGCTGATGCTCTCCACGCGGCCAGTTTGTTCGTAAAAGGTACCATTGGACAACTGCAGCCGCAGTTCGGGCATCCGCTTCACCGCCTCCTCCAGACTTTTGTATTCCGACAGATACTGCATAACCGTGTTTTCTGTCATTGAGAAAAAAACGCGCATCTGGTCGTTGTCGGCCACTACGGTCAGTCCCTCCTGAATGGTAGGCCCCACAAAATCCCCTTTGCGGTAGCTGATACGTCCCACCACACCGCACGAAGGACTGCGTATTTCGGTATAGCTGAGGTCGTTTTTGGCCGAGGTGAGAGCCGCTTTCGCTGCCGCAAGGTTGGCTTTCGCAACATTAAGGTCGCTCTCGGCGAGTGACAACTCAAAATCGGAGATAATATCTTTTTGGCGAAGTGTTTTTTTGCCGTTGTATTCCAACTGCGCACGGTTGAGCGCGGCCGTCATCGTCTGGACATTGGCATTGGCCGACTCCATTGCCGCGCGATAGGAGGCATCGTCAAGGCGGAAAAGCAGCTGTCCCTCCCGCACACGTTCGCCCTCCTTCACATATACGCCTGTCAGGTACCCCTCCACGCGGGGAATAATCCTGATGTCCTGATTGCCATGAATTGAAGCCGGATATGCTGTCTCAAGCGTATAGTCCTGCGCAACAACATTAAGCAGTTCATACCTTTCTGTCTCCTGCCGCTGCCTCACGCCGCCGTTTTTGCATCCCGCCAGCAGTACAACTGCCATTGTGGATATGATTAAATTTCTGATATTCATAAAATTACTACGTATCATTATCATTCTGAATCAGAATGCAAAAATATACCTTTTTTTCATCTCAAATTTTATAAAATCACTCCAATAATGTATGTTTTCGGAACCATATTTATTTTTTTTGTATTTTTGCAACATGAAATATGAGGTAAAAAAATATCAGTCTGATGACATCGATGCACTTGTAAAAAACAACATTAACGAAACCTGGCTGTGTCGGGTCGTAAGAGGTGGTGTGACGCTGATGTTCGATCTGAAGCAACACCGCATCACATCGGAGACAATTTTCATAGTGCCGGAAGGCGTTCATTTCAAGGCTGTCTCGTCCACCAGCCAATTTGAGATGGAGCTGCTTGTTTTCGACGAGTCACTGATGAATGTTGTCTATTCGCTGCTGGGCGCGGATGCGGATTTCGGCTCGCTGGATCATGCCTTCTGGAGCAACCGCACCCTTGTCGGACCCTTCGGCCGCCTTATGGAGATGGATTACGAATCGCTGACGATTGCCATAAAGGAGCCTTTCATAAACGTCCGTCACAAAATGATAACATCAAGCCTTACCCACTTGCTGCTGACCATCTACAATGCAGTAAGCCAATCGGGCAACAATGATATTGCACAGGAGGTCAGTAACCGCCGTCCCCGATTGACGTTGAACCGATACTATGAGATGGTGGGCAGTAATGTGCTCATAGGCGGACGCAACACCAGCTTTTATGCGGATAAACTCTGCGTCACAGAGCGTTACCTATATAAAATCTGCAAAAAGGAGACCGGCCAGTCGCCAAAGGAAATCATCGACAACTTCCTCGTCAGCGCCATCAAAAACAGCCTCCTCACCACAGAGATGAGCCTGCAGCAGATTGCCGACCAATACCGCTTTCCCGACCAATCGGCCTTCAGCCAATATTTCAAGCGCCACGAAGGGATCTCCCCATCGGAGTTCAGACGGAGGTACAGGTAATTTATCAAGTTATAGAATAGTCCGGCTTCGAGTTTAAGGGCGTGATGGCGGCGGAAAGAATGGAAGCGATATGAGATTTTTCCAAAAATTTGGTAATCCGTGTTGCTTTTTGTTGTATTTTTGCATCGTCGTTGCGGATTTTTCAGGAATATCCGCAATCACGTTGCGGATTTTTTAATTATAATATTTTGTGCCATAGATTTTTCTATATTGAAAATAGACATACAATGAATATGAAGAAAGTATTGATGATATGCGCGGTATTTCTTTCTCTTGCTATGACTGCTAAAGCCCAATTGGGAACACCCACCACCACGGTAAAAGATACATTTCAAATTACAAGAATCAAATATAATGGCACAGAATTGAACAAGGCAGATTGGCCAGCGACAATCATTGTCGAAGACGCTTTGAAAATATATATTTCTAAATATGTGTATGTGAAAGGCAAAGCGCAAAAAGTTCGTGGAGGCTATGAATATAATGCTATTTGTAATGGGAAAAACACAAAAGTCTACGTCAGAAGGCCGCCATCATATCCTCGTTCGATGGGAAATTATATTATTGGTGATTATGATATTACTGTCCAAACTATGGAGGATGCACGTGAAATATTATGTGACACAGGGTATTCAACATCTTGTTATGATGGTATTTGTCGAAAATGTAGATCAATACATGAAAATTCGTTATTAAAAGAATCAGTGTGTTGTCAATGGGATGTGGGCGGAAGAACAATAGTATCTCCAGATAATAATATTCTTTTTCCAGAAAACGTCATAGGAGTAAAAGGGCAAATTACAATTAAAATAGGTGTAAATTCTGTTGGCAAAACTATAAATGCAGAAATAGTGGAGAATGAAACTACGATAAATAATCCCCAATTAAGAAGACATTTAATGGATCTTGCTTATAAGATTCAGTTTATGCCAAAGAGTAGTGCTCCTGAGGAACAAATCGGTACGTTGGTATATACATTCAAATAAATTGATTAGCATCTTAGATAGAAATCCGAGACCATATACTTATTAGACTCTTTGGCTCAACAGAGCTCGAACAAGTTTCGGTTCTGCACTCGCTTTGCGAAAGGCTGCAGGCTTCGGCTTTCATCGTTTTAGAGTGTTCTCCACCTCTTCTGCTTCACCAGCCTGAGGGAATTATCTTTCCAATCCTTCCGCGCGTTTTTTCAAAATGCGCTCCGCAGACGCATCCCACGTATGGCCATGAGGATGGTCAAAAACGTATCTAGTATTTTTTGCATAGTATTGTTCCAATTTTCGATTGGACTACGCAACAATCTTTTGCCTGTTTAAATAATCGTATGAGCTCTTCTTGGCAAACTTTATATTCTTTTGAATGTTTGTTTACACTTGTTTTTTAGTATGTTGACCAATCTGTCAAAATCCACCTTTCCCAAACCTGTTGTTTCCGTCAAGCCATGCATTCTTCCACCACCTTTTCTACAGATAAGACGATTATCATGTTCTAATTTATCCCAGATTTCTTTTCCGAGAAAACTATGCCACTTGTCTTTCGAACGAGCCACAACAAACACCTTGTTGCTATTAAAAGCAAGATATTGTATTAATAGTTTGGTAAAGTATTGAGATGGAAATTTTTTCCCTTTAGGAACTTTCTCAAAATGTGGCGAGGCATATCCTACATACTGAATAATAGACAAGTCTTCATATAATGGGTCTCGGTGCTTGTCTTTTTTGGATATTTTGGGCAAGCCTTTCTTTTCAGCCTCAACTCTAAAGTTTTTTATTATTTTATTCCAATACCAACCATCAACCAAGCCTTGTGCTTCATAAATTGTTGTCTTATAGTTTCCTAATTTGCTATCTAGGCAAAACAGAGACCGAGTATTAAAACTCATCTGCTCCAGCAGTTGTTTGTTGATTGCTTCACAATAATATATATTCATTGTTTCTGCAATCATTCGATGGTTTTCGTCTTTAAAACGCGGGTTAAGACTCAACAGAATCACTTTAGATGTAAAAGGGTTCCCAATAAATGGTTTCGGCCATTTATGAACACAATATTCGTTTTCTGTTCCTTTAAAGATTTTGTTGTGCTCATCCAATGTGTTTTTATCACATTTCAATACACACTCCGCTCCTTCGTCGAATAAGGTTGTAACGCTTTCAATGGGTTTGACATACTGTTCTGCGCTTTCTGCGCCCGTGTCGAACCCCCATGGATTAATCTCCCTTAATTCTTCCTCGGTGATTGGAATTTTAGCAAGAGGTGTAGGGCTTTTTAGAGCATTAATTCGGTCTTTATCGCTATAGTTATTAATCACGTCATCATAATACTCTTTTACCGTGGCAAAATATGGTTTTCCATGGCGTGGATTTCTATACAAACGTAAAACCTCTTTGGTAAATAGATTCACCAATTGTTTCAATGTGAGATTTCCTATAGCATTTATGTTATTATTACCTCGAAGTAATCCTATAAATTCGCACAATGTATGGCAAAAAGTTTTCTCCATATTTTTATGTTCTCTTAAATGTTTTTCTAATACACCATACAGATTGTATCCATGGTAGACACAATTTGCTATCTCTAACAACTTATCTTCCTTGCTTGCGATGTTAATCTCTACACCAGAATCAAAATAGTCTCGAATGTCTTCTCTGTGGGGTTCGAATAAAGGTTTCATATTGTAAAAGTTTTATATTCACGCAATATAAAACGCCCTCTCGCCGATTTTATTGTTCCTCGAATACAAAAAACCGGTGAGGTGCGCACGGCGGTGAAATAGTCCGACTTCGAGTTCAAGGGCGTGAAGGAGTGATTGTATCTCACCCCTTCCGCTTCACCAGCCGGAGCGAATAAATGAACAGATATATTCCCAGTAACATCATCACGGGATGGATTAGCAGCTGCACGGGGCTGAACTCCATTAGCAGTTCGGTAGCGTAGAAGATGTTGAACAGCATCATGATGCAGGCCAGCACGAGGTTGATAATGCGCATTGCCTTGCAGTTGCGGTAGTTCATACAGAGCAGTCCGCACATCGGGACGAAGAAAGCCATCCCAATCATAAACAGCATCATACCCATAGGAGCCTCACCCGTGGCGTCGGGCATGGCGATGTCGGCACCCCAGAAGGCGGGAAGCATGTCGGCCAGCATGTGCATGGCAAAACCGACCATGATAATCACCCAAATAAGGGAGACTTTTGAAATTTTTGTTTCCATAACGATATTTTAAATGGTTATACATCAAAACTTTATTCTAATTCTTCCGACCGTTTTTTCAAAATGCGTTCCGCCAGACGCATCCCGAATATTGCCACGGGGATGGTCACAACCAGCGCCACTATTAGCATGGGGACGTTGTCGATAACGGGTTTCATCAGCGCGTCGTAACCGGCGGGCATCTCCTCAACGGCGGCGGCAAGGGAGCCTTCGGTGTCGGTCCACCAGTGGATGGTGTAGGCGAAAAAGGAGAAGGCGAAGGGCAGGAAACTCCGGCGGACACCCTTCAGCGTGCCGTAACCGTTTGCCTTTCTGAGAACCTCAGCAAACGCTGTCAGAACTACCGTTCCGATGATGTACGCCACGTCCGCCTCTCCGGCTATCAGGAACAGCACAAATATAAAGCCGTTCAATGCAGTTGCCGCGCCGAAGCCTCGGATGATGGTGCAGGTGTTGAGATAGACCAGCGCGAACGCAACAGGCAGCAACGCGCCGATATAGGCGTAGCACGCCGGGTGGATGATTCCGCTTGAGGCACCCAGAATGAATGTGGCAAGATAGGCCACGGCCATCAGCAGGACCACGGCCACATTTCTGAAAGTAAATTTTTTATCCATATTGAAACAGTTTTAAAATTTTCTGCAAAGGTACACACCTTCCCGCAATCGGCATATCACTAAAAATGATGATTTTTAGGCCACAACAGCGTCTTTGTTGATGATTCCGCACTTAATCCGACCCTGCGACACAATATTCATGGATGTTGCGCGTTAAATTATGTTGGAATTTTTACGTCAGAATGCAATAAATATAAAGCATCATGCGTTAAAGCAAAAAAATAATATTATGGCACAGGTATCAATGACAGTGAGGATGGACTCACAATTAAAAGCATCGTTCGATGCACTTTGCGCTGAGTTCGGCATGAGCGCCAACACGGCAATGAATGTTTTCGCCAACGCGGTGGTGCAGCAACGTTGCATCCCTTTTATCATCAGGGCGGAGAAAATGGAAGACACCGAATCATTCAAGACTTTGCGCTCTATGGCCGAATCGGGAATGTTTCCGGAATTGACGTTGGATGAAATAAACAAGGAGATAGCGTTGGCACGATCTGAGAAGAATTGATTATGAGAGTTTATGCAGTTATTGACACAAACGTTATTGTGTCAGGTATCATGTCGCGTAATCCCGCTTCGGCGACAGTACAGGTGATTGGTCAAATTGGCCGCAGTTCGCTTGTACCGGTCTATAATGACGAGATTATGTCGGAATATGTGAATGTTTTGCATCGGGGCAAGTTCGGATTTCCGGAAAGGCTGGTCACAGACATTGTGAATCGGATAAAAAGATATGGGATAAAGCGCGAGCGCGTTTCAAGTGGTGAAACCTTTCTTGATGCGTCCGATGCTGTGTTCTATGAAGTTGCTTTATCAAAGGAGGATGCCTATCTTGTTACTGGCAACCAGAAACACTTTCCCGTATCGCCTATTGTGGTAACACCTGCGGAGATGATTGAAATATTGAAGCGTTAGGTGCTCACTGGCGCACAATATTCATGGATGTTGCGCGTTATAACGAATAATAAAGCCAAACCATGATAGACCAAATACTTGATTACAACCGTAATTTCGTTGCCCAGAAGGGTTATGAGCAGTATATTACCGACAAGTACCCCGACAAGAAGCTGGCGGTGCTTTCGTGCATGGACACACGCCTTACCGAGCTGCTGCCCGCCGCCCTCGGACTGAAGAATGGTGACGCCAAAATCATCAAAAATGCCGGCGGACTGGTAATCTCGGCTTTCGACTCGGCCATGCGCAGCCTTATTGTGGCCATCTACGAGCTCGGTGTTGAGGAGATTATGGTGGTGGCACACTCCAACTGCGGCGCCTGCCACATGAGCTATGACCATTTCCACCACGAGATGATTGCCCGTGGCGTTACCGAAGAGACTCTTGACACCATCCGCAAGTGCGGCATTGACCTTGACCACTGGCTTGAAGGGTTCAAGGACACACCAACCTCCGTCCGAAAAACCGTTGAGACCATCAAAACCCACCCGCTGGTGCCAAAGGACATCGTGGTGCGAGGTTTCATCATCGACTCCGAGACAGGGGCGTTGGAGGAGATAGAATAGTTTTTATTTCATTTGCAAAAAAACTATGGATAGAAGAGACTTTATCAAGAAATCGGCTATCGCAGTAGCTGGGGTGGCAGCCGGAGCGGTGATGGCCTCGCCAATCACTTCTGCAGTATTAGACAACAAAAACAACAAGAGTAACAAAACATTAAAAGACATGAAAGTCCTGCTTATCAATGGTAGTCCGCGCCAAAAGGGCAACACCCATCTGGCCCTTTCCGAGGCTGCAAAACAGTTGGAAAAGAACGGCATCGCTACCGAGTTGGTGGAAATCGGAGCAAAAGCCATCCACGGCTGCATCGCCTGCAACCGCTGCAAGGAGACGGGTCGCTGCATATTTGACGATGACCTCTGCAACCGCGTCATCGATCTGATGGCCGATTGCGACGGCATTATCGTTGGGTCGCCCGTGTATTACGGACAGCCTAATGGTACAGTGCTGAGCCTTGTGCAACGCCTTTGTTACGCTGCTTCCAACGTGATGCAGAACAAACCTGCCGCAGCGGTGGCCGTCTGCCGCAGGGGCGGTGCCTCGGCAGTGTATCAGACGCTGCTGATGCCTTTCCAGATGCTCAACATGCCTGTGGTGACCTCGCAGTACTGGAATATCATCTACGGACGTGCGGAAGGCGAGGCCGCCCTTGATACCGAAGGGCTGCAGACCATGCGCACCATGGCCGACAATATGGCTTGGATGCTGAAAAAGATACACACCGGCAATACCAACTACCCCGAACGCGAGGCATGGCAGGGAATGAATTTTATCAGATAAACATAATTGATACCCGATTTTAAACTGCAGTATGCATAACAATATCTCGCATCTTAATTCATGGCGGATGTCATTTCTTCCGCTTTACCAGCCTGAGCGAGCAAACAATGTTTATCTTTCAAAAATGATGATTTTTAGGCCACAACAGCGTATTAATTGATGACTTCGCACTCAATCCAACTTTGCTGTACACAATTTTTTTCCGACGGCGGCGTTATATTTTTTAAAATCGGAATATCGGATTTATTATGGCAGATTTCAGTATTTGGGAAGTGTTGTTCCTATTGTGTTTCGCGGTCAGCTGGCCGGTGTCCATCGCCAAATCGTTGAGGACGAAAGTGGTGATTGGTAAAAGTCCCTTTTTCATGTCGTTGGTGATTCTGGGCTACATCTTCGGTATCATCCACAAGGCGTTGTACAGCCACGACATCGTAATCTGGCTCTATGTGTTCAATGCGCTGCTGGTGGCCACCGACCTGAGCCTCTATTTCACCTATATCGGGCGGAACAGAAGGGATTTGCAACAGGGGAAAAAGGATTGATGATTATAGCCAATTCCTGATTTTGTCTGAAATTTAAGGAATGTATTCCTTGATTTTTGGTAAATATGAGGAATTGTAAGAATTGTTCAGATTGTTTTTTTGCACGAGGGCAATATTTTTTGGGTTGGGACGTTAGGAGATGTGTAATTTCAAGTGTTTTCATCAATATGACCAAAGACAACAATGGAATAAACCATACCGACGGGGATGAGCATAGCAGTTTGATTGACT
>JAEEGG010015263.1_pt1 | contig 16148 bp, 7 predicted proteins | sample 9134161 | NCBI WGS metagenome assembly JAEEGG01 (sample SAMN16246543, study PRJNA631951) | gut metagenome | biome: gut microbiome; feature: rumen; material: CR-attached | host: Bos | place: Iran: Karaj | collected 2018-10
AAGGTAAGCTTGTAGAACAAACTGGGCTCGTCAGCAGTAGTGGTTGTAGCAACGTCACTACCCTTCAGCATGTTTGCTCCCTTGTATGCAACCTTAGCATTTACAGGCGACAGGAAGAACTCACCACCAGTCTTGTCTGCAGATTCGAGCATAACAGCAGTACCAGCAGGAATGATGTTTCCAACTTCTGCATAGGTCAGTTCGATGGTATTAGCATTTGAAACAGCGTAAGCCTTCAGGTCTGCAGGCAGAGCGTAAGCGCTTTCAGAATCGTAGAATGTAGCATAGCCAGTATTTGCCAAAGTTACGATGACGTAGCTATTGGCAACAACCTCCTCGCTAAGTCCACCCATTTCGTTGACTGCGCGAACGGCATATACAGCAGTAGCATCGTCAACAGTATAGGTAGCTGTGGTAACGAAGTCGATAACCTCGCCATTCTTCAGTACTGCCCACATCTTAGCAGACTTGTTGTCTTCCCATGTGAGAGAGGTGCCATCCAACTTAACGAAACCTGGGGCAACAGCCTGCTTGGCGATTTCTGCAGGAGCCCAGTTGGTGAATACCTTGTCGAGGGTGAATCCTGCAGCCTCTTCGTCAGAAAGGATGATGTCGTAGGTATATGACTGACTGCCCTTGGTGAAGGTCTCTACCAGACTGGCTGGTGAAACAACATTACCGTCCTTGTCTACAGAGTTGTACTCCTTGAACTTATAGGCAGCTACGTTCATACCTTCCAAGGTGAAGCGAGTGCTTACAATTTCCTTGGGCTGGTTAATCGTGGTGTTGAGCCATACAGAGGTAGAATTGCCACCCCAAGCACGACCCAGGCTGAAGCTGGCAGCATGGTTCTCGATGGTACAGTTGTTGAACACATAGCCAAACTTGTTGCTGGCATCAGTGTAAGGAGCAGTGATTACGTCAGAACCTGTCTTGCCATCAGCTGAACGGCTTTCGTTAACGAAGGTACATCCGTTGTAGTAAACATCACCACCACCGCACAGATAGTCAACGGTGCCATGAATCTCAGAATCCTCCCAGTAGAACTGGTTGTTTGCATTAGAATAATAGGTATCCTGATAAGAGAGCATCTTAACGTTCTTGCAGATGGTCTGCTTACCCTTATCCTGCAGGCAGACTGCACGTCCACCAGCCAGACCAGCACGTTGTGCACCATAGTAATCGAGGGCGTTCTGCAAGGTCAGATCCTGCATATATAAACCTGTACTTGTGTTCAGCAGAGTGGCTGTGGTGCCGATACCCTCAACACTGATATCTGGAGCGTTCTTGATGATGACTCCGTCCATAGACTGACCAATCAGCGAGATGTTGTTGCGGCTGATGGCTGTCAGTACGGTCTCTTCCAAATCGTAGAGGCCATTTGGCAGGAAGATGATTTGACGCTCAGTACCGCTGAAGCCGTTGGCAAGTTCAAGCATTGAAAGCAGGTTCTTACCACTCTCAACATCAGTAGCACCACGCTTTACAACGTAGATGTTGCTGCCATCAGCATGGGTGTAAGGATCTTCAGCCTGGTTACGAATGCTGATGCTATGGATATAGGAAACAGCAGGAATCTCAAGTGTCAGGATGCCTGCGCCCTGAGCACCATCATACTGGATGGTAGCGCTAGCGCCATCGGCAGAAACCTTGTTGGCTGTAGTACCGATAACGGTGGTTCCGTCAGGAGCATACAACTTCAGCTCGCCATCTGAAGAATACTGGCACAGGCTCATCTTGATATAACCCTTGCCAGCCAGTTCGAGCTTAATCTTATCGCCCTTCTGGAATGCCCAACCGTGCTGCTTGTCATGCCAGTAACCACTGCCTTCGAAGCTTATCATCTCATGATCAGCAGGGTCGAAGTTCTGCTGAGTCAGGTCGTAGTCGTAACGAGCTGTTGGAGTAGCCACTTCAATAGGTGTGTGGTATGCATAAAGCTTGGTGTCGCTTGTGAATGTACTCTTGGTCGTGTACTTTACAGCTGTGCTTCCGCTATTAGCAGTTGCCCAACCACGGAAAGCAGAGCCAAGACCAATTGTAGCGCTGGTTCCGTCGAATGCGAATGCGCCAATCTCTGCGTCCTTCTCCACTTGCTGAGTACCAATAACGGTCTGGCCGTCGGTGTCAATATAGCTCAGCGTGTAGAAAGGCTTGCGAACGAAGTTAGCTACCCACTTCATCGTCATGTTGTTGTGAGTAACAGGAATGGTAACTACCGTCTTTTGGTCGTCACCCTCATAGGTGATATCGCCTACAGTACCAGCCTTGGCAACAACATCAGTGAGGGGATTAGAAGTGTTGATCATCTTGTCAGCCTTGAAGAGCTCGATGTTGGCTACATAGTCGTCACCAACGATTTCGAAAATATCCTCAACGTTATACTCGATACCGTTTGCCTTGAAAGATGCCAAGATGGGAATCTCCTGCTTCTCACCGCTCAGTGTACCCTCAATCACGATATCTGCAAAACCAACCTGCTTGGTATCGCCCAAGCCGTAGAGGTTAATCTGCAGTCCACACTCGCCTTCAGCAGGTGTAGCACCAGCAATCTCATAAGAATATTGAGAGGGCTCTGCGGTCTTGTTGTTGCGGTTTGGTGTCTGTTCTTTGTCCAATAATACGGCTGTGCCGTCAGGATTAATCCAGGCAAAGTCTAGTTTACCACCATCGGTTCCGAAGCGAGTTGACTTAACAGAAACCTTGGTTGGGGTAAATACCAGACCTGGATAAGGACGAATCATGAACTTGATGGCATTGGCCTCGCTGGGTGCAGACTCGTTGGCAACGGTTGGCTGGAAGCGGGTCTCTGTAGAACTGCCATGAGTGCTCTTGTCTTTTAGGATAAGGTTGGCACCATGGGTTATCTTGCTTGACAAGAAGTAGAAGTCCATATCGCCAAAGCTGGCAATCTGACCTTCTGTACCTAAGTTAAATGGGAAGGTAGCTGTGGTGGCTACATTGTCCAATTTGTTGTTAATAGCCTCAACAGCAATGTAGGGACAATAGCTCATGCCTGTAATGGTCAGCGTTGTGGCATCACCATTGTAAACGATTTCATCTACATTAGCATTGTCGTTCTTCCAACATGCAGGATTTGATGGAGTCAGTGTGGCAACGGTCTTTCCTTCTCCGTCTGTAACCGTAATGGCAGAGGTACTGTAAGTACACTGTCCTACAATAATCTTTACGGCACCAGGAACACGCACCACAGTCTTCAGGTTTGTGCAACCATGTTCGCTGTGGAACTTACCACTGATGGTAGCAATGGATGATGCATCGTCAGCAGCAACACGGCTCACGGTTCCATCGTCAGCAACAGCAATGCCGAAATTAACGGCTGTGCCTGCTACTTGCTCGCTAGAAGTAAGCAATGTTCCACCCTGATTGTTGACGCATGCACCGAAATTGCGGAAAGCGGCAGGTTCAACATACTTTTTTACAGCTACGAAAGGACAATAGCTCATGCCAGAGATTGTCAGCGTTGTGGCTCCACCTTTGTAGACAAGCTCAGTGACGTTAGAACGGTCGTTCTTCCAGCAAGCCGTGGCTGGAGTCTTGGTGACAACGGTTTCGCCAGCGCTGTTCTTGACAACGATGTCATTACTGCTGTAGGTGCACTGACCTACGAGGATTGTCACATCGCCAGGAACGGGAACAACAACCTTGAGGTTGGTGCAACCATGATCGCTGTGATACTTTCCACTAACAGTGGCAACGGATGATGCGTCGCCTGCAGCCACACGGCTTACAGTACCGTCGGCAGCTACAGCTACGCCAAATTCTACTGCAGTGCCTTGCACTTGTTCTTCACTGGTCAGCAACGTCCCCGCCTGATTGTTGACGATGACACTGAAGTCCTTGAAGTCAGCTGCAATAGCACTTTGGCTCATTCCCAACATGGCAAGAATGAGACAGACAAAAGGTCTTAAGTACTTGTTTGTCATAAAAACACGATTTAGTTAGTATAATACTTTATGATTAGTTCCAATAATCTGTGGCAAAGTTACGAAAAAGACCTCTATATACCTTATTAATAATAATGCTTTTTCACGTAATCGTTTACGATGCGCTTGAGCCTATGTTTATAACATAAGAAATAACTCCCTATAAAGTAAATTCAGTGAAATTGGTGACCAAATTCAGTGAATTTACCGACCAAATTCACTGAATTTACCGAGTAAATACAGTGTATTTGTTTTGTCGATACCCTCTCGAGCAAAAGAAAAGAGAGGCTCAAAGCAGAGCCTCTCTCATAATCTCTCTCGAAAGAAAGAGCTATTTGATAACCTTAGAGGTAACAACCTGTCCGTTGGCCATGCGCTCCACACGGATATTTACTCCACGCTGAGGCTCTGCCAAGCGACGACCGTTCAGGTCGTAATAGTCAGTGGCAATAATCTCAGATGTTCGCATTGTTGAGATTCCGGTAGTGCTAGTTTCACGAACTTCCACAAGGAAAATACCACTTTCACCAGAACCACGAGTAATCTTGTGAGTTCCTGTTCCAATTCCTGGTATTGTATATACAAGAACTCCTTCGCTTCCTTCTGGTTTTGCAGCTGTTGAAACATCCAACTCTGTCCCGTCAAACTTTATTGTCTTGGGTGTTCCGTGAGCAACTTCATTGCTTTCCCAGTCTGATTGTACAATGATAATGGTAGAGGTTGGGGCTGTGGTGGTAAATTGAACAAGTGTTGTGCCCTCCATCTTCAAGCCTTGTGTAAAATCCACATCATTGTATTTACCTGTAAACTTGGAATTAAAACTGTGCTTTCCGTCGCCAAAGGAAAAGTAACCTTCAGTAGATTGTTTGTCTGTTCCATTAAATGAAACAGAATAGGTCTTTGTCTCGCCAGTTTCTCCGCTATCTCCACCGCTAAGGTCTACCCCCAATGTGTTAATTGCTTCTACGGCTGTTCCGTCAGTTTTCTTATAGGCGGGATAATACTCCTTGGCAGCATCCTGAGCATCTGCATTTCCTGCAACCATGATATCCTGAACAAGTGAATTGGCATATACTTCTATGTTCATATAGAACTTGGCTGGATCTAAGGTGTAAGTAACAGCGTCAGTAGGGTCGCTGGGGTTCAAACCATTGGCAATCTCCCATGCATCGGGAATTCCATCTTTATCTGAGTCAAATCCCTCTTCGCGACTACCTGTTCCAAAGTTTTTCTCTGTATATCCATTTACATCAGATACAAGGTCGATACGCCCTTTCTTTTTGGTAACGCTACCAGTATAGGTAGCCGTACCATTGCGAGCTTCAGTAAAGTAACGGGCATCTACATCGTCTTGGTTAAGAGATGCGCCAGAATAGGTGAGCACTTTCTCGTAGGCTTGTTCGGCACTGTGTGTTGTAACTTCACCCGTGTATGTCGGCTCATCGAGTTGCATGCAAATGCAGTCGGTGTTAGCACTGTTTTTCTCGTAGGTCTCATTTGCACCATTGTAGTGATTGGGATCAGGGCTGTAGCGCTTGCCGTTGATGATGTAAGTGCCGTCGTCGTAACTCAGATAATTCCAGCCTGCATCTTTGGTGCTGTTAATCTGGTTGCCGCTGAGATAGTAACGGCTTGTCATAGTCCAGTATTTGGGGTAGCCTTCTGAATTGCCTGAGGCACCAACGGTAACTTTGGTTAGGAGGTTTGTCGTAGCGGCAGGACCTGTCTTGAAATAATTGCTTACCATATTAATCTTGCCACCGCCAGGACCACCATAGCAGCCATTGCCACAGTTGTAGACGACGCAGTTGCGGAAGTCAACGTTTTCGGCCTGTACGGCATTCTCCCACTTGTATTCATTGTATAGCATGTTGCTGGTATAGCCTGTCCAGTCGTAACGGGCACCGTTGAAGCGGGGTGAGCGGTTGTTGACATGGCAGATGAGGTTGTGATGGAACGAAGCCAGTTTACCACCCCAAATGCCACCGTAACCATGAGCGCCTTTGCCATGCCCTGCATTGTTGAGGCTTTCTCCAATAGTACACCACTGCATGGTGAAATTGTTGTTGTCGTAGAATGAGGCTACCTCGTCAATACTCCACGAGAAAGAGCAGTGGTCAAGCATTATACCGGTGAAGTGTCTAGCTGTAGAGGCATCTGCACCATCATTAACATCCTTTTCTTGACCTCGGCGGAATCGCAGATATCGGATAATGATGTTGTTACCGTTAGGATTAACGGTATAATAACGCAATGTGATGCCTGGAGCAGGAGCTGTCTGTCCGAGGATAGTGGTATTGGCACCAATATTGAGATTGCTATTGAGTGCGATGACACCGGCCACATCGAAAACAATAATCTTTTTGCTGGAACCACTGACAGCGTTTCGGAATGATCCTGCACCATTGTCGTTGAGATTAGTCACATGAATAACCTGACCGCCACGTCCACCAGTGACATAGCGTCCATGACCTTCGGCACCAGGGAAAGCAGGGGCTTGGTCTTGAGCTGTAGCAACCAATGCAAAGACGGCTGCCAATAATGTGAGTAAAGTTTTCTTCATAATTATAATGTTTACGTTATTTCTTTAGTGTCGCCCCAGCATGCTTCTTTACCGCTGCAGGTACGTCAGCATAAGGGGCTACGGAATAATCGTAGGGTACGGTGACAGGAGTGCCGATAGATATCGGTTGACCAGCTTTGTTGGGTTCTTCGGCGTGGTTGCTGTCGGCCCATGTTACAGAAATGGCGTCATTCTGACTGTAGTATCTTCTGACACCCTTTTCGAAGTAATTGCCCTCAATGAGCACTTCAGAGTTCTTGCGTGGGTTGATGCAATTGCCTGCAGTGGTGCAGCTGAAATAGTTGTTCAGCATGTGAATCTTTCCGACACGAATCATAGGCATACGTTGAACACAGCCTTGTCCCCACCAGTTGAAAGCGAAGGTGGTGTTCAGGAAGCCTGTAGGCTCACGGTCGCTATAGCCAATGAGATTGGTGTTCTGGTGCATATACGAGCGTTCGGTATAGCTGAAGGTACACCAGCTGACGGTGTTGAAGTCGGAACTGACGGTAATGTCGAAATTACCGTCCATGCCGTCAGAAAAAGCGCAATGGTCAACCCAGCAGTGCTTGGCACCATTGAAGGAGAGCAGGTCGCTTCCACCTACATCGATAGAGCCGGGGCCTACGAAGGTGATATTACGAATGATGATGTTCTCTTGGCGCACTGTGAGTATTCCTGATCTGCGATAGCTTTCACTTTGATCGCCTGTCAGTTCGATGATAATCTTTCGTGTGTTGTATTCGGCTTCTTCTCTTACGAACTGACCATTGGGCAACATTCCACCACCATCATGAGTGCTCATGTTGGGTACCCCAGCTTTGTTAAGTGCTGTTATGATATCATTCGTAACATACCATTTGGTGCAAAGGCGTGCATTGTTGATACCCAGCAAGGTCTTATTGCCTCCTTCGACATAAATGTTGCTCGAAACCATGAAGTCGCCATCAGAACCATCGAAGATGATGACATTGTTTTGCTTGATGGCATTCTGGATATCCTTTTTCATGTCCTGTCCATTGGACTTCAAGACAACAACCTTTCCTGCAAAACCATTTGGGATAGGGTAGGAGTAGCAGCCACCACCTGTAATGTTGTAGGTGCAGGCAGCATCAGTACGTGAAGAACGGGTACAGAAACCAAAAGGCTTGTTTTGGTCATAGTCTGCAGCTACTGTTATCAGTGAAAAAAGAGCTGCCAATGTTGTGAGTAGATATTTCTTCATATTTGATTGTTTCGTAGTTTCGTTGCAAAGGTACGAAAAGGAATTGAAAACCTTCTCGTACCTTATTGATTATTAACACTTAAACGTTTGCGTTATTGCATACGACGTAATCCCTCCCAACGCACATTCCAAGTGCCGTCTTTGGGGAAACCAGGGTTAAGAACGTCCTTACATCCGTCCCAACCGGCACACATCATGGCTATGGCTGTGAGCAGAGCTCCGTTGCCTGGGAGATAGAGGCGCAAGCGGTCGGCAGTCTGGAAGTTATGTCCGTTCTTGAGATAGGTGTTCTTCTGTGTGTCGATGAGCAGTGCATCAAGGGCAATGTCTGGACGACCTAAGCGGGCAGCGGTCATGGCAATCATGCCATAGTCCCATCCCCATGTGGTCTGCCAATTCCAATTCTGCATGACCCAATCCAAGGTCTTGTTTGCTGCGACTGAGTCGCAGCGTACAGAACCGGTAGGCAGGAGACCGATGGCTCCAAGTACGGCAGGATGGTCGTTGCGTACCTTATCAGCAAAGGTTTCTGCTTTAGCCGAGATGGAACCACCACCAACGGTATTGAAGGGGTCGAAAGAAGGAAGGATAGCCTTAGTGCTACCTTTGGGGAGTCCTGCTGTGTAGATGCCTTCTTTGGTGATAGGAAGAGGTGCTAGGCGGGCTATCACATCATCCCATTGCTTATTACGAGCCTTTCCCAAACGTTCACGCCACTGCTGAGCCACCTTCAGGGCATAGCGGAAGTAGGCCAACTCAAAGGGATGGTTGTAGCTGATATCCTTTGTCATACACTCCTGCATGGCGGTTTGACCAATGAGGTTGTAGGTGGCCGATGCATTGTTTCGTCGTACAGAACTTTGGGCAAAATCAGCAAGAAACTCTGCAGTAGCTTCTACGTTGTCTGCATATTTGGCTAGGGTTTCTGCCGATGGATTGGCACGATACATCTCTTCTGCAAGATAAATGTAGTGGGGTTGTTGCCATGTCAGGAATGAACCAGTATTGGATGGAGCTTCGCCAGCCCATGGATCGGTCATCTTCATCCAACGGATGCCCTTGAAACCTTGACGTTGGGCAATCTTCTTGGCAATAGGTGCAGCCACCTTGTCGTACCAGCAAAGCATTTGCTCAACAACTTTGGGCTGATTCCAGAGTGTAAAGTCAACAGCATGCCACCAGGTCATTTCCAAATGAGGACGCCCAAACCACGTGTTGTAAGTAAGTCCTGTTTCCTGTGGGGGCATATTGTTGGCGCAATTGATGCGAGTGAGATATTGTGACAATACCACACGACGTTCCAGTTCCTTGGCACGTGGGTCTGTACATTGGCTGAAATCAACAAAAGCGGTCTCTGTCCAGAACTTATGCCAGAACTTCTGAGTAGTCTTCTGTGCCTGGTCGAAGCGGAAGGCTTCAATAGCCGAAGCAATGTCTCGGCGTACGGAACTATATTCCACCTCGAAAGATAGTGCATCGGCATCCGTACTGAGTTGATAGGTGTGTGCTTCCACCTCTTTAAACTGAGCATCACCCTCCCACCTTATATATATATAATAGGTGGTGGTGTCGATGTTATGCATAAGCGTGACAACATGGTCGCTTAAATTGATGATACGACTGGTGTGCAGGGCATCATTACTCCAGTCACTGGCATCATCAGCATGTTTGCCAGTGGGATAGGGCAGGCGGATGCTAACACTAGCCTGTCCTTTTTTCAATAAAGGAGTGCTGATGCGATAGGCAACGGCATCACGATTAGGTAAGCCAATGGTAACAACATTCACTTTCTCGCCACCAGCCTTATAGCTGGATGTGATTTCACCTTGCCAGAGGTTCAACTTTTGATTGATATCCGTGAGTTTGCTGAGAGCGATGGCATTGCCATTGGCATCTTTCAAATCCAAGCCGACGGCACCCAAATTCAAGCGATGAGGATTAACGCGGAAATACTCCGTAGCCAGTTTATGACGACCGTCCTCTGCCTTTTTGTATTCGATGGCATAAACTTCAGGATGTCCATGACCAAAGTCATAGGCTTTCTGGCTCTCCTCTTCTTTCAGGTTTTCTTTGTTGGGGAAAGAGTGCCATCCCCAGTCGCTCATCGCGTTGAGAGGAATGCCATTTTTGTAATCATCTACATAACTCTGCAAGCCTGTTACATCAACGGTGGTGGCGAAGTGTCCATTACCCACAGTGAGAGATGTCAAAGGGTCTGCTTCGGTGATAATGGGACTATTACGAAAGAGAACAGCCTCGCGATCTATCGAGGCTGTTATGTTTTCTGTGGTGTATCCTAACATTTCCATTTCCAGAGAAGCCCATATAAACGGCCCAACTCCCTTAGCGTCGTTGTCGCGGATGGGCTCGCTGAGGTAGTATTTATAACTACCGTCGCGTCGCTGGTTTTCTTTGACAGTGCCCTTCGGATTGATTTTCTTCATGGCAGCAACTACTTCCGGTGTAGCAGCCGGACCTAATCCTGCTACTTCGCAGCATTGGGTCAGCGAAATGGTCTTATCAGGATGTACCTTGATGAAGTTTGCAATAATGCCTTTGTAGGCCTTGATACCTGCATCGCGATATTTCTCGCCGACATAGCCTTTACGATAAGCCTTCAGCAGCGCATAGGCAAACATACTGGAACAAGTTGATTCCAAATAGTTGCCCTCTTTACCTGGGCTATCCATCACCTGATACCATACACCACTTTCCTTATCCTGCCACTTGATGATGGCATCAAAGTCTTTTATCAATAGGTCGATAACTTCCGAACGACGGGCATAATCCTCAGGTAATGCATCAAGCACCTCGATAAGTGCCATTGTATACCAGCCCTGAGCACGTCCCCAACAATGTTGTGAAAGTCCAGTCTCTTTGTCTGCCCAGAAGGTTTTGCGGGTCTCGTCATAAGCATGACGGTTCAATCCGGTCTTGGGATCGAAGGTGCGCTGATAGGTAATCTTCAGCTGGTTCACAGCATCGTCATAGATGTCGATGATAGGATTCTTGGCTTTCTTGCCTTTGCCCACCTTGGCTTTTTCTGTGATAGGTGCTGTCAGCGTGCGGAATGGAAGTCCCATGAAGATACCATCGAGCCAAACCTGATATGAGTAGATGGCTTTGTGCCAGAAAACCTTGTCAGCAATGGTACGTGGCTGTTCCTGTAACTGTTTCATCATGGTTTTCATAGCCAGCAGATTCTTCTGCTCAGGCCATTTCTGATACATACGGGTTACGAAGTGGCCCGTGCGGATATTGTCAAGGTTATAATCCAAGATGTCATACCCACGGATGTCGCCCTTCTCGTTAATCATGGTGTCTGTATACTCCTGACAATACTTGCGGATGTCCTCGCCACCATATCTGAGATAGGTGTCCAGCATGCCTTCCAATTCGATACCCATGACATAGCTCCACTTGGGACGCTTTGAGAAATCCAGTAGGTATGACCTGGGTACACGCTTCATCTCGCTGTAAGTCAACCACTCAGAATAGTGCTTGTAAGGAGGGTTCTGCAATACCAGCGAACCATTGATCATCAGGTTGTCGTAAGTGACATCCTGAGCCAAACCAATCTGATGGATGGGCTTGTTGTATACACCGTTGAACTGACAATTCTTAACCGTGATGTCGTTGACAGTATAGGCTAATTTCGGATCCTGATAACCAACAATCATCACGCCATATTTCGATTTCTGACAGGTTACATTCTCCATCGTCACATTACGAACGATGGGGTAGAAACCACGACAGCATACCTCACGAGGTTCATAATCGGTATTAATCTTCAGTACAGCCTCGCCACACTGACCAACCCTGACGTTGCGGACATTGATGTTCTCGATAATACCACCGCGACAAGAGTTTGTCTTGATGCGGAGCACACGGTCCAACGATGGAGAATCCATTTCGCAGTTTTCTGCAAAGACATTCTGGCAACCACCACTGATTTCAGAACCGATTACCACACCACCATGACCGTTGTTAAACTTGCTGTTACGAATAATGATGTTCTTTGAAGGTTTACCGGCAAATTTACCCTGACCGCCCTCTCGACCATCGTTGTTACGACCACTCTTAATGGCGATGCAGTCATCGCCTGTATTAAAGTAGCAGCCCTCAATCAGTACTCTGTCGCATGATTCTGGGTCGCAACCGTCACCATTGGGTCCATCATTATTAATATGTACGCCACGAACGGTAATGTCTGTGGAAAGCAGAGGGTGAATAACCCAGAAAGGAGAGCGAAGCAGTGTGACATCTTCAATCAGAATGCCTTCGCACTGGTTCAGGTTAATCATCTGGGGACGCAAGCCGTCAGTAGGACCGAACTTGCGCTCGTCCATGGGCACACCATCTTCTGCATACTTAAGCAGACGGGCACGGGCTCCCTGATTCTGGGCAATACCACCAGGCTTCATACCAAAGCGACTGTTTCCACACCAAGGCCACCAGGTGTTGTTAGAACCGCCACCATCAATAGTTCCCTTACCAGTAATGGCAATGTCCTTGGCCTGATAGGCATAAATCAGCGGGCTGAGGTTCCAGCAATCCAATCCTTCCCAACGTGTAGGAACAATGGGATAGAGCTCGGGCTCGAAAGCAAACTCAAGCACAGCACCTTCCTCGACAACGAGATTGACGCCACTTTTCAGTTGAATGGCTGCAGTGAGGAAATGCTGACCTGCAGGCACGATAACACGCCCACCGCCCTTCTTCGAACACTTGTCAATAGCCTTTTGAATAGCCTTCTGATTCTTGGCAGCCGTGTTGGCAGGCTTAGCGCCAAATTTTGTAATGTCGTACTTTTTGTCCGCAAACTGAGGCATGCGGATGCTTTGCTCAATTTGCTTGTACTGTTGCTCGTTCCAACCCTTAGCCTGAACGCACAATACCACCAAAAGCAGCATTGTAATCTGTAAAATTCTCTTCATCTTTTTCTTCTGGTTTAGTAGATTTGTGTGCAAAGGTAATAAAAAAGGGCGAAACAATCGCCCCTTTTACATTATTTATGAGTTTAATGCTTCAAACAATCGGTCGAGTGCCTTATCAGTGTTCCCGTTTTCTTCACTAAGAAGAGTGACAAACTTGGAACCAATGATAGCTCCGGCTGCATTGTCCTGAGCAGCTTTCAGCGTTTGAGCATTACTGATTCCGAAGCCAATCATACGAGGATTGCGCAGGTTCATGGCATTGATACGACGGAAATACTCTTGCTTGGCTTCATCGAAAGATTTCTGGGCACCGGTAATGGCTGCAGAGCTGACCATATAGATAAATCCATCGGTATTGTCGTCAATAAAGCGGATGCGCTCTTCAGATGTTTCAGGAGTGATAAGCATAATAACCCTTAAATCGTAACGGTCGGCTACAGGCTTAATGATTTCCTGATAGTCTTTAAAAGGCAAATCGGGAATAATCATACCACTGACACCACTTTCCACACACGATTGACAGAACGACTCAATGCCATATTGCATGATGGGATTCAGATAACCCATTAAGATAAGGGGAATCTCCACTTTGTCTTTTATCGCAGCAAGTTGGGAAAACAGTGTCTTTAGAGTCATACCGTTCTTCAAAGCTGTTGTTGCTGCATCCTGAATGACAGGACCGTCGGCCATAGGATCACTAAACGGAATACCCACTTCTATCATGCTAATGCCTCGTTGTTGCATGGTAAGAATCACGTCACCAGTACCATTGAGGGTTGGAGCTCCTGCACAGAAATAAAGTGAGAGGAGTTTTTTATCACCACGATGGGCAAATAATGAATTAATCTTGTTCATATAAAAAAGCTTTTAATTTTGCGATATCTTTGAGTGCAGGACGTATCTCGAAACGGGAGTTGAGGTCAATGCCTGCAAGTTGTGGATGGCGGAAGTGGCGGATGTCTGCTGCATCGTCAGGTCCTATACCTCCACTTAATATAAAAGGTGTCGTGCCATGATAGTCCGCAAGGACAGACCAATCAAACTTCGTGCCGTTTCCACCTACAGACTTGCCTTTCGTGTCAAAGAGGAAATAGTCTACGAGTGTTTCGTAGGGCTTGGTCTTAACTAAGTCGTCGGCAGTTGCGATATTAAATGCCTTGATGAGTTTGTGGCCCTTTAATAGAGCACAATAGTCTGGCGTTTCATTCCCATGCAACTGAATATAGTGGAGTGCATATTCTTGGGCAATCTTTTTAACCACCTCTATCTCTTCGTCAACAAACACTCCTACGCGCTTTGTCTTTTCAGGCAAATAACTTGGAAGCGTGCTGACATAGCGACTGGATTTAGGCCAGAAAATAAAGCCCATCAGGTCAATGCCTAAAGCCTCGACTCCGCGGATATTCTCCGCATCACGCATACCACACACTTTTACTATCATAGTTTAGAGATAAAATCGTTTAATGCCTGACCAGGGTTAGGAGTCTTCATGAAGTTCTCACCAATCAGGAATCCGTTAAAGCCAGCAGAGCGGAGAGCCTTCACGGTGTCTGGATTCGAGATACCACTCTCACTCACCTTGACTGCATCCTTAGGCAACAACTCTGCCAAACGAAAACTATTTTCCACATCTGTGACAAATGAACCGAGGTTGCGGTTGTTGATTCCACAGATATCAGGCTCTAGTTCGGCATACTCCAGCTCCTGTTCTGAATGCATCTCCAGAAGAACCTCGAGTCCAAGGGCGTGAGCCTTATGCAAGAGTGTCTGGCACTCTTGTTTGCTGAGGCAGGCAGCAATGAGCAATACGGCAGAGGCTCCACAGAGGGCTGCAGCATATAGCTGTGCTTCGTCGATAACGAAGTTCTTATATAATATAGGTAAGGTGACACCGCTTTGACGGGCTTGGCGGATAAAATCATCAAAGCCACCAAAATAATGCTCGTCTGTAAGGATGCTCAGCGCTGCGGCACCATTTTGCTGATAACTCAGTGGAATGATGTCTGCTCGTCCCTCTTCTTTGATCCATCCCTTCGAAGGCGACTTACGCTTAAACTCAGCGATGATGCCCGTCTCGCTTTGGAGCAAAGCCTCACGCAAAGATGTTTTTTTTGCGCAAAGCTGTTCTAGTTCCAAATGCTTATGGGCAACGATTTCCTGTAAGATGTCCATAGAATTTATGAGTTCAGTTCTACAAATTTCTTGAAGGTACGCAGGGCTGCACCGCTATCAATACTTTCGCGGGCAATCTCAATGCACTCCTCGATGTCTTTCTCTCCACGTTCCAATACTTGGATGCCGAATGCAGCATTTGCCAACACGATATTCTTCTGGGCTGGCAGTGCGCGGTTCTCGAGTACGGAGTCGAAGATTTGAGCAGCTTCTTCTTCGGTAGCACCACCCACAAGCTCTTCTGGTTTGGCAATTTGAAAACCAAGATCCTGTGGTTGGAAGATGCGCTCATATTGTTTGGTCGTTACCTTGAAAGGACCGGTCAGGCTTATTTCGTCATAACCGTCAATGCTGTTCACGATACCGTAGTCAATGCCCAACTTCTGATATACATTATTATATAGACGCATCTGGTCCAGATTTGCAACACCTAACAACTGACACTTAGGCTGCGAAGGATTAACGATAGGACCCAGGAGATTGAAAATGGTAGGGAATTGCAGTGCCTTACGAATCGGTCCGACAAACTTCATGGCCTTGGCAAAGAGCTGGGCGTGCAGATAAACAATGCCTGCTTCGTTCAGCGAACGATTCAGTTTGTCAATATCATCTGTAAACTTAATACCGTGATGCTGAATGACATTAGAAGCTCCACTGACGCTGGTGGCAGCATAGTTTCCATGTTTGGCAACCTTATAGCCGGCACCAGCAATCACAAAACACGCAGTTGTCGAAATGTTGAATGTGTTCTTGCGGTCACCACCCGTTCCTACCACGTCGATATAACGGTCTGCCTGAAGAATAGCCGGAACACCCGTCTCAAGGATACCGTCACGGAAACCAAGAAGTTCGTCAACGGTTACTCCCCTCATCTGCAGGCAGGTAAGCAGAGCCGTTATCTGCTCGTTGGGGTATTCACTGTGTGTAATACCAATCAAGATAGTTTTCATTTCCTCACGAGTCAGTTCCTCGTGGTTTAGCAACCTAAAGAGGTAGCTTTTCATTGTCTGTTCCATAATGATGAATGGTTTTATTGGGTTTAATGGGAATTATAGAAATAGCCAGTTCTGGAGCATCTTCTTACCATCAGGGGTAAGGACACTCTCTGGATGAAACTGTATGCCTCGAACATTTAACTCACGATGGCGCAGTGCCATAATCTGTCCTTCGTCGCTTACTGCTGTAACCTCGAGACAATCAGGCAGTCCTTCATTTGAAACTACCCACGAGTGATAGCGCCCGATGGTAATGTCGCGGTCAATGCCACTGAAAATGGGGTCATCTGCAATAATGTGGCAAGGAGT
>JAEEGG010015264.1_pt1 | contig 16147 bp, 9 predicted proteins | sample 9134161 | NCBI WGS metagenome assembly JAEEGG01 (sample SAMN16246543, study PRJNA631951) | gut metagenome | biome: gut microbiome; feature: rumen; material: CR-attached | host: Bos | place: Iran: Karaj | collected 2018-10
TATTCCCACGCCTGTTATCTTTTTTACGACTTTATCGAAGTCTTCTTGCGCTTCTTCGGTAATCTTGAAGTCTTCGTTAAGTAAAACTCCGCCGACCTCTTTAGACGGGGTGCCGCATAGCACAGAGTTGAAACTGACAAGCGCAATCTTGGAAATTTCGCCTGGAACGAAGATCTCCTTGAATATGATAAGGACAATATTCTTGGTTGCATTCTCATCAACCATGATTTGTTCAGCAAGAACGCCATGGTTGTTGCTTCGTGTACCGAGATAAGCGACAGGACGGTATTTTGCGCCTTTTTGTGCTAGCTCCAATGCCGTGAAAGCTGAAGCAATTTTTTCGGGCATGCCGTCAATGACTACATGAACATTGTCTTTATCGGTGTTTGCGCATTTGGCTGTGACTATGTCAGATATGTTGATAATTTGCCCGTCAGGCAACATCACGATATTGCCATGAACCGGCTCAACGGAAATACCTTCGATTTTCTGCTCCAAGTTGACGAAAAAATATACGACAACATGGTTTTTGGTGTTGTCTTTATCAAGGAGGGTTTGCTCGCCGAGTGCGGCATACCATGTACCGGCGACAACTTTCGTGGCTAACAGCGCTAACGGTTTGTAGCTAGCGCCGACACCTTTGTTTAGCAACTCAAATGCCTTGTCTATTTCTTCGGGCAAGTTCTTGACAATGATGTTGATGAACCATCCGCCGCAAAGAGGGAATGTATTTTCTGCCATAATGTTATCTCCTTGATTTTATATAAGTGTTATTTTCTCTATCCACTTAATTAAATGCATTCATGACGGTTTTTACTCATTTTATTTTTGTAAATAAATTTTTGTGGTTAGTGTGAATTGTTCATAAGGTGATTTCATGTGCAAAAAAAACGCGATCCATGGATACTGGAGCGCGAGAAAGCTAATGATGTTTGAACTCATGTTGGCGTTACTTTACCATCTATGTAAGTCCAAAGGTTTGTTTCTTTATCGTCTTGAACGATTGCAGCGATGATTAATTTGCCGTTTTCTTCTTTGGGGCCGAAAAGTACCATTCCTTGATGTTTGTCTTTCATGGAATCCATAGGAGAAATGTAGGTGTAAATGCAGTTGTCTTTTGTCGCTTGGTAATTCTCGTCTAGTTTAATGATATAGTTATCCAATACGAGATATAAAGAATCTGTTGTTACCCAAGATATTCTTGTCTGCTGTTTTCCTTCAAGTTTGAATGATGATTTTACGCCACTCATTTCATTTGTATTGGTGTCAAATTCGAATATATATACGCTGTTGTTATCACAAAGACATGCAAAACTTATTTTATTATTGTTGTAGGTTATATCATTGTATATAATATTTACGTTTTCATTGCAAGCAGGACCTGCTATATGAGGACCTGCTATATGTACTATTTTATATGATGGTTTTGAAAATAGATCTTCTATCATGGTGAAAAGATGAATTTGTTTTTTACATACTGCAATCCACCAAATCGTATCATTTGAGCTGCGAAGCATTTGGCTGAATAGAATTTCATTTTTTTTAATCTGTCGTTCAATGTGGAATGTAGCATTTGTTTCGTGAACATCATTGCTGATTCGGAATAAAGATGCATAGCACATCATTTCATTGACGGGTGTGGAAAAGCATTCGTTAATAGCCAAACATAACTGTCTTTGTGGAAAACTAAAAGTTGCATTAGTGTGATTCGTGTTTGAGCTAGAACCTAAAAGACTTCCCCCAAAATTTCTATTTTTAAAAGGAATCCATTCAATAAGGTCTTGGCTGAAAAATAATTTGGAATAGGTATACATATAGTAACCAATTGATATATTATCAACGAATTTTCCTGTGTTATAAAAGAAATGATTATTTCCGATTCCTTTAGAATAGAAAGGTAAATTCTTACACACGCCTTCTTTTTTCCATCCAGTACAGCGAATTGTAAATTCTGTGGATGTTTCGCAACCGTTTCTTTCAAGTACCAGTTTGAACGTTGTATCTTTATTGATTTTCACGTTGTCGGGAGAAATTTCTTTTTCCTGACCGTTTTCGTCTTTTTTATATAAAGTAGAATTACATTTTTCTGAATTACCGCCATGCCATTTGATTGTCGCCTCGTCTCCCTTGTGTATCACATGGAATTTTTGGCCTTTAGAATCGAGTGCAGTAGCAACTTTATAGCCTTCAGAATCAAAGACAGAGATTTCGTCAAAATATGGAGCTTCAAATACTGGTATTTTCAGAGATGTGATACGGTCGTCTTTTTCAAGGTTTAAAGTGAATACCCGGTCCCGATCTATTGCTGGTAAATCGGCTTCCTGTATAATATCTCTTTTTTTGCTTGGGACGTCCTTGAATGTGATTACTTCTCCGAGTTCATTATGTAAAGAAACCTTGCATTTATAAATATTTCCGTTTGCCCATTGCAGGCTTGCCGTTTCTCCATGGGGTATAGCATTCGCTTCGTTTCCATTGGCGTCGTATAACTTTATTTCATCGACAAAGGCTACTTCTTTGGCCGTTATAATATAATCTTGTTCTATATCTTTATCGTTGTCGTCAAAATCTACAAAATGTACGGTAACATTGATAGCTTCATAATCAGTGAATATGGCATCAAAAAGATATGGTTCTATAAGTTGAATGGTTATATTCAAATCTTGTTCAGGTTGTGTATCAGTGCCGTTTATATTTTCTGATGGAATGTTGTTTTTTGATATTTTTAAACAGTTGTTGCCGTAATCTTTTGTTTCTGCGATGTATTCAATTTCCCAATCACTGTCGCTCGATATTAAAGCCTTGGCGAAACCTACCATTGGGTTGTCGTTTCCAGAAGTCGCGGACATGTCAAAAAGCTTATCAAGACCTTGAATATATATTCTAGGGTTATTAATCGCATCATTTTCGTTGCATATATTTATTTTTTGACTATCGCAAAAGCTAAAAAAAAAGTTGTTTTTTTGTACATTCTGCATCTTGTTTTCAATATTTTTTATTGAAAAGAAAATGCTTTCTGGAAACTTTGCGGTAAATCTTTTAGATTGTTCTACAGTATCTTTTTTTTCCATGATTTATTTCCTCTTATTGGATTTGGCAATAAGACCATCGGTGCTTTTCTGAAAGAAACTATTCTTTATATGTCCAAAGGCTTGTTTCTTTTTCATCTTGAATGATTGAAGCGATGATTAATTTGCCATTTTCCTCTTTGGGACCGATAAGTACCATTCCTTGATTTTTGTCTTTCATGGAATCCATAGGAGAAATGTAGGTGTAAATGCAGTTATCTTTTGTCGCTTGGTAATTCTCATCTAGTTTAATGATATAGTTATCTAATACAAGATATAATGAATCGGTTCTTACCCAAGATATTCTTGTCTGTTGCTTCTCTTCAAGTTTGAAAGATGATTTTACGCCACTCATTTGACTTGTATTGGGATCAAATTCGAATGTATATACGCTGTTGTTATCACATAGGCAAGTAAAACAGATTTTATTATTGTTATAGGTAAAATCACTGTATATAATATTTGCATTCTCTGCTTCTGGAGGCAAAATGAATTCTGCTACATATGTTACATTTTCCCAAATTGGCTGAAAAATATAAAGTCCTTTATCAAAGGTTGCCAAAAGCCAATTATGATTATATGAATCTTGACAATTTTCGTCATGTATTGTTTGGATGAATAATAGGTTTCCGTATTGTTTTATTTTCGCTTTTTCAAATATAAATGACAAATAATCGAATGTACGCAGTGATTCAAGATCAAAGAAGTTTATTCTTCCGCTTAAGAGTTCGATAGGGTTTTTACCAAAACCTCTGTCTTCGAAACATCTAGCTATACATAGATGTTTGATAGGACGCCCTGCTGTACGATTTGTGTTTATTATGGGGAAACTAAAATTAGTGCTAAATATTGGACTACAACAAAATGGATTGACAAATTTCACCTCATCCTCTCTTGTGTTGTATATATCGCTACATTTAATCCATTCTACAAGGTCTAGGCTAAAAAATAAATTGGTGCCAATGTATATGTAATAACCCTTGTTTAAATAGTTGTCATTATCTGGGTAATGTAAGAAATGTTTGTTTCCAAAATCTCTAGAATAGAAAGGTAAATTCCTACATATCCCTTCTTTTTTCCATCCAGTACAGCGAATTGTAAATTCTGTGGATGTTTCGCAACCGTTTCTTTCAAGTACCAGTTTGAACGTTGTATCTTTATTGATTTTCACGTTGTCGGGAGAAATTTCTTTTTCCTGACCGTTTTCGTCTTTTTTATATAAAGTAGAATTACATTTTTCTGAATTACCGCCATGCCATTTGATTGTCGCCTCGTCTCCCTTGTGTATCACATGGAATTTTTGGCCTTTAGAATCGAGTGCAGTAGCAACTTTATAGCCTTCAGAATCAAAGACAGAGATTTCGTCAAAATATGGAGCTTCAAATACTGGTATTTTCAGAGATGTGATACGGTCGTCTTTTTCAAGGTTTAAAGTGAATACCCGGTCCCGATCTATTGCTGGTAAATCGGCTTCCTGTATAATATCTCTTTTTTTGCTTGGGACGTCCTTGAATGTGATTACTTCTCCGAGTTCATTATGTAAAGAAACCTTGCATTTATAAATATTTCCGTTTGCCCATTGCAGGCTTGCCGTTTCTCCATGGGGTATAGCATTCGCTTCGTTTCCATTGGCGTCGTATAACTTTATTTCATCGACAAAGGCTACTTCTTTGGCCGTTATAATATAATCTTGTTCTATATCTTTATCGTTGTCGTCAAAATCTACAAAATGTACGGTAACATTGATAGCTTCATAATCAGTGAATATGGCATCAAAAAGATATGGTTCTATAAGTTGAATGGTTATATTCAAATCTTGTTCAGGTTGTGTATCAGTGCCGTTTATATTTTCTGATGGAATGTTGTTTTTTGATATTTTTAAACAGTTGTTGCCGTAATCTTTTGTTTCTGCGATGTATTCAATTTCCCAATCACTGTCGCTCGATATTAAAGCCTTGGCGAAACCTACCATTGGGTTGTCGTTTCCAGAAGTCGCGGACATGTCAAAAAGCTTATCAAGACCTTGAATATATATTCTAGGGTTATTAATCGCATCATTTTCGTTGCATATATTTATTTTTTGACTATCGCAAAAGCTAAAAAAAAAGTTGTTTTTTTGTACATTCTGCATCTTGTTTTCAATATTTTTTATTGAAAAGAAAATGCTTTCTGAAAACTTTGCGGTAAATCTTTTAGATTGTTCTACAGTATCTTTTTTTTCCATGATTTATTTCCTCTTATTGGATTTGGCAATAAAACCATCTGTGATAATTGTCTTTTCAATTGTACCGATTTTTGAATCGTCATTTATGATTTCAAGAGATGTGTATGAGATGTCATTGTTGTTTGTATCTTGGCTCTTTTGTGGGTATTGTCTTATGAATTTTGCGTTTTTTGAAAAATTGGGCAATAGAATTTTTTTATCATCAGAAATAAGAGTGTTCATTTCGGCTAGTTGTAAATTCATTTTGCTAAAATTCGTATGGATAGCATTAATTTGAATTTGTTCGACAGGAAGTATTCCTGTTGATAACGTTACTTTCAGTGATGGATCTAGTAGCAAGGTGACTTTTGCAGATGTTTTGCCACTGATTGTTGGTTGATTATCTTGTTTAAGAAAGATGTTGTGTTTAAGAAAGATGTTGTTTTCTGTTTTATATCCAAAGGCTGTAAATCCTTTGTCAAATCCATCTTCGCCACCATAAAAGCCACATATAACACCGTCTGTAACTCGATTGATATCACCTATCATGACAGGGAACGCTTGCTCTGAAAGACCTTTGTCATCTAAATTTTTTTTCTCAATGTTACTGATGCTTTCTTTTGAAAATTCAGTACCTCCAAAGTATTCGAGTTCGATATTCATTTCGGCTAATACAAGTGTGCGCCCGAAAATATGGTCTCCTTGATTCATTGGTATTGTGTTATCTAGTTTTTGTTTGATAACATCCATAAGTTCAGCAAAATAATATTTTTTTTCTTTAAATAAATTTATAAATTTGTCTATAGGCGTATTTTCAATATCACCAGAATAGCTTGGTGCTTGCATGAAACTACCGACTGCAAATTTTTTTCCGTCGAAATCCTCGTATTTAGTTTTTAAAATTCCTATCAATTCACCTTTATTATCAAAAATGTCTAGATTCTGGTTAAGCATATCCGGCATTATTATGGCAATGATTGGCGTACTTTCTGGGAGTGAATTTGACGGAATAGATTTATTGGACGCAGAAACAAAATATGAAGTAATCCTTGCTGGCGTTGTTAGGGCAAGTGGTAAAAAGCATTTCTTATTCTCGTCGGAATTCTCTGAATTTGCACAGAGATTTTCAGAAATGTATTTGTATTTTGTTTGATTTGAAGAATTTTTGGGTTGTATTTCATTTCCGAAAGTTGTAACGATTGAAATTTTGTCTAAATTTAAAAAACCTTCTCTTAAAGGAACGAGTTTTTTTCCTTGAGAAATTGCGAGTCTTTCTTTATCATCTTCGTAATCTTTACGGTCCGTATATAAGCATTTGTATACCTCTGCCGATATGTTATCATCGGACTCGTATTCAATGGGTTTCTGAAATGTATATTCTAAGCCAGGAAGATTTATTGTAAATCCTCCTAAGTTCTGGGATATGACAGGAGATTGTTTTATTTTTTTTATAATATCATTTAATTTTTCTTTAATAATCTTACAATCTGGATCATCTGGATTTTTATTAATATAGTTTTCCAGTTTATCTCCCAGATTGCTTATTCCATGAGGGGTAAGTACTGATGTACCTTGACAATCTCTATTATTCTCGTTATGTTCTTCTTCATTATATGTATAATCAGTATTACTATAAATAAAAGAACTGCCCGACGGGTTACTGTCAATATAATCATAGTGAAAAGAAGTGTCCCATGACATAAATAAAATAGTTTGCTCGTAAGGATTGGAGTTAACCATGTCGGGATATTTGTTTTGCGTTTCGTTTGTTTCCTCTTTAATTATCTCTGTCATAACGAGATAATCAAAATATTTTTCCTTATTGATTTCATCAATAAAAGAGTAATTTGAAAATGTTTCTTTTATAATGGCTGCTTTTTCATTTGTCAATGGCTCGGTGAGGCAATTGAGCGTTTTGCCTTTTTCCTCTTCTTCAAATACATATGTTCTATTTATACCATCTCCAAAAAGTATCAATGTCGGATCTTTGGGATAATAAAATGGGGCGGCTGAAGTTTCTTCAATCTTTATTTTATCTTTGGGTAATTTATTTTCTAGTTCTTTCTTTATAGATGCTATATTGTTTATTGCTTTTATATTGTCATCCCTTATTCCTTTTATTTCATTTACGGTTTCATAAATTATGTTATTTAGAATTTCTGAAGGGTAATCATCTTTATTTCTTATATACAGCTCCCAAAGATAGTAGAGAGATTTTTTCTTATATTCGAGTAATCTTTTTGATTTTCCAAGACTATGTTGCATTTCGCATAGTGATGGAAAATCCTTTGAAAGGATAGATAAAATATCTTGTGTAACCTCGTAATCTTTATTGAAAATAACTTCAAGTTTTGTTTCGATGGGGTCAATTGAGGTAAATCCGTGTGAATGAATGCTGTCATCGATTTTGAAATTACCATCAAGTTGAAATTTTTCATCTGCTAAATCATATTGGAGCATCGTTAGGATGTGCTCAATATTATTTTGGGGAGATGTTGTTTTTGAAATCATCGCAGAGAGCGCTTCTGCTGATGTTCGCCCTATTCCTATATCTATATTTCCATTTGATGTTGTAAAAGAATGGTTAATGTCTATGTTGCATACTTCTCCGAATAGCAAACATGAATTGCAGATATAATTTTTGTCATCAACAGAAAGGCCAAATTTCTTTAATACATCATTCATCGTTTCTGCAGAGTCAACTTTATTAAATGGATCATTATCTGAATTTGAATAGTATCCAATGACTGAATATGTCAATACTGCATCACTAGGAACATGTTCAAGTTTATCATAATATCCAAATACACTCCGACAGCTTGGATAATATGCGTTGAACATAGGATCTCCTGGTCCTACGGCAAAAAGTTCATGTTTATCGAGATGGTCGTCTTTTTCTTCGCTTTGTTTTTGAGCCGATATGTTTTTGATTCCGCTGTATTGCCTACCAAGATAACGATAAGATAGTTTGTTGCTCTCTTTATCGAAAAAAGGAAATGTAATACTATTGCTATTTTGCTCATTCATGCTTTTAGAGATAAAAGCGCTGTCAACGATATTGCAGTCGATTTCTTGCTTTCCATCTTTATCCAAGATTCTGGTTACTATGAATTTGTCAGGTACGTGTGGATATTTGATGGATTTATGACCATATTTATCAGAAACAGCTTCTCCGTGTCTAAATGTAGATGGCAAAATGAAATGTAGGTGTATTCCTGGCGGTAAATGAATGTTTTTATTAAATGGAGTTGGATTTTTTATAAGAGTTGATGTATAGGAATTAGGATTTAATGCAATAACATTGTCTTGATCACTTTTTACTCTATACACGAGGACTTTCATTGGGATGATTAACCCGGATAAATTATTAGCCATTTTCACTCCTATTCGTTGTGGTGGTGGGCAATTCGCTTGCGCTGAATATGGCTTTATGCGGAATATCTAGCATTTCAAACGCAAAAATCGATGGGGTAATATTGTCAATAGTTGGTAAACTTTCGTCTTTGCGGTTGTTATAATCTTCTTTTATTTTGTTTGCGATTATTTGTGGATGAATTTTTCCGTTTTCTTCTATACTTTTTTGACCATTTTCGTCAATGAATTTAATTTTTGATTGTATATTCTTGTCACCATCTTTTAAGGGTGATCCGAAATTTTTGTCTTCTTTCGTTGAACGCAAATCTATATTCCATTCCGTGTCGCAGCCGAATTTTACGCCGGTCATAGGTTCTTCAATAATGAATGTGTCGATTATCCCACTGAATAGGCAAATCATGATGTCATCGGATAATTTTTCAATCCTTAAAATTGGAAGAGATGGTATTTCTTTGGGGGGATCATCTTCTTGACTCGAAATTTTTTTTATTTGATCGTAGCTTTGTTTGTCATAGCCTAAATAATTAAGCCCTTTTTTTGTTCTTATAAGTTGTGATCTGATAAGGACCACGCTGATATTTGATATATCTATGTCCAAATCGCCATTTTTTGCATTCAGTAAAGTGTGTTTGCTTTTATGGTTCGGATGCATCATTCTCATGCGAGGTGTGTCAAGGTACTTTATTTTATGCTCTTTTAGTTTGAAATGGTTGTTTGTTATATTCTTGTCGATTCGTGCATCAGTATTGCTTACACGCCCGATAGAAAAAGCTCCGTCAATGTACGCATCAGTCCAGTTTATATCGACCATTCCGAACTTTATGCTTTCTTCTTTTAGGTCTGAAAGGTCTGTCAAAAGGTATGTCAAAGGAATATCGTTTAGCAAGCGGAGTCGATACGCATATCTTTTTAAATCATCATATCCCTCTGGAATTGGGGGAGGTGTGTAATCGTTTCGTTGTTCACTTATTTGTGTAATGCTTTCTGCTAGACTACGTGAAAGAAATCTTCGTTTCATTTTAACTATCCTTCCTTCAGACTTTTCTTGAAATTTAACATGACGTTTTTTAACAGCGAATTGTCAATTCCGATTTCTTTTTTCAAAGAATTAAGATGGGTTTGTATTTTATATTGTTTTCTCATGCTGACAATTCGTTGCGCTTCTGATTCGTGGCTCAATGTCACCAGTCTTCCGAGATTGAATGCCGCTGAATATGAAACATCAAAAATTCCATAGTTTGTATTGTAGATCAATCTCCCGTCTGCGGTACGTCTATCTTCTCCGTTCAACGTCACTTCATTTGAACTGACTCGCTTATAATTTAATGAACGGATTGGAGAATAATACCATGAATATGTTTTTGTTCCGTTACGGAAAAAATGCTCCCTCAATGCATGTTCTTCATTTACAGTTCCTGCTGCAATGTTTTGTGTAAGGGTGGAAAATGATTTGTCTGGCTCAGTTGTTTTATTTGGATTAACGAATTCAGAATATATGTTCCAATGATAAAGTGATATCATTTTTACAAATTCCGTCGTCTCATCATTAAGTTTAATGCCTGCATTATCCGCTTCATCTTTATCATACAAATACGCTGCAACGAGATGGACTGAATTTTTGATGTTTTTATTAGGATCTTTCGATGGTGGCGGAAAACGATTGGCGATTGCAACTGAGAAATAACCATTCTTTTTCGTTATAACATCCTCCATATATGAAAGTTCGACTTGTTTTCCGTGTACAAGCCAACGTCTTTCGTCTTTTTCGGGCATGATGCTTTTAAATGTTTTTTTGCTGATTGTGATAAGATGGATATTGTCTGTAGCATGGCATGGGAAAAAATCATTTTCTTCATATTTGAAAAAGACATTTTTGTCTTTTTTACTTTCATCTTTTAGCTGAGAGTGTTCAATATCCTTTTCTTCTACAATTTCATCTTCCGAAACGACAATCAAGGCAAGCCAGGGAATGGGTTGATTATTTTCATTGTCACTTGATATACTCTTTATCCACGGATACGATGGGTCGTTAAAAACGATGTAAGGGAGTTCTTTTGAGAAATCTCCGAGTTCATTCGGTGCCGGGTGTACATTAAAAAGGGCTTCATCCTGCAATATTTTTGTGTTTAAACCAACACGGAATTCTTTTGTAATAGAGTATGATTCATCTGAAGGTTTTATGTCCTGTTCGAAATTTACTGTATAATCGCCTTCTTCCAAAGATGGAAGATAGTAGTCTGCAAGTCTAAATTTTTTATCATCAATATTATTGTTCATTCTTTAATTCCTTTTTTTCGTCTGTTTTTAAAAAATCTTCCGAAAACAATGTATCTGCATTTTTAAAACTAATGTCTATGGACGATAGATCTTGAAGGTCTGTATATATACTTCGTATGTAATCTTTTCTTACATTATCTAAATTGTCTTTTTCGTAATTCGATGAAAATTCATTAATTGTATAATTATCCACATTCAATTCGTGTTCTTGACCGTCCTTAATGTCAAAGCATGTTGGTTTTAGAATCAAGCTCTTTTCTGCTAATTCTTGAATAGAAATCCATAAATCTTTTTTATTAGGGAAGTTTGTTGCTGTTTCTAAATATTTTTCGATATTAAGGGAGATTTTTTCCCCAACACAGAATTCGTTTACGGTTTCAATATTGGTTTGATTCTCTGGTATCCACAAAGCGGAAGGAAGTTTTCTTCTTATAAAGTCATGATTAAACTTATCATTAAAATTATTTTTTTTGCTTGGATCAGTAATATTTATTTCAATACTTGGTGTTATCGTTTTATCTTTTACAGGTTTAACAATGACGCTCCCGATGTCTTTCCCATTCTTATCTTTATTCATCGGAATGTTTGATATTGCCGAAATGGCAAGCTGATAAGGGGAAATGATATCTATCCCTTTACAGTCATCTTGCGTATTTCCAATGACTCCGTCTAGTGATATTGATAAAATATCTTTGTTTATTGGGTCGTTATTGTCATTGGTTAGCTCTTTTCTACAAACATCATTTGTACTTTTTGCTTGTTCTTTGCTGGCAAAGAAGGAATTTATGAAACCGTTCCAATCGAGATCTTCTTCTTGCTTGTTTCCTCCGCCGAAGGAGATTGTGAACGAAATGATATACCATGAAATATCGACGGTTCCTTGAAGGTCTGGGCCCCAAAGGTGTAAATCCGCCGACAATTCGATAGAAAATGTTTTTTTGACAAGCCAGGGGTCTAAATCTAAAGTATAAGATGCTCCGACAGATGCACCAATTCTAACATCGTATCTAAACGGTTTCCAGTCCATGAGGATATCTGCATACGCAATGAACCATGCTTTTAAATCCCCCTGTGTATATGTCGCGCATAGTTTTCCGCCCGCCATGAGATTGCTGGGGGTTACTGCAAAATACATTTCACCGTTTATGTTGATGTGGTCGTCAACTTTCCAGTTGATGCCGAGTCTCGGAACTGTTGGATAATGGTCTGGTTTTTGGTAAGATGGGGCGTAACCGCCAAGTGATACTACAAAATCGCCACTATGTTTGTTATCTCCGAACCAGGCGTAGGCAGCGAATCCGCCGGTCAGCTTACAGTCTTTGGATAGAATGTAAGATTCGTTTGTAAGTTGCGCTTCTGCACTAAAAAAGCCTTCGGATGGCTTTATGGATGCTTTTAAAGCCAGCTGCGCGTATGCAATAGGGGCTGCTGAGTTTTTAGCTTTCGGAGGAATCGAAATGTCCGCAAGTCCGAGAATGCCTAGTTCACAATCATTTCCGAACGAAGCGGTAACAATCATGCATCCTTCAATCAGTTCAAATGAAGTGAACTTCAATCCGGCCGCTAGGAAATACTGCCCGTCTTCCTCATTTACATTTTTCCTCAAATCATCTAGGTTATTGCTATGCGATCCCATTGCTGCTTGGACCAAAAAATGATCGTTCACATTTTCAATGGAAGGGAGTATCAGTCTTTCGTTGTATCCGAAGCCGCCCGCAATTCCCCTGACAAAAAATGCAGGAATGCCGCCTATCGGCGCCAACAGCGAAAAACATGCGCATAAGGATGCCGTTTCTTTATCACCCGTTATAATTTTTGTGTATTGTCCAATGGCGGTTAGTCCAACTTCCTTAAAGCGGATTGAAATCATCCCTGTATATTGAGGGTTTTTGTTTTCGTCGAGGCCTGCTGATAAACCACCGGCAATCGACAGAACTCCATTGTCAAAGCCTATACCGAAGCCGGACAAGTAGAAATTGATGTCTTTAAGTTTGCTTAAATTGACTCCAATTCCCGCTCCATTCAATGAAAATGTTAGCGGGGAAACATTTAAAGATGCATCCAATAGGATTGCGATGTTTCCATTATTGTCTAGTCCAAAACCTATTTTCGGAATTGTTAGGATTAGGATTGTTATGGGCTTATCAAATTTTTTCCATACGGCGGTACCATTAAATGCTGGCCCGGATGAGCTGCTGTTCTTTAACAGCATATTCTGCTGTATTTGTAACTGCTGCGTGGTGGTGGGGGCTGGCTTAGATAGGGGAATTGTAACATCGCATGCAGTTCCAAACACATTACAGCCCAAAATAATATTTACGCCATTATCGCTTGAAACAGTGACTTTAAAATCATTTATTGATGTATTTTTTATCGTTGGATCGATTGTTTTGACCAGTTCCCCTGCGACAGGTATTTCGAGAACATCTGTATTTACGATATCGTTTCCCTTTTCATCTTTGGGAGTTGTGTATGTTATGCTCCATGTTTTTTTGTCACTGTTTTTAGTTGAATTGTCCTCTATTTCATTTTGGGGCTTTTCTTCTGGCGCTGACGATTGAACTTCTACACTTCCAAGACTTGTATCGATTGAGATGTCGATAAATTTTTGGGGGGGCTCGTTTTGATTTGAATTACTAGGCTTGGAGTCGTTTGGGGGCTTATTTGTAGCTGTAAAACCGGTTATAGTGAAGTCTTTGATAAATTCCGGCAAGGAGTCTGTGTCTAAGTCTAAGCCAATGGGTTTGAGTACTCCTTTTGCAAAATCACTTATAAGTTTGCCAACTTTAATACCACGATCATTTTCTGTAACGACCTGAATTTCGCTATCGTTGTCTGTATTTTTTTGCTGGTCTTGTTTTTTCGGTCCGTATGTTAAAGTCCAATATAAACTTTCTTCCTTATTTTCTACAATGGACTTTTCTGTGAGGAGCTTTATGTATTCATTATTAGTCTCAAGTTTGATTTCTGTATTCGTAGTTTTATTTTGCTCGGGCGCATTATCTTTAGATTTTTCTGGTATTTTTATGTTTCCTATTACTGTAACTGTAATCCCGCTTAACTCTATGTCACTAATGCACTTTGGTATAAAGTTGTAATCTTTAGGTATTAAACTGCATGTATCTAAACTGCATGAATCTATGAAATCTTGGAACTTGAATTTATTAAATTTTACGCTTCCACCAAAATAGATGTTTTCTCCATCTTTTGTGATGCCCACCGTAAAAGGTTGATTCAGAATTTCTATGTTGGCTACTAGAGCGCATTTAACTTTAGAGGAATCGTCCTCTTTTTTAGAAGGCTCTTGTTTTGATTCAGAATCAGATACTTTGTTTTGATTAGAAGGAGCTTTTATTAGTGGCACAGAAATCTTCGGAAGGTCTTGAGAAGTTAAACATAAATTCGAGAGCACTTCGGATTTTTTACCTTTGACTTTGTCGTCAGATTTTATGGGATGATTCACGGTGTAAAGTCCTTCTAGTATTTTAGAAACACAAGATGAAATAAATCTTGTACTTTTAAAAATCGAGGGGCTTGTCCTCGATTTTTTTCGTGTTCTTATCAAAAAGGCGTTAAGCCTTCGTTATTAATTTTTAAGCGGTAAGCCGCATTTTTGGAGAATCCGCATAGAAAATGGTTTCAAATCTCCAAAAGCGGCTTGCCAGTTGGATTTCGGTTGTTATTTCCAAGTATTTAAAAATTTTTGAGGTGTAATGAGTTTCATTTCTTCAATAATTTTATTTCTATCCGTACTCCAGATAGCCAATTGAACATCTTTGAGACTAACAAGCGACTTAATTTCTTGGGGAATTAGTGTATCTAGGCCCGTTGCCGTGACTTGGAAAGCGAACTCAACTTTATTTTTTTTCTGCTTGGGGGGGGAGACTGTTGTATCCTCAGTGAGTTCGATGTAAAGATAAGCCATAGTAAGGTTGAACGTTACATTACTCCCTTTTTTAAGTATATCCTGCAATTGTTTCATGTCAAAACTAATATTGCCGAATAAATTTTGTATTCCATCCGTCATCTCTTGTACTGTAATTCCCTCGTAATCCGTTTTTGTCGGAACAAGAAGAATCGAGTAATTTTTATCTCCAATCTTTTCAATCGCGACTGCTAGCTCCCTCTTAAAGAGGGTAAACGTCGAACTGAGAAGAAACTTCACTTCATTTTTCACTTCATCTGACATATTTTTTACCTCCGCTTTTTTTGGGCAATTTTCCTGTTTTTAGAATTTGCCATACTTTGTTGTTGTTTTGCTTCGCAATATTATTCTCTTCCGTTTTTGCGGAAAATTTCATATTGTTCTATTAATTAATTGCTTTAAAATTTGTTTTTACTCGATGTTTTATTGTAAATAAAAATAAGTACAAAACAAAACGCCCAAGAAAAATCTTGGACGCATTTAGGATATGTTGTGTGTTTGGTTTGGAGAGAGATTGCTAACGCGTATGATTAATACTTTTTATTGGTACATCATTTTCGGATGTAATCTGCAAAATGAACCGGGTTTATAATGATCTTCCGTGTGGTAAATGATGCAGGAATTATCTTTTAGAATAAATATCAGACGGTTTTTACCTCGGTTTGATTCCTTGTCATAATCAACATCAGCTTCGGTATAGTTTTCTCCATGGGGTAAATCTGGTAGCGCTTTTTCATGGTTTCCAAAGGTGTCTCCGCCGACCATTACGCCCAAAAATTCTTCAGGATTGTAGTTGAAATGCGCGCATGATTCGGGGTCTCCTCTTTTTATTTCACATTCGTGTCTAGCCTCATTTTTTTTCACGTAATTATGGGGGAGTGCACGATACTTGCACAAATATGCGGCTACGTGTTTAAAGTCGTCATATGTGGTATCTGTATCAATAGAGCCTGCGACATCGGACCAGTTGATTTCTGAGTCTATGTAGCAATCACCCGGTGCTTGGAGTGCTTGGCTCAATTCATTTTTGGTGATGTCCGGTGTGCTGGGGGCGCATGCAAAAAAGAAAGTTGAGTAAAGTAGGGTGGGTAAAAATGCGATTTTTTTTTTGAAATAGTTGAACATTTATAAATCTCCTATTGTGTAAAAGAAAACGTTGTAAGTAGCGAGTTCTTTTTCATCCTTTAATTAATTGCGTTTCTATGTCCTTTTACTCTTTTTTATTTTGTAAATAAATTTTTGTGCGGTGCGGGATGGACAAAGCACAAAAAAAGCCGGTTGACTTTTTCAAACGGCTTA
>JAEEGG010015265.1_pt1 | contig 16147 bp, 15 predicted proteins | sample 9134161 | NCBI WGS metagenome assembly JAEEGG01 (sample SAMN16246543, study PRJNA631951) | gut metagenome | biome: gut microbiome; feature: rumen; material: CR-attached | host: Bos | place: Iran: Karaj | collected 2018-10
CAGGCTTTGCCTGACCGTTCAATATATTTTATGCAAATGTTAATTTTCTATCCTCATTTTCTGAGGCTAGCATCTTTGGGTCGTAATTCGTTGCCGAAGAATATGAAATTTCTTCATTACAGTTCAAACCTCTCATTAATTCACGACCATATATTTCCGGATCATAGTTATCACTAAGCGGAGCAATTGCAATTCCTAAATCCTTGTATATCTGATTATAGTCTCTCATCGCATTCCCCTCCTATTCAGGCCTTCATTTGTGCTGAATTCATTATCATAGCATTTCCATTATGGTTCTCAACAATCTTTACTGCAGTAGAATTTGAAAAGGTATGCATATATGAATGATGAATGGTTAAAACGCAATCTTGTAAATCTTTGCATCCTTTAAGCCGTCTTTTATCTAGACTTTCCAACTCTTTTACTTTTATTCCAATATTCTTGCATTCATCAATGTGAATATGTCGAGAATGGGTACTAGTTGCAATATGGCTTCCCAATAAGCTCACAATTTTTTCCGCTTTTTGTATGGCATCAGGCTCACCATCAAACATATTACCAATAAGCCATGCTTTAACCATATTGTCAGACCAATCCATGGCCTTTTGACAATCTCCTAAAAAAGTGGGGTGATATTTTGAAATAATCGTTTGCCAAAGTGGAACTGAGGATGGTCTATTTGCTATTTCATCTATAGCTTTATTGAATTCCTCTATAACTCCAGCGCAAGACGCACCGCCATACTGAGGATCAATCGGTCCTATATTTGACTGCTTTCCCATGATTATCTCTTTGCAAGCCAAAGCAATCATAGTTCCTCCGGACATAGCCATTTGAGGAATAAAAGCTCTGATATCTTTTCCAAACATTGAATGTAGATAGTTTACAATGGATTCGGTTGCTGCGGTATTTCCGCCAGGAGTATGAAGAATAAGATCCAATCCCTTACTCTTATCCAACCCATATACCGCCTGCATTAAGGCGTTTTTATCGTTGTCATCAATTGATGTATTAGCTCCGGGCTTCTGAAGAAATCCTGAATAATAAGCAATAACATTCCTTCCTGTATATTGATTCATTACTTTCAGATACTTATGGCGCAGAGTATCAAGGGGATTCTCTATCTTCATCCCCTGTAATTCAGTAAGAACTTCGCCCCAATTTGGCATATTCCATACTCCTTGTTTTTGTTATCTGTTTTTGAGAATTCAGTATGATAAATGATTATATCATATTATCCCCAGGGTGGTCCGATTTTGCTAACATTTTGCTAACATTATGGTCGTAGCCAGCCTTGCTAACATATAGTTTTTACTACTTTTTGCTACTTTTAGCCACTTTTAAACGAAAAAGAAAAACACCGCAAACCCTTGATACTTCTGGATTTGCAGTGCTTTTGCTTTAGTGAGACACGAGGGAATCGAACCCTCGACAACTTGATTAAAAGTCAAGTGCTCTACCGACTGAGCTAGTGTCTCAGATACAGGGCTAGCGGGATTCGAACCCACGAGTGCAGGAGTCAAAGTCCTGTGCCTTACCGCTTGGCGATAGCCCTACGGCCGGCTCGAACGCATTGCCTGCGGTCATAAAAAAACGCCTGTATGGCGTTAGGGTGGGTAGAGGGACTCGAACCCTCGACCTTCAGAACCACAATCTGACGCGCTAACCAACTGTGCTACACCCACCATAAACGTGCCCGAAGGGATTCGAACCCCCGACCCACGGCTTAGAAGGCCGTTGCTCTATCCAGCTGAGCTACGGACACAAAACAGACAACGACTATAATATCCAAAATAGGTCGCTCTGTCAAGAAAAAATGCCTATATTTTTAAATAATCCGGACCTTATCAGAGATTATTCTTGTTCTCGTCGTAAATGGTGTTCCAAACCTCCTGCTTGGGAGGATTCTGATAAGGATTCTGCGAACTGTCCGGAGAGGATGCATAAGGGCTCTGGGCAGGCTGTGAGGGCTGTGCCTGGGCTGCCTGATTCTGCACGTAAGGATTGTTCGCATAGGGATTCACAGGTGCCGCCTGATCCGGCTGAGCGGTATTCTGCGCATAGGGATTCTGCTGATACTGATTCTGTCCGTAAGGGTTCTGCTGATACTGATTCTGCCCGTAGGGGTTCTGCTGATACTGATTCTGTCCGTAGGGGTTCTGCTGATACTGATTCTGTCCGTAGGGGTTCTGCTGATACTGATTCTGCCCATAAGGATTCTGCTGATATCCGGGCTGAACACCGGGCGCAACCTTGGGAACTCCGTTAGGGTACTTCCTGTGGTGGATATTCTTGGAGACACCCATGATCATATAGAAGAGCCAGGGAAGAAGTATGATTCCGACTGCCCAGCCTCCGCCGAGGTTAAATGCCTGAGCCATCTTGATCCCGCGATAGATTGCAATGATAAAGCACACCAATCCCGCAATACAGCCGAAAATAAACAGACCGCCCATAAATGCGGTAAGGTCTTCTACCTCAGAATCATATGCCCCTCCGAATATACTTGCGATGAAATATGCAAGGAAATAAATCATGGAAACAATAAGGCATATTGCGTAAACAAGGCTTGCAATAAAACTTCCCCAAAACCAGTTCTTGATGCCGGCTGTCTTAAAGAGAAGATATCCCCTGTAAACAGGAATGATCGATCCCCAGCCGTGCTCTCCGGCTTTGTCGAACATAAGCCACATTCCGATGATCATAAGGATCCTCATCACGAACTGAATAAGGTTGATCACCGAACTGAATCCCTGACTCATAAGCTGGTACTGATAAGGATCATCCAGATACTGCTCCAACATCTCTGCAAAATCAAGTGTCTGCATTTCTAATCTCCCTCACTTTAATGAATGAAAAAATAATATACAACATAGCCTGCCACAACCAGCCAAAAAATTGTTGCAAACGGCTGCCTGAAGATAAATCCGAGAACCTTGAACGGAAGCTTTATCGTAAATGCAAGAAGCTTGAGCAAGGTCCAAATAACGGCAAGCAGAATGATTATAACAAGTAACGTAAACATCTGCATTCCTCCCCGGGGCGATTCCCCATATATCTGAAACATATCAGGAAAATAATATCATAAGAAGCTATATATAATCCAATTTTTTTGACATATTTTTCAACTAAACGTAAAATGTTTTCCGTAAGGTTTTTACTTAACGGATCACGGTAATGACTATGGGAAAAAATACGAATTCCAAACAGAAAAACAATTTCAGAAAAAGGATATTCGAGATCATACAGATCGGAAGCCGTTCGGACATTCCGAGTTTTCTTTTTGATGCCCTGCTCATTACGATAGTCATACTGAACATACTGTCTCTGATACTTGAATCGTTCGATCATCTCTCATTTATGGCGGGAGTGTTCAACATCATTGATATAGTGAGCATCATTTTCTTTTTGACAGAGTACGTTCTCAGGATCGTCACCTCCGACTATCTGTATCCCGATGAAAAGAAGACGGTTGCGGCATGGAAATTCATATCATCGCTTGACGGTGTGATCGAACTGCTGACGATACTGCCCTTCTACTATCTGTCGGGCTTTGTCGTATTCAGGCTTCTCAGGGTCGCAAGGATCCTAAGGCTCTTCAAGATCAATTCGACATACGATTCATTCCATGTAATTCTTTCCGTGTTTAAGGACAAGCTGAGTCAGATAATGTCATCGGTACTTATCATTCTGATACTCATGCTCTCCTCAAGCATATGCATGTATTCGGTAGAGCACGAAGTACAGCCCGATGTATTTTCCAACGCCCTTTCCGGAATGTGGTGGGCGGCAACCACGATCTTTACCGTAGGATACGGAGATATGGCACCGGTAACCCTTATGGGTAAGGTCATCGGCATCATCATCGACTTCCTGGCAATGGCCGTTGTTGCGATACCTACCGGAATCATTTCCGCAGGCTTTGTCGAAAAGTACACAGCCATCAGAAGAAACCAGGCCAAAGGTGAGGAAAGAGCCGGACTCATCACCATCACCGTGGGTCCCGATACCCCGTATGTAAATAAGAACATCGGATACGTCGAAGAAAAAGAAAGCACTGACATCCTCGTGCTTATACGCGACGGTGTCAATGCTGTTCCCACAAGAAATATCATATTGAAGTCCGGAGACATCCTGGTCTGCAGAAGGACCAGCTGATCTGTCAGATCAGCAGGATTTATTACACCACGTATATTCGGGTATATCCGTATCATATGCAGGCCAATATCATTTCAAGCAGCCTAAAAGTATAAAAAATTATGTGCCGGGGAGACCTCGAACCTGTGTGTTTTGAACATCCTTCAGATGAAGGGAGCTCGCTATGGGTTCGAGTCCTTTGAATTAACATTAAAAAACAGCCCATAAGCATGGACTGTTTTTTAATGCGGATGAAGGGACTCGAACCCACACGCTTGCGCACAAGAACCTAAATCTTGCATGTCTACCAATTCCATCACATCCGCGTGACGGTATGAAAACCATACCGTGATACTTTACAACAATCGGACATTTCTGACAATATCAATCTGAACCGATAACAGAGATACCTTCCACTATGGCCGGAAGGAACTGCTGCTTTCTCGAAACGACTCCCCTGAGGAAAAGCCCCGATCCGTCCGCAGGAATCTCTGTCTGAAATCCCGCTTTCAGAACCTCATCGGCGTACTCTCCCGCCCAAATGACTCTTGAGCTTTCCGAAGGGATAAGAGTTATGAGGAAGAATACCATATCGAGTTTTTCCGAAAGCATAAATTTATCTATTGCTTCCTTAGCCTTACCCTCGGCAACATCGATCTCTTCCTTCATCATCGCATTGACTTGGGCGATGCCGACAGACAGACCTTCTATCGTGAACCTCTTGAAATCTCTCTTCAGAAGTTCTTCACCGGTCTTTCTTTCGAAATCACTTCCGGCTTTGAACATCTCACGTGCGAATTCATCCTGGCGGATGCCTGCGATATGGGCAAGCTCATTGCCGCACTGAATATCGGTCTCGGTACAGGTGGGACTCTTGTAGATCAGAGTATCGGAAAGAATCGCCGCACAAAGAAGCCCTGCGATCTCAGGCTTCACTTCAACATGAGCTTCCTTATACATCAGATAAACTATAGTCGATGCGGAACCGAGAGGCTGGTTTCTGAAAAATACCGGAGCTATGGTCTCAACCGCACCGAGTCTGTGGTGATCGATTATCTCCAGGATGGATGCGGATTCAATCCCTGTAACCGCCTGGCTTTTCTCATTATGGTCCATGAGAATGACCTGCTTGCGCTTTGCACCGAGGAAATTTCTGCGCGAGATCATGCCCACGTATTCTCCCTTCTCATCAAGAACGGGGAAATATCTGTGATGGGCCTGAGCCATTACGGGTCTTATATCATCAACATAGTCGGTCATTCTGAAGGTGATCAGATCCTGGGATTTCATAAAATAACTTACCGGAATGGACTGGTCCATAAGTCTCGAAACAAGGAACGCATCATACTTGGTCACTATGATACGCACTCCCATATCGGATGCACGGTTCCTCACTTCATCATCCGGTCTTGTTCCGGAACAGCTTATAAGACATCCGGCTCCGGCTTCGAGACATTCTGCAGCATCCTCTCCTCCGTCAGGCAGTATGACAATATCACCTTTTGAGACACCTGCGGAGCCGTTTCCGGCAACCATCACCTTGCCGCCTTCCACTGTGCCTTCAATATCACCTGCAACCAGCGTTCCTTCCAGGGTCTCAACGATATTGGAATATGGGGTGTGAGAATCCGCAAGTATTCCGAGGTCCTCTGTATCCATATATGAATCAACGATATCACCCAGAGTGATAAGCCCCTTGAGAGTCCTGCCCTCCGTAATGCACAGCGTAACAACGTTGGCGTCGTGCATTGCCTTCCACGCATTCTTAAGAGACATATCGGATGCGGCGCCGGGAAGCTTCCTCATATCCATATCCATTACCTGGATCCTGATATCCTTGACGTACTCGGGAGGCTTTATCCCAAATCTGGAAAGAACAAATTTGGTCTCATCATTAAGATGTCCGCATCTTACCGCACGGTAATCTCCGCCGGTCAGCCTGTTCTTAAGATCCGCGTATCCGATAGCCGATGCGATCGCATCCGTATCGGGATTCTTATGTCCGATGACATATACGGGACGAGTCTGATCAACCTGCATAATCTACCTCTGTTCTGAAATGAATGTAGGTGTGGGGCCAAAGAAAGAATACGGAGCATCTTCCTGCACCCTTCTGACCGTTATCCTCATAAGGACCGCTCCGGGTTCACATCCGAATATCCTTATTGTATTATTGCCCTTACGTCCGGCAGCAACAAACGATGCTTTCTTTTCATGTACAAGAACCACATTGCACCATTCCCTGCATCCGTTTTCTCCGGCTCTGTAATCTTCGGCAACGCCCTTTACCCTGATGACATCACCGTCATTAACCGCCACTGCGAGAGATGAAAAGGTCTCCTTTAAAACGGGACCTCCGGGAGCCTGCGAAAGAGTGATCTCATATTCACCCTCCTCGGGAAGGTACACGCTGTACTGCACCGAAGGCATGTCCTTCGGATCTCCGCTGCCTCCGTCAGTGGGGAACACTCTCATGCCAGAAGAAAACTTTCCGTAGGGCTTATATACCTTGAAATCGCAATCCTTTCCGCCGCTTATTGTATCATATTCATCCGCTTCGATGGCACATGACAGATCGGCACCTCCATAAGGCCTCGGAGCATCCGCGGGAAGAACGGGGACGAAATGAGCAGCCGATATTTCCTCTTCGGTGAAATCCCGGGCAACCACTTTCACGAACGCCTTACATCTTCCGGAGATGACCGTAACGGTTCCCGTGATGTGATCCGAACCCGCATCCGTACATGCCTTATGAAGAAGCTCCCTGTCTGCACTGACTTTGATGCGTGAAATTGCTTTTTCGGAGCATTCGGTGCAGACCGCGTCTTCATCCGGCGCTCCATTCATGCTGCCTTTCACCGCGGATAATACGATCCAGTCCGAATCTGATGTAATTTCCCATTCACAGGAATCCTTGCAGCAGTTCTCAAGAACTATCTCACCGTCGGAACCGGGGATCAGAAGATCCGTCATGACCAGATCCTTTTTGGTCCAGTCACCGCCCATGGTAAAGGCCGGATATCCGCTTACGCTCACACAAACCCTGTCACGCTCGTAAGGCTTTACATATACCCTCACCGGGATCATATGCTCTTCTTCGTTCCAGTTGGTAAAACCGATGTGCTCGGAAAGCATCATGCCGTTCCACTTTCCGTTTCCGAGTGCGTTATATTCTGAGGCAAGCTTTGCATCAAGCTCAAGACACTTTTCAATTCCGTCGGCATAAAGGTTGGCGGACGGACATCCCCTGCGGGCAAGATGCATATTCTTTCCGCTGTAAAGCATCATTGTAAGAACATTCATTGAAGCAGCGGCAGGGTAATACACAAGCTGATAAAATGCATCACGGTTTTCTTTTCCGTTAAAGCGATCAAGCATGGCTTCCGCAGCAGAACTTACTCTGTGTGCGGCTGAGAGCATGCTGTCCGCTTCGCTGCGGTATACCGGACTGAAGGTGTCCGGCGCAATGGTCTCAGGACGCCTTACGGAGTTGATACGGGAATAATCATCAAGGATATCCGCTATCTTCGAAACCGTATCGGGACCTTCGGCCGAAAACTGCTTATCCGCCCAGTATCCGGGATAGAAAGCATATTCCGCCGACCACTTATCATAATCATAAGCAAGATCCATGAAGTAATTGAGCGGATATTCCACGGGCTTGATATCACCCACATTGACTATCCAAAGATCCCTTACTCCGCACTCCCATGCCTGGCCCATCTGTTCGGCAATGCGGGGAATGTAGGTGCTGTTAACCCACTCGTAGGATACGGGACCGCCGTGATAATCCAGATGAAAATACATTCCGAATCCACCGTTATGGTCTCGATCTCCTGCGGGCGGAAGAAGCCTCATATTGCCATGGTTATCATCGGAAAGAAGGATGATGGTTCCGTCAAGACCGTCCCAGGTCCTTAAGCCTTCGTTCTCCGCATCCCCGTAATAGAAGGTTTCAACCTCCTTGTAGACCGCAAAAACCTTGGCTATCTCCGGTTCCCTGTCTCCGTATACTTCCCTGAGAAGGCCTCTCTGGGTGGTGATGACATCCTTGAGATAATTGATATTGTCAAGGACCGTACACTCCCTCCCGAGCATTTCGGAATCAGCTTCGCCTCTCATTCCGACGGTGACGATATTTTCAAAGGGAGCATTTCTCTTAAGTCCGTCTCTCCAGAATTCGATAAGGCCTTCCCTGTTACGGTTGAAATTCCAGTCATTGCCGTACTTTGAATCGGGACCCTTTACATGTGAGAATTCCTCTCCATGCCTCATACAGGGCTCATGATGGGAAGTTCCCATAACAACACCGTATTCATCGGCGAGTGCGGCACTCTCAATTCCGGGACCGTCCTCCGAAAAGCATGAGGACCACATCGCGGGCCAGAGATAATTACCATGCATCCTGAGGAGCACTTCAAATACATGGTCGTACATCTTCGCGTTGAATCCGCCGAAAAGATTATTCGTCCATGTTCCGTACGAAGGCCACTCATCATTTATAAAGAAGCCCCTGTATCTAACCGAAGGTTCTTTGCTGACAAATGTGTCATTTTCTGTAACGATGATTTCATTTTTCCGGGCAGGCTTTACATCGGCAAACCACACCCAGGGACTCACGCCCATAAGTTCCGATATATGAAAGAGTCCGTAGATGGTTCCTCTCTTATCGCTTCCGGCGATCACGATGACCTTCTTACCGTTTACATCAAGCGGAGCAAAAAGAAAAACTTCCCTTTTGCCCTTAACGCATGAAAGATCGATGAGTCCCGATTTTTCAAAGCATTCAACCGCCTCGGACTTTCCTATGCATCCGGCATAGATACCGCCGTCGGTGATATCCGCATCGGTAAACGCTCCGTTCTTTATTTTGGGCTTTTCGGAAGTTCCGAAGACAAGCTCCATATCTCCCGATACTTTTCCCGCAACTCTGTGCACTCCGGGCCAGTCATTACCGTCCAGGATGAGAAGAGATTTTCCGTTCAATGTAAATTCCATAAAACACTCCCAATATATTTAATTTTCCGAGGGTTCAAAATGAGGCATGACATTCAGCTTGTGAAGATTGAGCACATGCATCCTGTCGATCTTCGCCTTGATATTTTCATCCTCGCATATTCCTGTCGCGATGTACTTATCGAGTACCGCATAGGTAAAACCTACCTTGTCTTCGTCACTCATTCCGCTCAGACCGTCGGAAGGAGTCTTATGAACGAGATTCGAAGGCAGTCCGAGGAAGTCACCGATCTGAAGAACCTCCTCCACGGTAAAGCCCGCAAGGATGGACATATCTCCCGCAGCATCGCCGTACTTGGTGCTGTAGCCTATATAATCCTCAGACTTGTTACACGTGTTGATGACTCTTCCGCCCTCTTCAAGGCCTTGGGCTACGGCATAAAGGGTGGTCATCCTGATCCTGGGAGGGATGTTGATGCCGACATCCTTCGTAATCGCAGATCCCGCCTCTTCAAGACTCTTTTTAAGCGCTTTAGTTGATTCACCGATGTTCACGGTAAAATTCCTGATCCCGAGAAAATCCACAACAGTCTGCGAATCGCTGATATCGGGCTGAATACCGTCGGGCATCATGACACCGACTACTCTTTCTTTTCCGAGTGCTCTTGCAAGAAGAGCTGCGGTTATGCATGAATCCTTTCCGCCGGATATTCCGAGGACGGCACTGCAGTTTTTCCCGTTCTTATCAAAAAAGTCGCGTACCCACTCACAGATCTCATCTACGGTTTTTTCTACATTTGTAAGCATATGTCACTCCTTATTCGTGCTTCATTCTCCAGTCGATGCAACGCTGCAGATACTCGACATACGCAGGATTCTTGCACATTCCCTTTCCTTCACTGTCGGAGATCTTGGCAACGTCCTGTCCGTTGCATTCGGTTGTCTTCATAACTATGTTGAGTGCAGGAACATCGGTATCGTTCGCAACATATGTTCCGATTCCGAATGCGACCTTTGCTCTTCCGTCAAAATACTTATAGATGTTGTGAGCCTTCTCAAAATCAAGCGAGTCTGAGAACAGAAGCGTCTTGGTCTTTGGATCGATGCCAAGTTCTTCGTAATGCTTTATCATCTTGTCTCCCCACTTCATGGGATCTCCGCTGTCCTGTCTTACACCTGAGAAAAGAGTCGCATATGTAAGCTGGAAATCCTTAAGGAAACAATCCGTAGTAATTGCATCGGTAAGAGCGGTTCCGTTGAGAACTCCGTATTCCTTAACCCACGCGTCGAGAGCGTACCAGTTGGAATATGCAGGGTTGTGCTTGTGATTGCCCTGGCCTACGCACATGATCCACTCATGGGCCATTGTTCCGACGGGCTTTAATCCGAATTTCTTGGCAAGGTAAACATTGGAGGTTCCGACAAAAAGAGAACCGTCCAGCTTAGCCTTGGCAAGCTCCGATACAGCAAGCTCCTGAGCCTCTGCGGAAAGCCTTCTTCTGATACCGAATTCGGAAAATGGTCCGATCTTCCAGGTTCCGTCCACAAGCTTCTTTATCTTGTCGGCAAGGCGCTCCCTGAAGCTTTCAAGCAGCTTTTCATAATCGTATCCCATACGGAAATAAACACCGTTAACAATGGCAAGAGTAGGGATCTCATACATGGAGGTATTGAGCCATGTGCCCTTTGTCTCGATGGTAAGTCCGCAGGGATCCTTGGTTCCGATCTCAAAATCCTCGAATCTGGGATGCCATAGTCTGAGGAAATCAACGTATGAGCGTCTGAACCAGGTAATCTTTCCGAGGTATCCAAGTTCTTCCTCTGTGAATTTAAGATCGCAGTAAAGCCTGATCTGACGCTTTATCTCCTCGACCATATCGGGAGTAAACCGTACATCGGTGTTTCTGCATCTGAATGTCCAAGTGGTTGTATAGCTGGGGAACTGGTGATAGATAGCCTGTCCCATCGAAAACTTGTACAGGTCTGTTTCAAGAAGACTGTTTATGATCTGTTCCATGGTCAATCCTTCCTTTCATACAGATGATGCTCTTTGATATATTCAAATGTTCCTTTTGGTACCAAATCTTTATACTTATCGGGATTGCTTCTGATGAGCGTGGACGATATCACTCTTCCCCTGAATGAGGTTATGATTATCCTCGCTCCGTACTTTTCTTCGAGGTCTTTCTTTTTCTCAAGGATGACCTCTATATCATCTTCGCCTCTGGGAGTGACGGTTAGTATGATCTCTCCCAGCAGTTTCTCGAATTCGTACCACTTTTCTATCTCAAAAAGTATATCACTGCCGCAGAGAAAATAATAATCTCCGCCGGCGTATTTTTCGTTTGTTTCGAGATCTTCAGCCTTAAGCTGAGCTATGGTATCGACCGAATAACTCGGTGTATCCTTGTCTGTCTCGATGCGGGATATGACTATGGGAAGATCAAGGCCTTCTACTCCCGCTTCCAGCATTCCGATGCGGTCATCGGAGGAGGTTATCCTGATCCCCTTTTTTTCTTTCATATAAGGATGCCCGGACGGAATCATCACGATCCTGTCCGGGCATATCTCTTCATATACGTTTTCAAGCAACTCAATGTGGCCCATGTGAATGGGATCGAATGTGCCACCGAATATTGCGGTTTTGGGTCTGTCTGCTATCTCCAAGGTTCCTCACCCTTACCTGTTACATGAATCTGGCAACTCTCCATAGCCAGAAGGGCATTGTCATGACTCTGCGGTGTGACTCCCGCGCTGCAGGATGCATCGACACCTATCGGCATATCGGGGCAGAAAGCCTTTATGAGAAGCGCATTGCTTATTACACAGATATCGGTGCAGAGACCGAACAGCTCTGCGGAATCAATCTTTCCTTCTTTAGACAGTTCGGCGGCATATTCTCCGAGCGCCCTGCTTCCGAAGGTCTCTTTATCAAGAATCCGTGCACCGGGGCATAAGCTCTCAAGCCTCGGTGAGATCTCCCAGCCTTCGCTTCCCTTTATGCAATGAGGCACGGGCAGGTTCTTGCCTTCCTCGGTCTGCATATAGTCGTCACCGTGGGTATCCCTTGTGAAAACGATGATATCACCGGCGTCACGGGCCTTTTCGATCTTCTCCGCGCAGCGATCCACAATCTTAACAGCCTCGGCAGAGCCCAGTGCTCCGTCTATGAAATCCTTCTGCATATCAACAACTACGATAAGTTTAGCCATGACCTACCTCCAACTTACGTAATTATACTATGAAATGCACTTTTTCAACAGACATTCACAGCCTTCGCTGATCTGTTTATATACGCCCGAAAAGTCTCCGGTATACCATGGATCGTCTATATCCTCGGGATGATCGGTAAAATCCATCATCAGGTGAACCTTCCCCTCGGGATCACCGCCCAGGATTCGGTTCATATAGCCCAGATTCAGGTTCTCCATGCCGATTATATAATCATACTTATCATAATCGCCGCGGGTCATCTGTCTGGCCCTCTTGAGACTAACGCCAAGCTCGTTACCGGGAACTCCTATTCCGTGACGTGCAAGTTCAGCCTTTGCGGGAGGATATACGCCGTTTCCTATCTCCTCTGTGCTGGTTGCAGCGGAAGCTATCTCAAATTCCGAAGACAGCCCGCTTTTTTCGACCAGATCCTTCATAATAAATTCTGCCATTGGGGAACGGCAGATGTTGCCCCAGCAGATGAATAGTATTCTAAACATGCCTCAAACCCTTGATTTTACTGGATTTCTTGATTTTTGATTGTGCCAAAAGTTGATGTAATTTGACGTATTTTGATGGGCAAAAGGTGCAAAAAAGGTGCAAATCCGAAAAAATTTGCACCTCGGTCAAATCCAGTATTTAAGCCACTTTTTGTAATTTCGACCATTTTTATAACCGGCCCTTCACCCCCAAAAAAGGTGTATTGTATACAAAAATACAAAAAGGTGCAAAAAAGGTGCAAATTTATGAAATTGACCTGATTGCGGTACCGGTTTTATCAATCTGAGACATCTCTTCACAGGCATCATCAGCCCCCATGTGAGTGTAGGTATTAAGCGTAACTCCGATATCTGAGTGCCCCATAATATACTGCAAAGTTTTGGGATTCATTCTCGCCGCAGCCATACGACTGCAGAAAGTATGACGTGCAATATGTGGCGTGATATTCGGAAGCTGAACCTTATAAATGGAGTTGTATTTTGCTACCGCATGCCTGAAAAAGTTCTCAAAGTGCATGGCAACCATAGGATGACCGTCTTTGTCTATAAATATAAATCCCGAATAGCCGTCGACCATGGGTTCAACTTTGAGTTTCTTACGCTTAGCAATAATGCGTTTAAAACACTCGCTGACTTCCTCCGTCATGGGGACAATCCTTGCTCCCGCACGAGTCTTAGTCTCTCTGATGTTATAACCGATGCCAATATCTCTCTGGAGCTGATGGTCAACATTGATCTTCCTGTTTTCGATATCTACATCCTTAAGGGTCAGTCCGGCAAACTCAGATATTCTGAGGCCTGTATTGAACAGGATATAGAACGCATCATAGTGCCTTCTGAAATAGGAATCTTCCCTGACGAAAGTCATGAACTTTCTTTCATCTTCACGGGAGAGCGCCTCTCTCTTGACACTATCGTTGTAGATAACACTTCCAAGATCGAACTCAAAAGGGTTCTTCCTTATGAAATCATTATCTACAGCCATTTCGAAAGCAGGTCTGAGCACTCCTCTTATCACGTGTATGGAACTATAGCCTTTGCCTTCCGCCTGGAGCTTGATAAGCCATCTCTGGGCATCAAGTTTCCTGACTTTTTCAACCGGAACAGATCCGAACGGATCATTATTCAAAAGCTTCATAACCGTCCTGTATCCGGCCTGCGTGCTGGGACGTACTCCTCCTCTTCTCAATGAGACATATCTCTCTACCAGATCAACAACCTTAAACCCTCCTCCCTCAGGTGCAACAAGATCATCTAGATCCTTACTGATCCTCTTTTCCAGTTCCCTGAGCGGCATATCCGGCTTTTCACCCGCCGGTACCGGATCGGATACTTCAAGTCTCCAGGACCTGACACATTTTTCCCTTCCGAGAAAATCCTTATACTTAAATCTGTATCTTCCGTTGCTTTCCTGAATTTCGCCGCTGCGAAGAATTCTTCCGCGGCTGTCTCTTCTTTTTTCGCTCATATCGAGTCCTCCATCCATATGGTTTCAGCCCCGATATGATTTGAATAATCATAGCATAACGGGGCCGAATCTGCCATTGATATGTGTTTATATGCCGTGCTCACAGAACCGATATTGTGTCAATAAACTGCTCAAATTTGACCCTTTTGATCCTGGTGCGGTTTCCTATACTGATCAGGTATTCTGCATTCGGATTTAACCTTATAAGCCTGCGAAGTCTGGTCTGACCAATTCCGAAGTACTCGGCTGCTTCCTCTATTGAGAGCGTATATGCTTCATATATGGGGATTTTTACCTCATCTGACACATTTGTATTCATTTCTGCCCGTCCTTTCTGCAGTTGATCTCGAGGAGTTCAATAATCTCATCCCGAAGCCGGCTGCGGAGTCTCTGCATCCGTTTTCTGACTGATTCGGCGTTATGCCCATCCTCATCACCGATTTCCTTGTAATACAGGCCATCCACCACATGCATCCTGAAGAGTTTGGCCTCTCGTTCATCTAATGTCTCCACAAGGCCCTGTAACAGGTCATAATCGATGTGCATCAGATAAATGGTGCGAATCTCCTCCAGATAGTCTTCTGCACCTTCTACGCCCTTTAAAAGCGCTGCAGGGAGTCTTCCTGTGAGGAAAGAATCCTTAATAGCTGTAATATCCATGGCCTCGTCTGCTGTGATATCTGCCATTCCGGCTCCCTGGACTCTTACTCCCAGTTCACCCTTGGATCTGCTTCTGGCATATTCACGTTCAGAACGGATTCTGTACAGAGTCTTAACCTCGGCATTTCTGATAATTGCGGGGAAAGAACTGTAATTGGCCATCATAAGGCTGAAACGACCATCCGCATCAGTTTGTCTGTATAATTTCAGGAAATCTGTTCCGCCTGAACTCATTGCATTCTCCTCTGACAAAGTATTGAAAGCAGCTCAACCGGTTGTATCTGTGCTTTACAAGGAGAATTCTAGCGGGAAGATAAGAGAAAAACGTTACCCAAAGATTGTACTTTGGGGAGGAAATGTACAATGGAGTTGTACTTTGAGAAAAAGAGCATCTACATTTCTGTAGATGCTCTTTAGGAAGTATATATATCAAACAAATTCTAGAAATAGATTAAATTATCATTGAAGGAACCATAACAATTCCCAATTTTCTTTTTGTGTCTATTGAAAGCTTATCCAAATTGGAAAATATTAAGTCTACGACATCATTACCGTCTTTCACTATAATATTATTCGCTTCAGCATATTTTCGATCTTCATCTGACACACTTGCACTAGTGATAAAAACGCCAAAATAATCATCATTTTTATCTTTTATAGCTCCAATAACCTGATCAATTCCTGTCGATCCGGATGTGCCACTATGATGCTTCACTTGAGCGTATATTTTTCTTGTTGGAAGAAAAGCATCGTCACGCCAGGCCTCTATGTCTGCATCAGCAGAATTCTTGAACGTTGTTTTTGCAAGTATTTTTGCCTCGTATCCCTCGCACTCAAACAATTCCTTAATCAGATTTTCCATGCCTATACCACCTGTTTGAAGGTTAGTTTTACCATATTGAATATTTGACAACAACTTACTTTTAAACTCCTTTTGCATTTCGTCTTCTTTAATACGAGCTTCATCCGAAAACGAATAAGACTCAGGTTTTTCAAACAGCTTATCTATTTCGTCAGAAAACTCAGATAAGTCAGAAACCGACATTCCCGGAACACGAAGTCTTCTCTGAAGGCCTTCAGATAAGTTATTCCTAGGAACGCTCATAACTGCTCCATCTTTATAGAGATATGTGACTTTGTGCTGATTGGCAAGATCAATCTTTTTTCCAAAATCGGAATAGAGTTCTTCCTCTTCAGCTTTTGCCAATGCAAT
>JAEEGG010015266.1_pt1 | contig 16147 bp, 12 predicted proteins | sample 9134161 | NCBI WGS metagenome assembly JAEEGG01 (sample SAMN16246543, study PRJNA631951) | gut metagenome | biome: gut microbiome; feature: rumen; material: CR-attached | host: Bos | place: Iran: Karaj | collected 2018-10
TCTTCAGTATAGACAAGAAACAAGCATTGCCAGATAGCATATCTATAAAGTTCCAAGACAGGAACCTATCTACTAAAATAGTAAATAGTCCTGTCAAGAAATATGTTGTATCAAGATTCAAAGAAGGAGAAGACTTGATATTAGATTAACAATAACGATAGGAAAATAAAATATGAGAAATAACAAGAAACATCTAATACAGATTATTCTTTTGCTTATCATCCTTGTTTCTGGATTGTTTTCATGCAAAAGAAAAGATACGTTTGTATATACCCACAACTACCGGATTGACAGCATCTCTATGTGTCGTATCGACATAAACGACACGATAAATACAGAGAATGTACTATTTCTATTTGATGCCATAGTTTCTGATTGTAATCATGAAACCAATGATAAACTATCAGGTCGATTATCACATGATTTGGGTTCCATAGATTCAATATGTGGGATTAATTTCTTCAAGAAAAATCAAGAAATACCAGATTCTACTATCAACATCTATAAGAAATACAATGATGTAAACATTACCCACATCTATTTAAAGGAGAACACCCAGACCGAGAATGAAGCAAAAGTCGAACCACGGAATCTTGTAACTTTGAATGACGCTATAGAGATTCTCCAGAATGCCTACCTCCGCAGTTCTTGGGGAATCAATGACAGTCTTATTCATTTTTATTTTATCTTCAGTATAGACAAGAAACAAGCATTGCCAGATAGCATGTCTATAAAGTTCCAAGACCGAAGTCTATCTACAAAAATAGTAAATAGTCCTGTCAAGAAATATGTTGTATCAAGATTCAAAGAAGGAGAAGATCTGATATTAGATTAACAATCTTCTCAACTATTTACTTAATTCCCACACAATCTCTCACATCTTTGGCAGTTCTGAGATTTTTGTTTACTTTTGCAAACATCATAAATTCTTATAGTCCGAAACAATTTTATATTTATCGAATTAGAGAGATTTGTCGAAGACCCTCTGACCATAAGGAAGAAATTTGAGATTTTTTGAATTAATGCGAAAGAGAGAAGTTTTGCTACTTGCGTAGCATTTGAAATGGGCGCGTGATTGCAGGAGCGTAAGCGACCCTTCTCAAATTCTCCTAAAATTCAAAAGAAAAATTTCTCTAATTCTCTAATTCTTGATAAAACAAAAACAGGAAATCTTTTCCCTATTTCCTTTGGTGTATTAGATTTTTTGTTTACTTTTGCAATCAATTCATACAGAAGAAAGTTTAACAACTATAGTAAAAAGAATCCTGAATGAAGAAAAAAATATCGAAGAAATACTTAAACGTATGGATTGCATTTGTCAATATAAATGCAGAAGAAGGCTATAATTTTCCAGACCTTATTGATTCAGAAGGTGAGCCTAAAGAAAATATCATTGGTGCTGTTGCCTATATAGCATTAATAGCTCCAGATATATATGGCGCTCTAGATATATTGCATCGAGGATTACATGAACTTCATTTTAGAGTAGAAACAATATTTGAAATTAGGAATGTATATCATCTTTGTGAATGTGGTGAACTATCTGATAATGAAGAAATAGAAGTTGATTGGCTTCTTAAATCAAACTATGTCTTTAAAATAATTGATAGATTATGGCCATATAGTTAAATAAATCAATGACAAAAAATACTATTATGAGTGCAATGTGAATTTTCAGGAATTATTAGATTCTCTTATATTCAAATGCGACAGCATATGAATATATTTTACACAATGTATCCCACACTCAGAGCATGGAGTGTGGGATTTTTCTTTTTTCAGCCTCTAATTTCTTTCTCTCAGCCCTTGCGATGCTTTTACGAAGCACAGGAACTAAGAGATTAAGGAACATTCTATGCTTTTAATGCTGTTCATTCTCCAATAAACCTCCGTTATACCTCCTAACCAAACTCGATGAAACTCCGCTATAAAATAGCATCTTCACCGACTTTGCACCGACTTTGCACCGACTTTGGTACGGAGGAAGAGCGAAGGGTCATAGGAGGAACAACGGAGGGAAATTCTTCTTAGAACGGATATCCGATGGCGAAGTTCAGACATTGACCTTTGGAGAAACGGGGGAAGTTGAAGTATCCGCTCTTGGAGTCATAGCGTGGGTCGTGAACTACAAAGCCCCAGTCTATTCGAAGGACGAAGAAATCGAGGTCGTATCTGATACCCACTCCTGCGCCTACGGCAAAGTCGGTAAGGAACTTGCTTGCCTCAAACTTCTTGCCTACTCCATTGCCCAGTATATCGTATTCGAGGGATTTCCTTGCATCGCTGAATGTCCATACATTACCGGCATCAACAAAGAGAGCGCCATAGAGAGAACCGAACAGACGAGGGCGGTATTCAAGATTGAGAACGCATTTCAAGTCACCTACGTTTGATACATACTGATAGTTTTTCAAAGAATCAGGCAAGGAAGACCTTCCCGGTCCTACGGATCTTGCAGAGAATGCCCTTATGGAGTTTGCGCCACCCACATAGTATCGCTCGGAATATGGTGCTGAGGTAGAATTGCCGTAGCATTTCAACACGCCAAGACTGGCATGCGCCACTACGGATGAGTGTTCGTCGAGCATCCATGTCTTACGCCAATCGACATCGAACTTCAGGAACTGCGAGAACGGGGTCTTGAAACAGGTCTTGTCCTTCTCGTTCCAGCTTCTTCCCACGAGGGCATAGCCAAGTGCGATGAGGTTGGAGGACTCTGTTACCGTAGCTGACAGATAGATTGGGTTATGATAGTTGGAAGGTGAGGTATATTTGTAGTTATACTTCATCTTCATGAGGAAATAGTCGTTCATGGATGCAAGGAGCACAGGCGACTTCTTCACTTTCTCGTGATAGTCGGCAGACACCTCCGCCAGTCGGTCGTACTCCACTATGAGAGGCGAGAACTGATGAACCGACTGCGATGCCGGCTGTATGGTATATGCAAGTTCGCCGGAAAGGATGTGCCTTCTGAAGAATCCGCTTCGGTTGATAGTCTCACGAGCCACGGTTATCATAGTAGAAGGGGTATTCATCCAGCGACGACGATGTTTCTTCAAGAACGTAGGCATAAGGAGTCGTGGCATTGTCAGGGTCATATCGCCCGAAATCTCATAGTTGGCACCATTATCGCCACTACCTCCTGTCTGGAACTCATAGCTTCCTGCCAGATTGAAGCCCAAGACCTCACCTCCACGGAAAGCGTTTCTCTTTGCAAAGCCAAGACTCGCACCCGGGCCCATTCTGCCAGATGTCTTTCCGAGATAGTTAGCCTGAAGGGTTACATCGTATGGCTTGTCGAGGATACAGTTCACCGTCATGTCGAGGATACCCGCCCCACGGCGCTCCTGTCCGTCACGGGTTAGCGACCTTACGGTATCAGGAACTGTCAGGACCGTTCCGTCAGGGCGCAGTTTCTTCTTGAACTCAATGCTCGTGCTTGCATATACGCCCTGACCTATGAAACGGTTCAAGGACTCCTCGTAGAGATCCTGCGAGTAGAGTTCACCAGAGCGCAGCTTCATATCAGAGAATATCACACGGCCACGGATAGGCGATTTCTTGCCATGAAAGTGCAGGGTGACATGACGACGGCTTGTAGAGTCGGTTAGCTGTTCCTGATTCTGTCTGCGAATATTCACATCAATTTTTCCGATCATCCATTTCTGGGTAGCCTCATCGGGGAGGGAGTCAACCATGTGAACCTGTAGCTGCACCTTCTCGGGCACTTTCACGGTATCGGCAAGATATGAGGTGTAGGACTGATTGTAATAGTAATAGCCATGATTGCGGAAGATGGAGGCTATGCGTGAACGCTCGGCATCAAGAGCAGCTACATCAAACGGATCACCAACCTTTATCTTCGGCTTGTCGGCAAGAATGAGGTTTACGGCATCCTGCGGGAAGTTATGATAGCTGATCGTATCAATTTTGTATAGCGGGCCCATATCCACGGTATATGCCACCTTAGCCGTTCGAGGACGTGCCACGGTATCGGTTTTCGTTGTCTTTGCCTTGCCATACACTATGTCATAATCCACATTTCCACGGAAATAGCCATGATTCTGGAGCACGTTCTCAGCAACTGACACGCGAAGCTCAGGGTTCACATTACCCATAAGCACAGGAGCCTTACCGAATGTCTTGCCCATCCACTTTGCAAATCCGCTCTTCTTTCCCTCACAGGCATTGTGAATCCAGAGGGCGTAAGGGATGGTGCGATAGTAAGAAGAACCGAACAGGGCACCGTTAGGAGCGGTTGCAAGAGCCGCCTCCACTTCTGCCTGTGTCTCAATGAAATGCTCGCTGTTATCATGATTCTGATAGTCGATAGGCTTCAATCCTGTGAATAGCTGTTCGCCCGGCTCAAGGTGGGTGGAGCAGGAAGAGAGGAGGAAAATAAAGACCCCTAACCCCAGCCCTTCCCCCGTGATGGGGAAGGGAGAAGGCTGTCGCAGAACGACATCACCTATAGCCGCGAATATCTTTTTTATATATTTGCTTATCTTATTCATTGAGACACTACTATCTTAGAAGTCTCCCCCTTGGGGGGCTGGGGGGCTTCCACTTTTACTTTTGCACTATCCACTTTAACCTCTACACTATCTACCTGTCGCCTTCCAGCTCCCTTCCCCATCACGGGGGAAGGGCCGGGGTTAGGGGTCGCTGGGCTCCCGTTCTGATTCATCATCCTTCTCCTCATCTCAAGGTTCTTATCACCAAACTGGAAGATATCCCTGAAGTTCTGCAACTTACGTTTCCACATATAACCGGCACCATACTGTCCTACATAGCCTTCGAGGAAATCATATACGGCACGTTTGTAGAAGAGCTGGAGATACTGGTTGGAGATATCGGAGGTGCGATACTGGAGTTCCACATTATCAAAGAACGTATTGTTCTGTCCGCTTACATCAGAGCCTGTGGATATCTTTCCACCTACGGAAACAGAGAGGCGGTTGTTCCAGAAACGCTTCGCGAACTTGAACGAGTAGTCGGTGTGCATACGGCCTGTCTCGTCAGAACTTGTCTCCATACCTACGGAGAGGTCGAGAGTGCGGAGGGCAGAGCCGGCAATCTGGTTTATCTCCTGTTGCAGGAATGAGCTGAGAGCCGAGTTCATGGTGAAGCTTGAGGTGTTGTTCTCCGTGAGATACATACCTGTGGTGAGCATCGTCACGGCACGTTTTCCACGTTCCTCAAGCGTCAGCATACTGAGTTCATCACTAACGTAGGAATCCTCTGGAGCCTCGATGACGAACTCAAGTCCCATGTTCTGAAGTGTCTTCGAGAGTACCACGCCACACTCGAAGAGTACGGATTTCTTCACGCCGTTCTCCTCCACCATAGCCTTGTTCTTCTCCTTCGCCGTGATGCTAAGACGAGGATTCATCACATCGCCCGTAAACTCGATATACGAATCGGGGGATATCTCGAATGTCTTCAGAGGAATTACAGGCAGAGAATACTTCATCTCACCTGATGATATGGTGTATCGTCCTGTCATGGAGATATCGCCGCCTATATATTTCATCCTAAGACTTCCGCCTCCGAGGATGTCAAGGTAGTTGGTGTGGTTGGTGTTGAGCCAGCAAGTTACATGGGCACCTTCCTGAACAGTAACCGACAGATCGACAGACATACCATCCACCTCCGGACGATTCACCACCAAAGGCTCATCGCCTGAGAAGTCGGTAAACGTTACGAGTTCTTTCAGGCGGTTATCGGTTGTGATAGGAGAATCACGGAGGATATAATAAAGGTCGCTCTTTGAGAGTACGGTGAGATTACCCCTTACCTTCAATTCTGATAGTTCGCCGTTTATCCTTCCGAAGAAGTTCACGTAGCCCTTACCATAAGCCTCGGAACGACGGCTTTCCTTCGCATCAATAAGCAGGAAGTCCCTTGCACGCATACGCATATTCAGGCTGATATGATCAAGGTCGGAGAAGTCTATATCACCCATTATCACGAGTGGCTGATCGTTATTGGCATACATCTGGAAGTTCTCAAGCAAGAGCTTTGAATTGGTGATGCGAACTGGGTCGTCATCAAACTTCATCGTTATGCCGTAAGGAACAGAAATGAGAGAGGCTCCCTGCAAGTAGATATCACCATTAACCACAGGCTTTGAAACAGAACCGCGCACCGTAAGCTGTCCTTCACCAGTTCCCTCAAGACCTATGATCTGATCTGGCACGAAACCGTTGGCTATATTCAACGGCAGTTGCTGCATATTCACGTCAAGGTCAATACCTCCACCTTCCTCAACATATTCCTCTGGATTATAGCCACCAACAACGGTAGCCACCTCCGTGCCGTCTTTCAACAGGATTCCGTCAATATGGTGGGTACCGTCTTCCATAGGCATATAAACGAACTCAGAAGAGATATTACCGATACCGCAATTCTCATAGACGAGGTCCTTGAATTCCACAGAACTTGAGACGGAGAGATCATTCGGTGTCTGTATGACGTGGAAGTCACCATCCATAATACCACCCATCTGAGGCATGTAAGGAATTACAGACACAATCTCGGCAAGATTAAATCTATGCAAAGAAAGCGTCACGTCCTGAAGTGCCTCAAGATTATCATCGTCAGTATATACCAGCAAACCCATGCCGTCGGCAGATTTCAGTTTAAGGTCGGCAGAGAGTCGCATATTTGGCGAGAACAGGATATAGTTGTCAGGATTTACGCTGAACGGCTTATATCCAAGCACATGTTTCCTGTCCTCAAGTGAGATGCGGATACCTCGCGTTTCCATCACGGCAAGAGCACCCAAATCCAGGATTCTCTGCTTTCGGGCATCGTCGATTATCAGGTCAACTGATGTTCCATTCGGGAGGAGAGAGCCTTTTGCCTGAGCCGTGAACACATACTGCGGATTATCCTTGCCGTTCTCCACATCCACCTTATATCGTATCTGTTCAGAATCTGAAGTGAGGACAGCCTTTATCCTATCAAGTTGCAAGGACTCTGTTTTAAGCGTATCAATAGTCATCTCACCATTTATTCCCGTAACAGGAGAGATATTGAAATCTGCAAGAATCTGCTTCACACCTATGTCGAAGCGCTTCATGGCATCTGCCACAGGATTATCCCTGCCAAGTGACAGATAGACCTTTCCCTGCGGCAACTTACTACGGATATCCTTCTCACTAATGATACGCTTCTCCCATTGGCGCATCACCTCTTCCATCAAGACATCAGAAACCTTCATCAGCTTCTTGTAGCCACCACTAAGGTCGGCCTTCAGGTGGAAGTCTCCGCAATCGGCCACAGCATGGGTGGTGTCGGTACGTGTAAGGAGGTCGATGGTCATATCATCCGGGCGATATGCCTGCACAGAGTCTATGATTGTGAGGTCGCTCAGATTTCCCACCACCTTATAGTACTCGTCCATGTCGGTAGCCAAATCAAGATGAGCACATCCCGCAATAGTCAACGGAGCCTCTGCAAGATAGAGACGATAGAGGTCGGCCTTGTTAAGTTCCGTGGTTATCGTAGCATCCACCTTCTTGCTCAAAAGGGCATCAAAACCGATAGTACCGTCAAGAAGCGGATTCTTTGAAACTACCGTTGCATGAGCCTTGCCGCCCGAAAGGTCTGCATCAAGCTTCATATTGTTGAGATTCCACTTGCTATATGCAAAATTAGTCACGGAAGCCTTTGCATTTATCTTGGTGCGAGGAGAGAACACATCAGTTCCCACGCCCGTAACATCAGCCTTGCCTGTGAAACCGCCAAGTCCCATGCCCTTCACGAAATGCCCCAAATGCAATCCGTCAGCCTTCAAATTAGCTTTGTAAGCCATTGCCTTTGCGTTGAAGTTCGCCTTACCGCTCAGAGAGCCCTTGCCCTCAGTAGCGCAGAAATCAACATCATATATCTGACCTCTTATTTTCGCATCTGCCACGGCATGAACGGCTGGTATGCCTATCATCTTCGCTGTACTCTTGTCGAGCATGGTCTTCACAAAGTCGAGGTTATAGGTCTGGGCATCAAGATGAACATCCGAAACGAGTTTGTTGATATCCATAAACTTCTCAGCATATCCGTCAGCTTTCACGAGGAATGCCCCCGGAAGCTGTGCGTATGCGCTCTTGATATCCACACGGTTCATATTGCCATTGGCAGAAAGCTTGATGGCAAGCGGTTTCCTCGGCCATTGATCCATGAACGGTTTCGGCATATCGCCCATACCCATTCCAAGCAGTATATCCTCACTTCCAAGAGAGGCATCGGCATCCACATACACCTTACCGGGATTGATAGAATCCATCACGTTAAGGTCAACAATGGCATTTGCCTTCAGCGTTGAGGTTGCAATATCAGCATTAACATCACGATTGAGGGCAAGGTCGAAATCGGTCGTAAGTTTCAGGGAATCCATAGCAAGATTTCCCGTCAAGGATTTTACCCCGATACCGCATTTCTCCATCATCTGGCATTGCCTTATCCTCAGACTCATCTCCATAGCATTCACAGAATCCTTGGCTGCAAGGAAACGCAAGGAGTCTATGCCAAGCCCGATATTCGTGAGTGCTATATGGTTAGCATCCAATCCTTTAAGGCGAGGCTCAAAATTATTGTCATAATATATTGCGCCTTTCTGCCAATCCAAAGATGCAAGACTATACTCTCCCTTAAATAAATCGAAGAATCCCTTCTTTGCACTCACCTTACCAAGCACAGCCTTGAACTGAAGCGTATCGCCCGGCATGTGTATCGTAGCATCTGAGTTTTCTATGGAAAGTTCCTCGGCACTTATCTTCCAGAACACCTCACTCTTCGTGGTATCTTCTGGAACAGTATCGCTTAGCTCCACGTTTATATGGGCATCAGCAAGATAAATCTTAGCAAGGTCAACCGTCTCTTTCCCAAGGTCTATATTCGCAGGACTATTTTTCTTCTCCCTCCCTTGGGGAGGGTCGGGGTAGGTCAGACTCAATTCCCCCACCCTACCTTTCACCCTCACCTCATGCACAAGGTTGGCGGTATTCATCTTCAGCTCATAGATATCAAGCTGGTCGATATTCACCTGACTATCAAAAAGAGGCATCAACTGCACATCAACCACAGCCCTTTTAAGGTCGGCAATAGTATCCTTGCGTTGAGGCAAAGAATCATTCTGCTGAATAACCTTCACGCCATCCACCCCGAGATTAAGCGGGAAGACAAGGCAAACGCGCTCCACGCTGACCTCCATCCCCATCTCCTTAGAAGCATAGGCAGCAACGGTCTTTACCGCCCAGTTCTGAATAGGTGGAAGATAGAGTGCAACGGCAAGAAGCACGATTAAGATGAAGGGAGTGAGCACAATACCAAGAACCCACTTCGTGTATTTATTATTCATAGAATAATCTCTGGTTTCAGGCGACAACGTGCAAAGCACCTCGCACGTCATTCGTTTGACAAGTGCAAAGATACAGCAAAAAATGCACACAACAAAGACTTTTACATCTTTTTTCTTTGATATCCCGACAAAATGCCGTATCTTTGCCGAAGAAACGCATTTTTAATGCTGAATTTGAAAGTAAATTAGTAAATAGTACATAGTTAAATAGTAAATATCAAGGTGACTCCAATTTACGAAGACAACCATATCATTATCGTCAGCAAGCAATCTGGCGAGATAGTTCAAGGCGACAAGACAGGCGATACTCCTCTGTCAGAGACCGTCAAGGACTATATCAAGGTCAAGTATCAGAAGCCGGGGAATGTTTTCCTTGGCGTGGTGCATCGTCTTGACCGTCCCGTTAGCGGTCTTGTGATGTTCGCTCGCACAAGTAAGGCTCTTGCTCGCCTCAACGAGATGTTCCGCGTAGGAGATGTTCACAAGACTTATTGGGCTATAGTGCAGAGACCCCCTAAATCCCCCTTAAAGGGGGACTTGGAAGGCGATAACGGCTCCCCCCCTTCAAGGGAGGGCGGGGAGTGGGTCGACCTCACCCACTGGCTCGTTCGCAACGAGAAGCAGAACAAGTCGTATGCCTATGACCATGAGGTGAAGGATTCAAAGAAGGCGCAGCTAAGCTACAGGATTCTTGCCCACTCCGACCGTTATAGCCTTGTAGAGGTACAGCTATACACAGGCCGTCATCATCAGATTCGCTGTCAGCTCGCGAAGATAGGACTTCCTATCAAAGGAGATCTCAAATACGGCTCACCACGCAGCAACAAGGACGGTTCTATCAGCCTCCTATCCAGACACATGGAGTTCGTACATCCTGTCAGCAAAGAAACGATACGCGTTACCGCCCAATTACCCGATGATGCCCTCTGGCAAGAATTCGGAAAAATTCTCAAAAACAACGACTAACTATGGGATTATTATTCGTTCTTATCATCTGGGCTATCGTTTTTGCCATTCTATCTGTCGGTTTCGGTCTCCCTGGCCTAATATTGGCTCACCTCTACAAGAAACGCACGAACAAAGAAGTAAAACTCGTAGCTTGGTTCTTTGCCCCAGGAGTTCTTATCTTTAGTTTTGCAGGTTTATTTTTCTTTGAAAACATTGCTTATAGCATCGTGACAGGTTCCGACATAGGCATAGGCGATTGGCAATGTGTAAATATCAACAACAAATATCAGCTAAACAATATAGGATATGCTTGGCGTCTTGACACAGATGTCAATGGGAGATTCTTTGAAAAGGACGCATTCAATGATGTACAGGAGCTATTAGAACATGATGACACTATTGCATTCACAGCAGAAAACCACAATTGCTATGTCCTTACCCAACTGGATGCTCACGAAGAAAAATATGCCACTATCGACTCTGCATCAACCACCACTATCCTATGGGACAGATACACTAAAGTACGAGGTTTAGACAAAGACGACGTTTATACTTGCGATGAATACTATTGGAAATACAGGAAATATTCCATGATATTTTTCCTCATTTTCAATATCCTACTATTAGGCTACCTCATACGCAGATTCGGAAAACGTTTCTTGATTGAAGAATACTAAAATCATTCCAAAACATTTGGGTAACACCTTGCTTTTAACATCGCTATAATTTCGTCAATCCTCCGAACCAAACTCGATGAACCTTCGCTCTATGTTCGCTCTTAGAACGGACCTACATCGAGTTTGGTTCCTTAGAAGAACGGATTTACATCGGACTTAGAGGCAAGGAAGAAACTCCAAAGTGAAAATCAGAAGAACGACAGTTTAGCTTACAAGAACCTTTTGTCTGTAACCTTCATATTCCTCAACAGCGTATCTGAAATAGTCAGGAATAGGGATTGACTTATTGGTCTTTGTGTCAAAGCAAACCATTGTTGTAATGCAGTCGCATTTTATCTCCTTTGTCCTGTTATTAAATGCCTGCTGATGAAGCGTGAAACTCTTGTTGCCCATACGGGTAATGGATGTACGAATATATATTTCCTCCGGATAATATACAGGAGTAAGGAAATTTGACTCTATGTGCGCAACGACAATGGCGAGATGCTCATAGATATCCTTACCCACCACATCAAAAAGATATTGGGACTTGCTCATATCAAAGAGCGAAAAATACACGTTGTTATTGACATGCCCAAAGCGGTCAACGTCAGAAAACCTTAATTGTGCAGGCATTTGATGCCTAAATGTCTTATCTTCCATTTTTGTTCTATTTACCTGATTTTCACCCCAAAAGTACATACAAATGGCTTTTCGCAGAAAGAAACGACAAAGAAAAAATCCGAAATGTCATTCTTTGAAGATGAACTGCAAAGACATTCTATATTTTTGCGCACACAACAAGAGTAGTGTGCATGAATAGCATGACGACAAGACTCGATAATGTTTTTCTGACAAATAATAAAATATAGATTTCCACACCATTACGCCCAATAATATTCCTTTTTTAAATCCGTTCCTTAGAATGGGAGAAAAATGGGATTTGCAAGGGAATTACATAGGCCTTGCATGGGACTTGGGCTTTTTCTATCTTTAAAGCATAAAACGAATCGTACTTAGTTCCCTCGATTAGACATTATTTGTGCAAGAGCTTTTTCTGCGACGACTTTCAAATTAGAATCATCTTCCTGCCCACAACATATCTTGAGAATACAGATTGCCTTCTCTACATCAACATCAATTCCCTCACCATTTGCATATGAGATAGCCAAAGAATATCCTGCTCTCATATCACCTAACTCATATGCCTTCTGGAAACAACTTGACATATTTTCCAAATCATGTAATTCTTCGTAACATAATGCCATATTCTTATATACCTCGGCGATGTTCGCTATTTTATTTTCTATGGCTTGTCTGTAATATTCTATTGCTTTTGAGGTATCCTTTGCTATACCCTCTCCTGTTTGATATGCATATCCTACAGCCATACAAGCACTTGAATGATAATTCTTAGCACCTTTTAGTGCATACTGTATTGATATAGATGTGTTTTTTTCAACTCCAATACCATTAGCATAGCATCTATATAATTGATAAGGAGCATTATATGAGTCTAAAGTATCGGCCTTCAAATAACATTCGAATGCTTTATTGTAATCTTTATCAATACCCACACCACACTCATAGAATTCTCCCATTAGTTCCGTTGACCTTGCATCTTCGCACTCACATCCTTTTTGCGCCCAGAATAAAGCCTTACTGAAGTCTTGCTTCGTTCCGTATCCATAAGCATACGATAAGGCCACGTTATAATATGCTATTTCAAAACCATGATCAGCAGCCTTCAAATACCACTCAAAAATTTCAGGCAAATTGATCGGTTCTATATTTTGAAGGCATTCAGAAATCTGATACTCAGCTTCAGGAACACCCATTAATGCTGCCATTTTGAAATATTTGATAGCTTCTTCATAATTAGGCTCAACATCATTTTCAGAACACAAATAATTGTAACCTAATATCATTTGACTACGTATATCGCCTTGAAGAGCCCGCTGGTTCAATTCTAACATATTGTCATTCATTATTTTCTATGTTCTATATTAACATTATTTCTATGAAATACTGATTACCTAAAATAGATAATAAGCGAGAGCAAAATTACTAAAATTCCGTGTATTATGGATTATTTTTATAAATATTTGATGTATCGAAGCTAAAAAAATATCACTTCAATTGTAGAGAGTCTTGGTTGAGCCTATTCCTTGGTAATATTTCCCCAAATAAAGAACTGTTTTCCAAACAATTCCCAAGCTCAATTAATTCGAATATTGGAATATTTTTTCATCAAACACAGAGATTTCGTAGATTACTCCTTGCAAATATGAAAAGAATATTGTATTTTTGTAGGCGAAAACAAAAAAATTAGTTTTTTCTTGCAAAAAATTTGAATCTATGGGGTAATCATTCTTCATGCTTAGCTGTATTTAAGATAAACAGCAACAAAAAATGAAACAAAAAGAACAACAGTTTGAACAGCTATTCCATTCCGAATACGATAGGATGTACCGAGTGGCATATATCCTGTTGGGCGATGAGGACGAGGCAAAAGATGCCGTACAGGATGTCTTTGCAAGTCTGTGGGATGGTACTGTGGAGCTGCGCGAAGAATCTCAACGGTTGTTTCTTCTGACTTGTGTCAGAAACCGTTGCCTCAACATAATTGCGCAATGGGAGAGGCACAGAAAAGTTGAGACTCAGATAGCAGACACACAAGATCTGGAATTCCCAGAACCATGGCAAGGAAGACCAGATGATGAGCTAATAGAGATAATACGCCACTATATCGATGGATGGCTCACTCCACAGACAAGTAAAATCATCCACATGCACTTCGACGACAGGAAATCCTATAAGGAGATATCCAACTCGCTCGGCATCAGCCTTTCGGCCGTAAACAAGCACTTAGTGCAAGGAATGAAAAAACTGCGTAACACTTTTAACCGCAAAGAAGCATGAACAAAGAAGAACAAATAAGAATGCTCCTAAATTCAGAGCAATATACAGAAGAGCAGTTTGACAAGATGCTCGAAGATACCCACATCCCTACCCCTAATGTGGATAAGGAGTGGCAACGTTTCAAGACAAGGACACAGAGTAAACAGCAGCATAGGAGCAAACCTTTGCAATGGGCTGCCACATTAGCTATTCTTGCCGCACTCTCAGGTATTTCATACGCCGCTATCTATCATCTCGCACTTAAAGAGAAAGAAGAGACCCTCTCCCCGCTCCCCCTTAAAGTGGGAGAGCCGGAAGGCACTATAAAGTCCCCCTTTAAGGGGGATATAGAGGGTCAAGATACCGTAAGGACTGCCCAGAACTTCAACAACGTGCAGTTGCAGGAAATCATGAATCAGCTGAAAAAGGACTTCGGCGTGAAAGTGGTATTCAACAACGAGAAAGCCCGTACGATACGTCTATACCTGTCATGGGAGGCTGACGACAAACTGCAGGATATAATCAACCGTATCAACCACTTCGAGAAAGTACACCTCACTCTCTCCGACGAAACAATAACTATAGAATAAAAGCTTCTTCCTCCCTTTAGGGAGGGAGCCGGAAAACGTAAGACGTAAACCTAGAACTCTGTAAAAATGAAAGCAAAACTATTATTCACTATATGCGGGCTATTGGTCATGATGACTATTCAGGCCCAGCCACTATTGAAGACTCATGTAGAAACGGGTGATTTGGAGGGCGTACTCGAAGGTAATGACCTCGCGTGTTATTATGCCATTCCCTATGCAGCACCTCCAGTTGGCGACTTGCGTTGGAAGGCTCCCCAGCCAGCAAAGTCATGGAAGGGCGTACTCAAAGCAAAGGAGACAGCCAAGTGGCCTCCGCAGCCAGAAAAGAGTTATGTGAAATACGACATGATGGACGAGGATTGCCTCTACCTAAGTGTAATAACTCCAGCCAAGAAGGAAAGCGAGGCTCTGCCCGTGATGGTGTGGATTCATGGTGGTAGTTTCCGTACTGAGCATTATGGCGGAGAACTGTGGCAGAGTCTTGCCCGTCGTGGTGTTGTCACCGTGTCTGTTGGGTATCGTGCTGGTGCTCTGGGCTATCTTGCGCATCCTGAACTGGCAAAGGAAAATCCAGAGGGACATTCTGGCAACTATGGTCTGCTCGACCTTATCTACGCCCTGCAATGGGTACAGCGTAATATCAAGAACTTTGGCGGTGACCCAGCAAAGGTGACAATATTCGGCGAATCGTCAGGTGCTATGTGCTGCAATATCCTCTGTGCTTCGCCCCTTGCAAAAGGACTGTTCCGTGCATGCATCAGTGAGAGCGGTGCCTTCATGTCGCCTCTGAGTCTCATGGATAAGGCTACAGCCCAGATGGTTGGCAGTATGTTTATGAACCAGTTGCAGAAAAAGAGCATCGAAGAGATGCGACAGATGGATGCCAAGTCGCTCACAGGCAATGACGTGAACTTCATGGGCAGTGCTCCAATCATCGACGGATATGTGATGACTGCACCTCTCTACGAGCTCTATCAGAAAGGCGAATACAACGATGTGCCTGTACTGATTATGCACAACAGCGACGAGGCTGCCACAGAAATAGAGTCGGTGAGCGAAGAGATGTATAACCAGCAACTCGGGCAACTGCCAGGCCATTGGGCCGATACCCTGAAAGCCTATTACCCGGGCCGTACTCCCGAGGAGCGCCTTGACAACCTTCGTGACATAGGGCGTGACTTGAATTTCGGATGGCCTGCATACGCATGGGCAACATTGCAGAAACAGACGGGAAAGAGTGCTGTATATATGGCTTACCTCGCCCAGAAATCGGATACCACCGTCTATGCAAAAAGCAACCGTCGTGGTGCCGCTCATGTAGATGACATACTGTATCTGAATGGATCCTTCGACAATAAGGGTGATAGATATCCGCAGGAAAAGAAGGTTAGCGACCTGATGCAGCAGTACTGGGTGAACTTCGCCAAGACGGGAGGCAATCCTAATGGAGAAGGACTACCTGCCTGGCCTGTGTTTGACGAGCAGAAGCCAACCGTGATGCAGTTCAATAACGGAGCCTCGCTCATCAATGTGCCGAACAAGAAAGGTATAGACCTCGTAGACCGTTTCTGTCAGTACGTCCGTGACCTGAGGGCGGGTAAGGAAACTCAATAAAATTCAAACGATATAAGTAACGTAAATTCGTAATCAATATGTCTTTCACAATAAATATAATCAAGAAACTCCCCTTT
>JAEEGG010015270.1_pt1 | contig 16144 bp, 16 predicted proteins | sample 9134161 | NCBI WGS metagenome assembly JAEEGG01 (sample SAMN16246543, study PRJNA631951) | gut metagenome | biome: gut microbiome; feature: rumen; material: CR-attached | host: Bos | place: Iran: Karaj | collected 2018-10
AACACTTGTTTACCTGCTAATGAAAGCGATGCAGATAAATTAATACTTGTAGTTGTTTTTCCAACACCACCTTTTTGATTAACTAATGAAATAATTTTTCCCATAATATCACCTGCTTAAAATATTAGTCCATCTTAATTTTATCAAAAATTGAAAAATATTTAAATACTATTAACAAAAAAAGAAGACTTTTTTTCTTCTTTTTATTTTACATTTTTTTACCATTTACATCATATTTAATTAAGATGCCTATTCCTTTATAATCACAATCTTGACCAAAGCAATTAGTTGTATCAACATTCTCATACACATATATACTTCCGTCCGCATCTGTTTTCAAATTATTCATGGAATCAATATATCCAATTTTCTTCCAATTTGCCGTATATGCCGTTATCATTCCATGATTATTTGTAAGAAAGAAATAACCTGTACTTGTTCTAATATAACTAGGTTGTGGCTGAAATCCACAAAAGCCATCTTTTAAACAATCTTTACTTATTTGAGATAAATCATCATCACTAACTTCAATAGTTCCTTTTATCTTATTTACCATTATCTTTTGACCAGATGATTCAGTAGGTAATCCAATTAAAGAAAACACTATATAATTATCATCTTCCAAAATATCATCAATAGCAAATATTTGATTATTGATATACCCATATGAGACTACGTATGGATTAATATAATCATCATATTGGTTTTCACCATATCTTTCTTTTGCTTTGTTATAAGCTTCATTATCACTTTTATCTACTATTCTAAGTGAAAAACGACCATCTCTTGTTTTATAAACATCTTTTTCAACAACAATATTAGTATCATCACTGATATTATTATTTGGTTTTTCTTCTTCTTTTGGATATAACAATACTAATAAGGTGGTAACTAAAACAATGATTATTATAACAAAAATCAAAATCTTTTTATGGTTATTATTTTTATCCATAATTATCTCTCTTTCTTTTAAAAGTCTCTTTTATCAATTCTAATAGTTATTTGATAAATATCATCATAATTTATTTCATCAGTTTCAACTTTGAATACACTTTTTTCTTTTACTTCATTAACAACAGCTGCTAATTTATCAATTATTTCATCAACATTAGTAATACGATCTTGTTTTGAAATATCAACAAAATTTTCGTTATTTTCAACATATTGATTTGCTACTGGTGCAGATATTGGTGAAATAGTACTTTCTGCTGCAATATTATTTGTTGTTGTATCATTAAAGTTACTATATAGATTTTCTTCCTTGTTATCGCCCTCAATAGGAGGAAGTGGATTATTATCAAAATTGTTTAAAAAGTTCAAAAATGCTTCGTCTGTTGGACTACCCTCTGGTTCTTCTGGTGTTGTTGGCTCTTCTGGTAATGGATTGTTGTTATCATAATTATTTAAGAAACTCATAAACCCTTCATCTGCTGGTTCTTCTTTTGGTGCTTCTAGAGCAGTTGTTTCTTCTTGGACTGTTGGCTCTTCTGGTAGTGGATTATTATTATCATAATTATTTAAGAAACTCATAAATCCTTCATCCACAGGTTCTTCTTTTGGTGCTTCTGGAGCAGTTGTTTCTTCTTGAACTGTTGGTTCTTCTGGTAATGGATTGTTGTTATCATAATTATTTAAGAAACTCATAAATCCATCGTCAGCTGGTTCTTCTTTTGGTGCTTCTGGAACTTTAGTATCTTCTTCAGAAGTAGAACTATAACTATTTAAAAAGTTTCTAAAATCATTAGCATCTTTACTATCATTTGGTCTTTGTTCATGTAATGTTATTGGCTCTTCTTGAACTGGTTCTTTTGTTTCATAATTATTTAAATAACTCATAAACTCATTTTCTTCTGGTGTATTTGTTATTGAATCAGTTGGCTTAGTTTCTTGAGTTGGCATAGAAAAATCACTATTATTAAAATACATTCCTGGATTAAATCCATCATCTTTCTTTTCTTCAAATGTACTAGGCCCATTAGGAGCACTATTGCTTTCACTATTGAAATTAAAATTCATTTCATTATAATCATTCATATTTCCATTCATATTCTTTATCTCACTATCCAACTCTCTTACAGTCATTTTTCTTTCTTTTATTTTATTTAACAATTCTATTTGTTTATCTTCATCTTTTACTGATAATAAGCTTCTTGCATGTCTTTCTGATATTTCATTATGCATCAATGATTCTTGTACTTCCAAAGGTAAATTAAGAAGTCTTAGTTTATTTGCAATAGTTGATTGATTAACACCTAATTCTTTAGCTAACTCTTCTTGAGTCATGTTGTTGTTCTTAAGAATTCGATCCATCGTTCTAGCTTCTTCTATTGCTGATACATCAGTTCGATGTTCATTTTCAATGAAAGCCACTATTGAACTTTCTTTATCATCCATCTGACGTACCATAGCAGGTATTTTTGTTAGTCCTGCAATTACTGATGCTTTATATCTTCTTTCTCCTGCTACTATTTCATATTTATTGGAAACAGGACGTACCAAAATAGGTTCTATAACACCATGTTGTTTAATTGATTCCGCAAGCTTATTTAATGCATCTTCATCAAACACTTCACGTGGCTGAAATCTATTTGGAATAATATCGTCGAGCTTAATATACATAACCTCGTTTTCCAATTTATCACCCTCTTTATCCTTTACTCCCTATATTAATATTATACAAAAAAAATCATATTTTTCAATGATTTTTTGCAATTAATTATTAATTTCTTTATTATCTATTTTGAGTGAACTATTTTAATAATTGTACGATGACTATTTTCAATAGGTAAATTAAATTCATCTATCTTTGAAATAGTAAGGTGTTTTCTTTTAAGAATAGGGGATACTTCATTAATTTCATCTTCACAATTAGCTTTCATTGGAATAAAACAACCATCTTTCTTAATTAATGGAATGGAGTATTCCAATAAATTACTTAATCTACTAACTGCTCTTGAAGTTACTACATCATACTCTTCTTTATGGAACTTAACATAATCTTCTGCCCTAGAATGAACTGCTTCAATATCAGATAGGTTAAGTTCAGCAATAACTACATTAAGAAATCTAATTCTCTTTAATAAGGAATCTACTAAAGTTATCTTTAAATTTGGAAAAACTATCTTTAAAACAACACCAGGAAAACCAGCCCCAGTACCAATATCACATAGTTTTAATTCTTTAGTTAAATCAAGATCTCTAGCTAATGTTAATGAATCATAGAAATGTTTTAAATAAACATCTTTTTCTTCCACAATTCTAGTTAAATTAATCTTTTGATTCCATTCAATTAATAAATGATAGTATTTATCTAATTGTTCTTGTTGTTTAGAACTTAACATAATATTTAATAATTTTAATTCTCTAGTAAATTCTTCTTTATTCATGATTTCTTTCCTTTTTCAAATAGACTGATAACATAGCTATATCACTAGGATTAACGCCACTAATACGACTTGCTTGACCTAACGATGTTGGCATAACTTTCTTTAATTTATCTTTAGCTTCACTAGCTATATTTATTACTTTATCATAATCAATATTTTCTGGAATCTTTGTATTTTCCATTTCAATCATTTTAAGAACTTCTTTTTCTTCTTTTTTGATATAACCTTCATATTTAATATATATTTCTACTTGCTCAATAACTTCTTTAGAATAAATATCTTGTATTTTTCCACAATCAATTAATTTCTTAATAGTTATTTCTGGTCTTTTTAATAAATCATATAAAGTAATACCATCATTAATTGTAGTAGTACCTAAATTAATTAATAATTCATTTTCACTAGTAACTATCTTATTATTTCTTAAATAATCTAATAATTCATCGATTTTACTTAACTTATCTTTAAATCTTTTGTATTTTTCTTCATTAATTAAACCTAATTTATAACCATATTCTCTTAAACGAATATCTGCATTATCATGACGAAGTAATAAACGATATTCTGCACGAGATGTTAACATACGATATGGTTCTTTAGTTCCACGAGTAGTTAAATCATCGATTAATACACCAATATAAGCTTCATTACGACCTAATATAAATGGTTCTTTTCCTTCAATTTTAAGACACGCATTAATACCTGCCATAAGTCCTTGTGCAGCTGCTTCTTCATATCCACTAGTTCCATTAATTTGACCAGCAGTAAAAAGATTTTCTATTATTTTGTTTTCAAGATTCTTTTTCATTTCAAGTGGATCAATTGCATCATATTCAATTGCATAAGCATATTTAAGTATTTTAGCATTCTCAAGACCAACTAAACTATGAACCATTTCTTCTTGAATATCATATGGCATACTTGTTGAAAAACCTTGTAAGTAAATATCATCATAAAATCTACTTTCTGGTTCTAGAAATAATTGATGACGTTCTTTATCAGAAAATCTAACAACTTTATCTTCAATACTAGGACAGTATCTTGGTCCAATACCTGTAACATATCCGCCATACATACTTGATTTATTAAGATTATCTCGAATTATTTCATGAGTTTTATCATTTGTATATGTTAAATAACATGGTTCTTGATTTTCAATAGAGTAGGTAGGAGTATAATCAAAAGAAAAACTACGTAATTCTTTATCTCCATCTTCTCTAGTTAATTTAGAATAATCTATACTTGATTTATCTATTCTTTGTGGTGTTCCTGTTTTAAGCCTTTGAATTGTTAAACCTAATTTTCTTAAATTATCAGATAAATTCTTTGACTCTTTTTCACCATGTGGTCCACCTGGAGTTCTTTGTGATCCAACTAATATATCTGCTTTCAAATATGTTCCTGTTGTTAAAATAACTGTTTTACTCTTTATTTCTTCACCATTTTCTAATTTAACACCAATAACTTTATTATTTTCTACAATTAAATCATCAACAAAAGCTTCTTTTACTTCTAAATTATCTTGATTTGAAATAGTTTTCCACATTTCTTGTGGATAAGTTATTTTATCTGCTTGTGCTCTTAATGCTTGAACAGCTGGTCCTTTTTTAGTATTAAGCATTTTAAGTTGAATATGAGTCTTATCAGTATTAACACCCATTTCTCCACCAATTGCATCTATTTCACGTACTAAAATACCCTTAGCTGGTCCTCCAATACTTGGATTACAAGGCATATCTGCTATATTCTTTATATTTCCAGTAATTAATAATGTTTTATGGTTCATACGAGATGCAACTAAAGATGCTTCACATCCTGCATGACCACCACCAACAACTATTACATCAAAGTTCATTTAAATCACTTCCATTAATCGATAAGATTATACACTAAACTTATTTAATTGTAAATAAAAACGAGATATTATCTCGTTATCTCATTTTTGCATTTGCATAATCGTCATTATAATATTGATCTTTTTTATAGTTAACGTATAAACCTCTTTTTTCAATAAAATCTAATGCTCTATCCCAACGATTTTCATCAATCATATTTGCTTCATTAATAAATTCTATTGTATTTTCAACAGGAGCTCCATAAATATAAGATACAGCATATAGAATATTTTTTTCAATTCCTTGGTCTAGTAGAAATACATCTTCATCTCTTTTATTAAAAATATACCACTTTAATTGACCTTTTTCATTTACTTGAACGGTTCCTACAAGCTTACGTTCTTTATTATAAAAATCAAAGTGAAACTCATCGTTTCTTTCATTATTTACGCATGTTACTTTAATATATGTATCGTTTCTCATATTCACCTTATTTTGCTTTACCGTATCCTAATACTCTTATTGCATCCTCAAAAGCTTCTTTTGTTGTCTTAGCATGACTATATGTTTTCTTATCTCCTACATCATAGGAAATTCTATGATCAACTCTATTCATTGTTTCAGTAATTATTTCCTCTAAATCGGAATCTAATAATGTACCTTCATAATCTTCTCTAAATTCTATTGCACGAGCTACTATTTCTAAAAATACACTTTTATCAATTCCTTGATCTTTTCTTATTACATTTAATTCTCTTAATAATTCGTCATTCATCTTAAAACTCCTCACATCTTTAATTATATCACATTTTTATTTACCTACACAAAATTTACTGAATAATTCATCTAAAAGCTCTTCACTATAACTTTCACCAATTATTTCACCTAAAATGTTCCATATTTCTCTTAAATCTATTTCAATCATATCAAGAGGCATATTATTATCTAATCCTTCTTTAATATCATTAATATGCTTAATACATTCTTTTATCTTAGAAACTTGTCTAATATTGGTAATAAAATTATAATCTTTTTGCTTTAATTCTTCTAATTTAAACATTTCAGAAATTTTATCTTTAAGTGATTCAATACCATCAATATCAATAGTGTTAGTATAAATAATATTTCTATTTTCTAATTTATTAACATCTATTTTACTTTCTAAATCATTTTTATTAATAACGATAATACTTGGTTTATTTTTAGTTTTATTAATTATTTCAATATCATCTTTAGTTAATTCTTCATTATTATTTAATATAATTAATACTAAATCTGCTTCATCTATTTTAGATAAACTTTTTTCAACACCAATTCTTTCTACAACATCTTCGGTTTCTCTAATTCCTGCTGTATCAATTATGTTAAGTTGTATTCCACCAAACGAAATACTTCCTTCAACAACATCTCTTGTGGTTCCTGGTATATCAGTAACAATAGCTTTATTATCATTTAATAATTTATTTAAAATACTACTTTTACCAACGTTTGGTCTTCCTACTATTACAGTATTAATTCCTTCTTTTAAAATCTTTCCATTTTCATATTCATCTACTATTTTAGATAACTTTTCATTAAAATATTTAATCTTTTCTTTAATATCATTTACTGTTACTACGTAAATATCATTATATTCTGGATAATCTATATTAACTTCAATATTACTTATTATTTTAACTAAATCTTCTCTTAAAAGAGAAATTAATTTGGATCCACTACCATTTAACTCTTGAATGGCTATTTTTCTTGCTTCTTCTGTTTTTCCATTAATTAAATCCATTACCGCTTCTGCTTCCATTAAATCAATTCTACCATTTAAGAAAGCTCTTTTAGTAAATTCTCCTGGATCTGCCATTCTACATCCATTAGTTAATAATAATTCTAATACCTTGTTTGTTGTTGCAATACCACCATGACAATTAATTTCAACAACATCTTCTCTAGTAAAGGTTTTTGGTGCTTTCATTACACTAACTAATACTTCATCAATTATCTCATCATTTTCTTTAATAAATCCGTAATGAATAGTATGACTATCTACTTTTTCTATATCACCACTAAATAATTTATTAACGATACTTATAGCATCTTTTCCACTTACTTTAATAATTGATATAGCTCCAACACCTAGTGCTGTACTAATAGCACATATCGTATCATCCATATTTTCACTTCCCTTTTTTTCTTAATTTATAACTTTCATCTATATATTTAATAATACCCGCATAAGTAGTATTAACGTCTTCTGCTTTTAAATAGTATAATTTAATTCCTTCTTGATCACAATATTCAAGAAATTCACTTCTATTAGATATTGCATTATCTACAAATTCATCAAGAAAAGTATAATCATTTTCATATTCATCTTGTTTAAAATAAAATACACTATACATATTTAATACCGCTGATGCTAATAATTCATTATTTATTTTACTTAATCTTTCATGATTTTTATAGTAATGTATCAATAATTCATATAAACTACTATTATATTTTTTTATTATATGTTGTTCCCAAACATTATCCTTATCTACAATTGTTCCTAAAAAAGAGAATATAAATTCGAAATCATCCATGTGTCTTCCTGTTTCTCTTACATTTTTACATGTGTTTTTTTGATATGGAGTAAGTAGATGTTTAATAATATTAGAAACAGGAACATTACCGAATTCATTAAATATAGATTGACCAAAATATAGTCTTTTAACTAAATCCATTGTTTCATCGTTTATTTGCTCTAAAAGATCTTTTTCTTTTAAATCCATTAATTCATCTATTACTATTATTAATTCTAATCCTTTAATTGGTATATGTTTTCTAACTATTTTTAGTTTTGAAAAAATATCCATAAATTTATTATAATCTAATCTTTTATGGCTAATTCCTTCATACATAGCTGCTAATATATTAAACAATTCTCTTGTATCATCCATATTATCCTCCAACACGCATATATTATCATAAAAATTAAATTAAATAAATAAAAAAACTACATTATTCTGTAGTTTCTTCTTTCTTTGGTTTAATTACAACATAACGATGAGGTTCAACACCTTCTGATTCAGTATAAACACCTCTAAAATTTGTTAATACGTTATGTACAATTCTTCTTTCATATGAATTCATTGGTTCTAGTTTTGCTTCTACCTTTGTTCTTGCTACTTCTTTTGCTGTTTTCTTAGCTGCTCTTTCAATAAAGAATTGTTGTTTTTCTTTATATTCAGATACATCTAATACAAAATTATAATATGTACCAATTTGACTATATATAGCTTGTTTAATAATTGTTGTTAATGCATTTAATGTTCTTGCATCTTTTCCTATTAATATAGCATTATTATCAGAATATAGAGATATTGTAACATTATCATCACGTTTCTTTACTTCCATATTAACTGTAAGTCCCATATATTTAGTAATATTTTTAATTAATTCTTTAATATACTCAAGTACATCTTCTTTTTTTACTACTTCAATAACACTCTTTTTACTAAATAATTTTGTAGAACTTTCAATTTCTTTAATATATAAATTTTCTTGTTGTTCCATTAATTCTGCTAAAGCCATATTCTTTGCTTCTTCAAATGTCTTTGCTTGATATGTATATTTCTTCATTTTATTTCATGCTCCTTTTAACAATATAATTTTGTAATAATGTACATCCATTAGATACTATCCAATAAATATTTAGTGCTGTACTCATAAATACTGACATAACAATAATCATTACAGTAAATATGTTACTCATCATCTTAGTTTGTTTTGCCATATCGTTTTCTGCTGTTGGTTGACTATTAGATGCTTTATTTAATGCATAATATGTTGTAACTGCTACTAAAAGAGTAAGAACAATATACCACCAATTTCCACCAGCTATACCAACTTTTGGTGTTGTTCCTAAATGAAGAGTTAAGAATTGTTCTTCAAATATTGCAGGAACACGATTAATTGCATCTAAGAAAGCAATAAATAATGGTAATTGTAATAATGCTGGTAGGCATCCTGCCATTGGACTAACGTTATTCTTTTTATATAAAGCCATCATTTCTTGTGACTTCATCATCATTACATCTCGATCTTTTTGATCTTTATTTGCATATTTCTTTTCAATTCTTTGTAGTTCTGGTTGAATCTTTTTCATGTTTTCTGCTTGTGCAGTTGATTTCTTAGTTAATGGATATACTATTAATCTTATTAAGATTGTTGTAATTATTAAACCTAAACCAAAACTTGTTGTTAATTTACCAAAGAATAATATTACCCAAGCAAGTGGTTTAACAAAGATACTTGTCCATAAACCTTCATATTTACCTGATGTAACTTTAAATTCTTCACAATCAACTTCTTTTTCTACAATTTCTTCGATTGTCTTCTTAACTTCTGTCTTTTTACCTTTTTTATCTTTTACTACTTCAGTTACTTCTTTTTCAACAGTTTCTGATACTTTTACTTTATCACTTTTACATACACAGTATGGTAATTTAGATAAATCATAGTTATTTTCTTCATAAAGTTTAATTGTTTCTTCATCTGATGGGCGACAAAGAATATTATCTGCTAAACTTTGTCCTGTTGTAGTATTAGTAACAGGTTTTCCATCACTAGTCTTTAAATATGTTGTACATCCAGTTGTTACAACCAATAATAGAAGTAACAAACCATATTTCATTTTTTTCTTCATAATTGTTTCCTTTTCTAGTTATTAATTTTTTTTAAAAGATCATTCATACTTTGATTTGCTTCATCAAAATTTAATGAAGTTAGACCCTTCCTCATTATTATAATATAATCTTTTTTGTTTGAATAGAGATTTTTACTTTTATCACAAAGATTTCTAATTACTCTTTTATAGTAGTTTCTAGTTACTGCATTACCAATCTTTTTACTAACTGATATGCCAAAACGATTACATTCTTTATCATTATCAATGTAATATATAACGAATTCACTATTTTTTTTACATTGTCCTTTATGAATAATATAATCGAATTCTCTAGTTTTTTTTACTACTTCTTCCTTTTTCATCTTTCATCTCTCTCAAAAAAAACCACGATTAAAATGTGGTTATTTCTTAATTAATTCTTTTCTTCCTTTTTTTCTTCTTTTATTAATAACTTTAGTTTCGATACGAGCAAAAAATCCATGTTTCTTAGCTCTTCTTCTATTATTAGGTTGATAAGTTCTTTTCATTTTTACACCTCCAAAATCAAAAATCTACATTATTATAATAAATATTAATCTACTTTGTCAATTAAATATTTCTATTTTATTTATTTATTATGACAATAGTATAATAAGCTACAAAGAAAAGTAAGAACAATATACCTTCTTTTTTACTGATTTTCTTATCATTTGCAGCAAATATAAACAAGAATAATACACTAATTAACATAACGTATAAATCTACACCATTATAGTTAATTTGATTAATTCCACCAAAAATAGTAACAGGTAATGCCATAACGACACCAATATTAAAAATACAACTTCCTACAATATTACCAATAGCTAGATCACATTCTCCTTTTTTTGTTGCGGTAACACTTGTAACAAGTTCAGGAAGAGATGTTCCTATTGCAATAATAGTTAAAGCAATCAATTTTTTACTAACACCAATTACTTCAGCTAAATTTGATGAAGAATTAACAACATAATTACTACCAAACACAATCATTCCAAGACCTAATATAGTAAAAATAATAGCTTTAATTAAACTCATATTTTTAACTTCACTATCTAAATCTTTATCTCGATGAACAGTAATCTCTATTAAATAATAGATAAATACTAGGAAAAACAATACAAGAACTATACCATCACTTCTAGTAAATGCATTAACTGTTCCGTTAAATATTTGATCTGATAATAAAACTACAAATAATGCAGATATAAGAAGTAATATGGGTAATTCTTTTTTTATGGTGTTATTTTTAACAATTAATGGTTTAATTAATGCACTTAATCCAACAATTAATAAAATGTTAACTATATTACTACCAATAACATTACCTAATACAATATCATGATTATTAGAAATAATTGATTTAATACTAACTGCAAGTTCTGGAGCACTCGTACCAAAAGCAACTATTGTAAGACCAATAAATATTTTTGGTACTTTAAAGTTATCCGCAATAGCAGATGCTCCATCAACAAAAAAGTCCGCACCTTTAATAAGAACTATAAAGCCAACAATTAATAAAATAATGTCTAGTATCATATCATCGCCTCCTTATTATAATAACATTATAGATATAGCATTTCAATTATAATTTTAAGTTATCCACACTCATCCACACCATTGTGGATAACCCAAACTATGTAATGTGGATAAATAATTTTTCTTTTGTGGATAACTCACATTATCTTTGATAAATAATGATTTTAACTGTGGATAACTATGTGGATAACTTGTGGATAGAAAATATTAGACATTTTTGCCTTTATTTTTTCCACAAAATCGTTTAGAATATTATTAACGAATTACTTATAAGGGAGGTGGAAGGTAATGAATTATGACCTCTTATGGTCAAAGGTTTTAGAAATAATCAGCACAAAAGTAAATTCCCTTGTATATTCTACCTGGTTTCAAACAGCAAAATTCTATAAAATTGAAGGAAATGAAGTAACTATTATTGCTCCTTCTGACATTCATAGAAATAGATTAATTAATGTTTATTTACCAGATATAATTGCAGCGATTAAAGAAGTTACTAATCAAACATATGAAATTAACATAATTCTCGAAGATGAACTAGTTAATAATTCTAAGTTATCCACAGAATCTGTGGAAAAACCTAGCGAAGAAAAAGAAAAGATAGAATATCATCATACTTCTAATCTTAATAAAAACTATACTTTTGATAATTATGTTGTTGGAAATAGTAACAAACTTGCCCATGCAACTGCTGTTGCCGTAGCTGAATCTCCTGGTCAAACATATAATCCTTTATTTATATATGGTGCTAGTGGACTTGGTAAAACACATTTGATGCATGCGATTGGTAATTATATTGAACAAAATTCCAACAAAAAGGTTTTATATGTTACTTCTGACCAATTTATTGATGATTTTTCTAAAATTAGCCGAAAAGATAATAATCAAAGTAATTTTGATTATGCAGATTATTTTAAAAACAAATATCGAACACTAGATGTATTAATTATTGATGATATTCAATTTTTAGCTACAACACAGAAAACACAAGAAGAATTCTTCCATACATTTAATGTTCTATATAATGATAACAAGCAAATTATTATATCTAGTGATCGTTCACCTAATGATTTAAAATCTTTAGAGGATCGACTAAAAACAAGATTTTGTTGGGGATTAACTGTTGATATTTATCCACCAGAACTTGAATTACGTAAGAATATTTTAAAAAAGAAAATACAAGCTTCTAATTTATTACCAGAAATCGATGAAGAAGTAATTGATTATATTGCTTCTAAAATGGCTAGTGATGTTAGAAAACTTGAAGGTGCTATTAATAGATTAATGGCTGAATCATTAACAATGGGATATGAAAAAATAACACTTCCTATTGCAGTAGAAGCTCTTAAATCTATGATAAATAAAGGCGTTACAGAAACTACAAATATTATTAGAGTACAAAACGCTGTAGCTAATTTCCATAATATTTCTGTTGATGATATAAAAAGTAAAAAGAAAAGTGCTTTAATCGTTGGAGCTAGACAAATTGCTATGTATTTATCAAGAGAAATATTAAATGAACCATTTGAAAGAATTGGTTTAGAGTTTGGTGGTAGAGATCATTCTACCGTTATGTATGCGTATGATAAAATAAAAAGTGAGATTAATGATAATCCTGAGTTAAAAAATACTATTGAAAGGATTAAAGAAAATATCTTGTAGTGGATAGAATGTTAATCAATTGTGTATAAAAAGATAGATTTCCACAAGAAGATAAACTCATATTTCTATATATATCAACAAGAATGGTAGTTATCCACAGTTATCCACTGTATTATTACCATCACTAATTTAAAATAATAAAAAAGAAAGAAGGAAAAACGATGAAAATAAAAATTAAAAAAACATTATTATTAGAACATTTAAATAAAGTAAGTAAAGCTTTATCAGCTAAGAATTTAGTACCTGCTTTAGCAGGAATAAAATTTGATTTAAAAAAAGAAGGATTAACATTAACAGCAAGTGATAACGATATTACAATAGAAACATTTATTCCTAAGAATGAAGATATGACTATTGATGAAGTAGGAAGTATTATTATATATGGAAGATATATTTTAGATATTGTAAGAAAATTAGAAGATGAATATATTAATTTAGAAGTATTTGATGATACTAAAATAATTATTTCCACAGAAAAAAGTGAATATAATTTAAATGGTATTAATAAAAGAGATTATCCTAACATATCATTAGAAGAAAATAAAAATCCAATAGTTATTGATACTAAAGAATTTAAGAAAATGGTTAATCAAACAGCTTTTGCAACAAGTGTTGATGAATCTCGTCCACAATTAACGGGATTAAACTTTAAAATAGTTAAAGATGAATTAGAATGTAATGCAACAGATTCATACAGATTAGCTAGAAAAGTATTAAAACTAACTAATGAAGCTGATGAAACATATAATATTATTGTTCCAAGTAAGAATTTAGTTGAATTAGTAAAGATAATTGATGATGAAAAATTAGAATTACATATTTTTAATAACAAAATACTATTTAAATCAGGAACAACATTATTTCAAAGTAGATTAATTAATGGAAGTTATCCAAATACTGCAAATTTACTTCCAAAAGATAGTTTAGTAAAAGTAACAGTAAATATTAATGAATTATATAATGTAATTGATCGTGTAAGTATTTTAACTAGTGATAAAGAAAAGAATATTGTTAATCTTGAAACAAAAGGAAATGAACTAATAATGAGATCAAATAGTGTAGAAATTGGTCGTGTTGAAGAAAAAATGGGAATTTCTAAAGATAACGATAAGGAAATTAATATATCATTTAGTGCAAAATATATGATGGAAGCTTTAAGAACTTTTGAAGGAGAAAAAGCTACAATTAATTTTGTTGGTGAAGTAAATCCAATAATTATTAAAGATGATCAAGAAGATAATCTAATTCAATTAGTTCTACCAATAAGAACTTACTAAAAAAGTAAGTGGATATAATAATTATCCACTTTTTTTGTGGAAAAATATTGTTTTTTTCATGTATTCGACATTTTTTGATAAATTTCGACAAACAAAATGATTATTATAGCAACCATTCACTTTTAGTGATGAGAAGGGAGGTTTTTATGGATTCTTATGAAATTAATAAGGACACCTATGCTATAGTATCTGTTAACGATGATGTTAGTAAAGTTGTTGAAAAAGATGACGAATACTTTATTAATAAGAATAGTTATGAAGTTATGGAAGATAGTTGTGCATATTATGGTAGTTCTTGTGAAGGAAGAATTAAGGGGACAAAACAAATATTAGGGAGTAATTATAAAGTTCCAATTGTTGTCGAAGAAACAAATGAAATTATCTTTTTTCCAACAGAAGCAGCTTCAAATGCAAATTGTATATGGCTTTCTCTTAATAATATCAAGAGTTATGAAAGAAATAGTGGCTTCACAAAAGTAACTTTTAATTCAGGAAAAGAAATGATAATTAAGATGTCTATTTCTTCGTTTGAAACACAAATTTTACGTGCAAATAGACTAGGATCAATTATTAGAAAAAGAAAAGGAGACTAAAATTCAAAAAAAAACATAATAGACGTTAAATTTGTTTTAAAAATCGTTTTTTTATGATATAATTAGTTAGTAATGTGGGTATATGCATTTCAACAAAAATTGATTTAAAGGCGTTTTAGAGGTGTTTTATGCGTATTGAGCACTTAAAACTAACTAATTTTAGGAATTATTCTTCGTTAGATTTAGATTTTGATAATAATGTAAATATTATTATTGGAGATAATGGTAAGGGAAAGACAAATGTTCTAGAAAGTATATATGTTTTATCCCTTACTAAATCTAATAGATTTGGTGTTGAAGAAAATCTAATTAAATTTGATGAAGAGATAGCTAAAGTTGAGGGTTTAATTAAAAAAGATGATTTAATAAAGAAACAAGAAGTACAAATTACAAGAAGAAAGAAACAAATCTTTATTAATAATAAGGAAATGCATCGTATGAGAGATTATATTTCTAATTTTTGTGTAATTTCTTTTACTCCAGAAGATTTGGAAATAGTAAAAGGATCACCAAATACTAGAAGAAATATGATTAATATAGATATTAGCCAATTACAAAACAGTTATATATCTTATTTAAATGAGTATAATCAGATCATTAAAATACGTAATGAATATTTAAAAAAGATGAATCTTGATGGTAATAGTGATATTAGATATTTAGATGTAGTAAATCAAGGAATGATTGAAAAAGGTATTAAAATATATGAATATCGTTATAATTACTTTAAAAAAATTAACGAAATATTGCCAAAAGTATTTAAAAAACTATCTAATATAGATAATTTACAAATAAAATATGAGACCAACGTAGATTTAGATGATTTTGATTTAGAAAAAATAAAAAAGAGTTATGAAAATAAAATAAAAAAGAATTTTAAAGTTGAACTTATGCAAGGAGTTACATTAGTTGGACCACATCGTGATGATTTTTCATTTTATTTATTAGATAAAGATATGAAAAACTTTGCATCGCAAGGACAACAAAGATTAGCTATCATAGCTCTTAAAATTTCAGAAATATATTTATTTAAAGAGGAAAAGGGAGAATATCCAGTACTTTTATTAGATGATATATTTAGTGAAATAGATAGTAGAAAAAGAAATAAGATAATAAGTTTTTTGTTAAAAGATGTTCAAAGTATAATTACTACAACAGATATCAATGATATAGA
>JAEEGG010015276.1_pt1 | contig 16138 bp, 14 predicted proteins | sample 9134161 | NCBI WGS metagenome assembly JAEEGG01 (sample SAMN16246543, study PRJNA631951) | gut metagenome | biome: gut microbiome; feature: rumen; material: CR-attached | host: Bos | place: Iran: Karaj | collected 2018-10
CAATTATCCTCCAGCGACTGGTGGAAGCCCTATGCCGAGATCACACCCAATAAGGCCGATTACAAAGCCAGTATATCTTCCTCCCCCGTGGGTTCATAAGGCCCGTCTTTGACTTCCATTATGACAGTGCCGGATTCCAGGGCGCGGACGGTGTGCCATTGGCCGATGGGGATGTTCAGGGCGACTACCGGGCCGCCGGGCGAGAGTTCGATATAAAACTCCTCCACCAGACTCCCATCTCCGAAGACTTCCTATGCCGATGAATAGTCACCACACTCCCCGCCTCAACATCATTCAGGGCCGCCAAACTCACACAGCATCCTCTAGTCCCCGCTACAACAGTCACAGGGCCTATTCCCCACCGTAAAAGGGCCTGATTGCCCCACACCTTTCCCACTTCCCAGTAGGGATTGGCCGATAGCAGAGCCAGTCACCACCGACTCCTCTACAAAGTTAATAAATCCGGCCGACAAAACAATCCCCAGGACTAACAAGATGATAATCATGGCCGATTCCCATTCCCATACAAAAAAGCCCAGCCGAAGCCGGGCAGGATTCAAATAAGTCCATTAATAATTCAGGCCGATAAACTCAGCATTTCCTTCCCATCCTCCCACCTCCAACAACATCGAGCCACTCGCTCCGGCTTAAGGTCACCCGCATTCATCAACTTTTTGTTGTGCTTCCACCAGAAGCGCATGTTGCGTTCCTCCGGGATGAACTTGGAGGGTTTGCGGTGATTGGTTTCCAGGAAGTCGATGGCTTCTTGCCATTTGGCGAGCCAGAGTTCGGATTGGGTCATAAGTATCTATTTCACTACAGTAGAAGAAGATGTATCAACTAAGAGGATAGCAAGATTAATTATAGTTCGGTAACCGTTTTATCATATCTGTTAATAAGTTCTTTATATGCCATCTCAAGCAGATTGGGCGGATCAAGACTTAGTAGTTCGTCTTTGCCATAACCATCTGTTTCCAGCAATTCAATCAGGGTGTTGCGAGTATGGATGATAAATGGATGAGTGACGCACTCAGGTTCATGGTCTACCCCCATATCTGAAAAAGCCAAACAGTAGAAAGAGCATGGTGCATAATTCAATAGCGCCGTTCTGTAACGCATGTCTTTGATGATGACCTTGTCTTGGGCAACTGGGGAATGGACATATTCTGTCACATTAAAATTGTACCTCAACAATGCCTTTTCAAGATTGTCAAAGACATGATCATATTCGTCCCCATGCGCCTCGCCGGATAAGGGAATGTGATTGTTATTCCCATTTTCCTCAATGTTCAGGTGAACATATGGGTATCCCTCGTGTGGCAAGTCCAGCCGTAACAAAACCGGTGAATCATCTTCTCTAGTCAGGTAGAGTTTTACCCGCGTTGTGTTTTCCGCCGAGCCTCTCTGCAGGGCCACTTCGCCGCCTTCTAGAGGATTATTCTCAACAACCGTATTATACACATATACATTGGCATAATTTGCAAGCATGTATGCCGATAGCTTCTCCAGTACCTCCTTTTCTTTCTCCTCACAACCAGGGAACGTCATAATATCTGCCAAACAACACCAAAATGCAAGGAATCCACATTGGTAGAGCAAGCTCATTAGGATTGCTTTAGCAGTATCCGCCATAGTTGAGGTATATCCGCCATGATGAAGCGCCTGCATTTCTAGACCAATAATCCGGTCCCGCACTAGCGAGAATCGTTCACGATCAAAAAAACACGGCCCATACTTGTCATTCCAGTTAAAAGAGCCATCCTCATATGCTCGATTGAAAAAGTAATTTGTGAGCTCTGTATTGATGAATACAAATGATGCGAGAAGCCAATCCACTAAAGCCACATATGGCATTTGGATATTATCCACCTTAAACGCATAGAATTGAGGCTGAAGGGCAGACAAATGGAGACTGGCGTCCAAATTTGGAATCTGCTGAGACCGTTTCGACACATATTCAAGACCTTCATAACGTGGTGTAGTGATCTGGAAATAAGAACCAATCTGACCGGAGTCACATAAGTCTTGAAGCTGCTGAAGGTTCTGGACTTCCTGCGGCATTGCACAATCCACCCACTGAGCGTTCTTCATTGAAAACTCATCATCCAGCATACACTTAACCATCTTGGCGAATAGCTGAATCTGCGCTGCGTCTATATCCTCAGTAAAGTGAAAGTGGAATGGCATAGTTCTTTATATTTTGGGCATGCATTAGGACCTCTTTAACTTATATCTTCATGCCAAATCCCTATGAGCGTTACCTTTTTTCTTAAACGGAGAACCGCTCATTATAGCACGCCTCTTAACTATAATAGTGTAACCCCAATCAATAACCTTTCCTCTATAACCCGCCAGCTTTAAAATGAGCATAGCACTAAGCATAATCAACCGCTGCGAAACCATGAATACCATATCCTCTTGTGAGAGAAACTCCAGGTCTTTGTTCTTAGGTACACCACCATGTAAAAAGGAATTCCTACATGAGATGCAAAACTTTTCCTCGTCGGTTAGTTGTATTCCAACCTTTTCAAAACAAGATTCTAGTTTTACAGCATTGGGCTGAATATTTACTGCTCCCACCTTGGATTCTATTTTATTATACTCCTCTTTAGGAATACGAGGTTTAATCTTTTTCAGGACTTTAGATAGTTCATACTTCAACTGAGATGCAACTTCTTTATTACTTATGATGGCAGCGGCCGCTCCCTTTTCATTTAAATTATTAGCGATTGACTCTAACGCAACGGCAGCGATAGCGCCACGACTGATTCCATCAATTGAAGATGCGTCAATTAATAGTCTAAAAGCTCTTAGATAATCATCATTATCAGTTAAAAGATGTAACAACTTCCCATATTGTTCTGTCGTTAACTCCAGCCTTTTCCTATCAATATCCTCATAATGGACTTCGTCTAATATCGGATAACTGTGCTTCAGGGACTTGCTAGTATTAACATAGCGAATAACTAGGGGAACCTTGCTTTGAGGAGGATCCCCAGTGTATTTTGAAAGAAAATATGCACGCTCTCCGAAATAATACCCGCTGAGTAGGCCGATTGAAGTAAGTACCGCCTTAATTATCTTCTCAAATGCCTGATATGACATCGCTTTCTGGCATCGGAAAACACAATAAGCGTCATCTCCGGGGATTGTTTCTTCAAAACTAACAAGAATCTCATTTTGAGAAGACTCCTTTACAACAAAAGCATTTCGCCAAGAGGAGTGCTGGTTCTTATTAGTCGTTAGCTCATAATGTAGGCTCAAATCAGTAAATCTAAAATCCTTTTTGCTATATCTATAATATGCACAATGCTGGGAATAATCCCATTTTGAAGGATCTAACTCTGTCGTGAAAGATATATAAATCACCTCTACATTATGGGGAGCCTTAAGAGACATACTAATGCTACGCGCATCAAAGTTCATTAGGATGATATCTATTGTTCCCTGCGCGCACAACACTGCTGGACGAGAAAAGAAATACTCTGGATTAAAATCATCTTCTTCATCGACTGTAAACATCAAGACAAAATTATCCTCTTTGTTCTTTTTAAACTTTGCCTTATAATACTTTGTTGGGACATCAATCGCAAGGACATAGTCTTGTTCTCCTTTCTCAAATCCATTGATAAAGGTCATCATATAATTGTCTTGCTCAAAAATCGTATCCATCGCGGTATTTACAGTGCTTTTGCAGCTTGAATGAGTGCCATATTTTGTCGAAGATCATCTTCTACTTTTAAAAGCAAAAGAATAAACAGCAGCAATACTCGATAATAATCATTCGCGGTAGCCTCATCTGACACGCCGTGCAAGAATCTATTTCGGAGGCTCTCCGCATCAGAAAACTGTCTGTCATTCAAATAGTAACTAAAATAATCCCTCTCAGGTTTACTTAGTAAGTGATTATCCTCGGTAGCCCAACCCTTTTCTAAGAGATTAAGCATGAAGGCCCGTTGTTCGGGAGGACGTCTCCAGAATGAACACACTCCATTATGGTAGAGAGCATAAAGAACATCTATTATATCAAGGTCTGAAAATACAATAGTACCATTCTCCTTTACTGTAATATACCCTTGGTTAATCAGCACATCAAGCCTATTTTTCTGAAAACTCTTATAAGATTCATAAGCCACATCTTCCTTTGACATCAACTCATAGAGCGACCCGTAATGTTTCTCTTTATACGGTTCTACAAAACTCAACAGAGATTGGTCAGAAAATAGCAGATAACCGATTGTATTCAATTCAACTTTATCCCGAACAGCTTGGCAATACTTTTTTATTAAAAGGCTCTTTGCATCTGTCACTGGTACTCCAGGAGAATACTTCATCAAATCTTGTGTCACTTCCCCATGTTCTACAAATAAGTCATATTGCTTAACAATGGAGTCAAAATGCGGCAGTAAAACCTTCACTCTATCTTTCCATTCCCCATCTTTCAAAAGACTGATATCAGTAAATGTTAGCCCATAGGCTTTCTTCAAGTACTCATTATGGTACGTTTCAATAGCTTTTTCAATACAGCGTCCATCTGCCTTTAACAAATTATCCAGGCAAGCCAGTTGTGACAGGGCAACGCCAGCCTTATAGGAAAACATTAAATTGGGGGCATACTCACTTTTTGCTTTCATAACATGCTGTTCGAAAACATTTGCCTCACAATCCTTGTTCACCATAGTAATAAGTCTGTCCGAATCCAAATACTCGAATACCGGTCCTAAACTAGAAATAATGTCAACATCGCCCTTACTCAAAAAAAACATGCTGTTATATTTAAGTACCTGCACACCATCCTCCGCGACAGACAAAGCTTTGACTTCTGTGAATTTGTCTGAGAACTCTATTCCATAGTGTCCAGAGAATCCGAATAGTCTAGATTCATTCTTCTTATACAGTTCCCGTATTTTATTCTTGGCCCGAATCTTAAGAACTGGAGGCACTCTCAATTCATCATCACGGGCATTAAGTATCATTCTTAGGTAATTAGAATTAGGCTCCTCCAAATCAATATAAGCGCTCAGCAATGCAATAGTATCTAATCCTTCCGGGAGATGATACTGCCTGAAGTCCTCCTCATGGCACTCAACTCGCTGAGCTAGAACCATCTCTGCACTTTCCGGACTCGCCATCATATATTCACGAATAAAATCGTTATTGGCTTTAACTATTGTCTTGCATCGTAATAATAACTGGAGGGAATGCTGTTTTTTTGCCAAAATACCTTCCAAATCTTTCTCAGTCAGTTTGGAAACTTGTCCAACCCCCTCCAAGACATCCCAAAAAGATTGTAAGTACGAATAATTCAGGTCAAAGTAAGCTTTTGCTAGATCATCATTTGGTGTGCCATTGATATACCTGGCAATAATCCCAAGAATCGTTTTCGCCTTAGCTTGATAGGAAGCCCAAACATCCTCTGAGAATGAAGGCCTAAGAAGATTGTTATCAACGAACCGCTTGACATGGTACAATTCAAGAGCATCTGCTAACGAACCACATAAAAGCTCTGGCCCGTCCATTACTTCAATAAAGCGGGGGCGAAACATTTCTATTGTTCCGTCATAGTTGGAGTAGTATGTTACTCTTTCTTTTGTCATCCTCTGTTTATTTAAGGACCGATTCGGATTTGAAAAACCTCACAAAATCCTAAAAGACTCTTCAAACATTGACGCTGTCTTTTCATGCACGACATTTACAACATGTCCTTCGTTGGCAATGCTTCTCACAACCCAATAATCCGGATGATGATAGGTGTTAGTTGCCCCCGAAGACACCACGTACTCTCTTGCGTCTCCTTCCTTCATTTCATCTCTCCAGTTCTCCTTTGATCCATGATGAGGTACCTGAATGGTCCCTATTGTGTCATAATCAAAAAATGTAGAAAAGCGATTCCATAAGGCATCATTATTTTTTGAATCGAAGTCCCCAAAGTAAAGTGCATGTGACTTTCGGGCATCTGATGTAGGAGTGACATTTTCCGCAGGCCTTGATTCTACAACCAGCGAATAGAGGTTGTCATTTGCCTTATGCATAGCCTTTCTATACGCTTCCTTAACCTTTTTACGGAATCCGCGTATCAACCCACTAACATTCAGTTGCTCATTTTGAATAGCTTCAGGGATCTGCAACAAATCGTTCACAAAATCGATAGCGCGCTGGTCATTCTGCGTAATGGAATTAAATGGAATATACTCCCAAAAAGGGTCATATTGTAACTTCTCACCTAGATATAATACTCTACCATTCCTTATCCAATTGCGGTTGTCCTCCTCTACATCTTCTCCCTCATGTTTTGGGGATACTATAACGACCTCTCCGAAACGTCCACTATGCTCTTCATCATAATATAATTCTCTGATTATTGCATCTGCAGCATTTGCACCATCTCTAAAACGGAGATAGTTCCTGACCCGCGTCAATAAAAGGACCTCAGAGGTAAGCATGGGTATAATTGTCTTTCTTACCGTAACTCCATCCAGAAGTTTGTCTAAACCATTGATGTGATCAGCGTGAAAGTGTGAAATAAACAACAAGTCTATATTTGGATTAGGGCCAATACTTTGCTTGAAATCATCTATCTGGTCATCCATGCTTCTTTCCATATCAGCAATAACTGTCTCTGAGCCACAGTCATACACCATGACAAATCTGGTGTTGTCGGAATTAGTGAATACTTCCGTATAGAAGGCACCTTGCCCTATGGGATGATATGTTCGTTTCAATTCTATCATTGGATGAGCATTATTAGGATCAAATAAACCAACGTATTAATTAATATACAGCATATGATAGCGCTTTAGCCCTTAGCTATTTCGTAGGCTTTTAATTGCTTGGGGCTTTCCTCGGACTATAGCCTTTTATTTCTATAGTAAAAGTAGATGCCCGGTCAAGCCGGGCATGACGTATAAACTCTACTTCACTATTCCTTCCTCCAACCCCCTCTCATACTCTTCCTGTTCCCTCCGACGCTTGCTGCCCCACTGAGGCCCCAAGAGAGAGCAGCAGAATTACCCAATCCCATCCAAAACACCATTCACTGTCATAAGCTCAAAATGTCTTCCGATCCTAACGGCTCATACTTCCCGTCCTTCATCTCCAGTAGCACCGAGCCACTCTCCAGCACCCGCACAGTGTGCCACTGCCCGGCCGGGACATTAATTGCCACATTGGGTCCACCAGGAGACAACTCGATGGCATCCGTGCAAATGCGCTCCAATTCATCGTAGAACTCCTCCACCACGCGCCCACGTACGCACACAATCGTCTCCGATGTATATTTATGCCGATGAATAGGCAACGGACTCCCCGGCTCTATGGCATTCAGCATCCGCTGGCTGCCGTCCTCCGGCCCGTTCCGCAGAACTAGTACTTCCTCCAGACCATTTTATTCACCACCCCCACGTAGCTCTGAATTATCCGGACAACTTTGGTGGAAACGTTCTCATCCACATAGTCGGGGACGGGAATGCCGGGGTGGCCGTCGCGGATGAGGGAGACAGCGACGTCAACGCTCTGCAGGAGGCCTACCGTGTCGATGCCGCTGAGCACGAAGCAGCCCTTGTCCAGCGCCTCCGGACGCTCGGTGGAGGTGCGGATGCACACGGCCGGGAAGGAATGGCCGATGGAGGTGAAGAACGAGGATTCCTCAGGAAGGGTGCCGGAGTCGGACACCACGCAGAAGGCGTTCATCTGCAGGCAGTTGTAGTCATGGAAGCCCAAGGGTTCGTGCTGGATGACGCGCGGATCAAGCTGGAAGCCGCTGGCCTCCAGGCGCTTTCTGGAACGGGGATGGCAAGAATACAGAATGGGCATATCGTACTTCTCTGCCATTTTGTTAATCGCATTGAACAGCGACAGGAAGTTCTTCTCCGTGTCGATGTTCTCCTCGCGGTGGGCGCTCAAAAGAATGTACTTTCCTTTCTCCAGCCCAAGGCGCTTATGAATACCCGAGGCCTCAATCTCCGCCAGGTTATTATGCAGCACCTCTGCCATCGGCGAACCCGTCACATACGTCCGTTCGCGAGGCAGACCGCACTCCGCGAGATACCGCCGAGCGTGCTCGGAGTACGCCATATTCACGTCGGAAATGATATCCACAATCCGGCGGTTGGTTTCCTCAGGCAAACACTCATCCTTGCAGCGGTTACCAGCTTCCATATGGAAAATCGGGATATGCAGACGCTTCGCACCAATCACGCTCAAACAGCTATTCGTATCCCCCAGCACCAGCACCGCATCGGGCTGCAGCGACACCATCAGCTGGTAGCTCTTGGCGATGATGTTGCCCATGGTCTCGCCCAAATCGGCCCCCACGGCCTCCATGTATACGTCAGGATCGGCCAGCTTCAAGTCCTTGAAGAACACCCCGTTAAGGTTATAGTCGTAGTTCTGCCCGGTGTGTGCCAGCAGGCAGTCGAAGTACTCGCGGCATTTGTTGATGACCGCTGCCAGACGGATAATCTCCGGACGCGTACCGACGATAATAAGAAGCTTCAGCTTTCCGTTATTCTTGAATTGTGCCATAGTTCTTTTACTTTACCGGTTCAAAATAAGTATCGGGTTTTTCTGCATTGAAATTCTCGTTGGCATACATCACGGTTACAAGGTCCTCCGTTTCCGAAAGGTTGATGATGTTGTGCGTATAGCCAGGGAGCATGTGGACGGCCTCAATCTTATCTCCGGAGACCTCCCATTCCAGGATTGCACCGGAGGGGTCATTCAGGTTCCGCTGCTGGATGAGGCCGTGGCCTTTCACCACAATAAACTGCTCGAACTTGGTGTTATGCCAGTGCTGCCCCTTGATGACGCCGGGCTTGGTAATATTAATGGAAACCTGCCCGCTGCCATGGGTATGGAGCAGCTCCGTAAAAGAGCCGCGCTCGTCCACGTTCATCTTCAGCGGAAACGCCACCTTGGACGCCGGCAGATAGGACAGGTAGGTCGAATATAGTTTCTTCGCGAAAGATCCGGCAGGAATCTCGGGAATCATCAGTGTCTTAGGCTGCGCGGCAAACTCGTTCAGCAGGTCCACGATTTCCCCGAGGGTGGCTTTGTGCGTGACGGGGACGTAGCAGTATCGGCCGTCCTTCACCGGGAAAACGCCCAGGCCGTCGAACTCGCAACGATGCTCCTTGCCCTGCAGCGCGGCGATCATCTCCTCCACCAGGTCGTCGATGTACAGCAACTCCAGCTCCACCGACGGATCGTTCACCGTGTACGGCAGGTCGTTCGCCACCGCATTGCAGAAGGTGGCTACGGCCGAGTTATAATTAGGCCGACACCACTTGCCGAAGAGGTTCGGGAAGCGGTAAACCAGCACCTTCGCGCCGGTCTCGAAGCCGTAATCCAGGAACAGGTCCTCCCCCGCTTTCTTGCTTCGGCCATACTCGCTGTCGCCGAATCGGCCTGTCAAAGAAGCCTGCTGCGACGACGACAGCATCACCGGGCAGGTATTCCCGTGCCTGCGCAGCGTATCCAGGAGCGTCGAGGCAAAGCCGAAGTTGCCGGCCATAAACTCGGCCTGGTCCTTGGGCCGATTCACCCCCGCCAGATTGAACACGAAGTCCGCCTGAGCGCACCAGGCATCCAGATCCTCCGGCGTGGAGTCCAGGTCGTACTCAAAAATGTCCGTAATATCAAGCCCGGGGAAGCGCCTGTCTTTCCCGTCCCGGATATTCTTCAGCGCCCAGCAAAGGTTTTTCCCAACAAAGCCCTTGGCGCCGGTGACCAGTATTTTCATTACTTCACGATGTTAGGAATGCCGTTGAGCTCGTTCTGGATGTACTCCAGTGAGGCAATCTTCGCCTTCGTCTCTTCAAGATTCAGCCGATAGGTATTGTCGGAGTTAAACTCCTCGATGGTGGCCCGCTTGGTATCGCCGTCCTTGAAGTATTTGTCATAGTTGAGGTCGCGGTTGTCGGCCGGGACGGCGTAGAAGTTGCCCATATCGATGGCCTTGGCGGCTTCTTCCTTCGTGAGGAGGGTTTCGTACATCTTCTCGCCGTGGCGGATGCCGATGACCTTGATGTCTTCTTTCTTTCCGCCGAAGAGCTCGCAAACAGCCTCGGCCTGAGTCTGAATGGTGCAGGCAGGAGCCTTCTGTACCAGGATGTCGCCGTTCTTGCCGTTCTCAAAAGCGAAGAGAACCAGGTCCACCGCCTCTTCCAACGACATAATGAAACGAGTCATCTTGGGCTCGGTGAGGGTGATGGGGTTACCTTTGCGAATCTGGTCAATCCAAAGCGGAATAACGCTGCCGCGAGAGCACATCACGTTGCCGTAGCGGGTGCAGCAGATCTTGGTGTTACCGCTCAGGCGACTCTTGGCCACAGCAATCTTCTCCTCGATGGCCTTGGTGATACCCATAGCATTAATGGGATAGGCGGCCTTGTCCGTAGAGAGACAGATGACGCATTTCACGCCGGCCTCGATGGCTGCATCCAGCGTATTGTCCGTGCCGATGACATTGGTCTTCACGGCCTCCATTGGGAAGAACTCGCAGCTGGGCACCTGCTTGAGCGCTGCCGCGTGGAAGACATAATCCACGCCCTGCATCGCATAATGCAGCGTGCTCTTGTTCCGCACGTCGCCAATGTAGAACTTAATCTTGTTCGCCACCTCCGGCATCCGCGCCTGGAAGTCGTGGCGCATATCGTCCTGTTTTTTCTCGTCGCGGGAGAAGATGCGGATCTCGCCGATGTCCGTGCGCAGGAAACGGTTCAATACTGCGTTGCCAAAACTGCCCGTGCCTCCGGTAATAAGGAGGACTTTATCTTTAAATACACTCATTGTTTATGTTAAATAATTGTTTCTTTATCTATTTGAGCCATAAAACGGTACTCCCCAATTACACAAAACATTTTAGCATCAACCCTGCGAGCACCGCAATGAAAATGCTCATTAATGTACCTGCCAACACATATTCCGTTTTTCCGGTGTCTTTCTCGCTAAAACGGATAATCGATTTTGCCGCAATCAAAAGGCCTAAAGCCTCATAGTGCTGTAAAAACACAAAAATCAGTATTAGCCATCGTTCTATTGTGCCAATCAAGGCTCCCGCATTGAAGCCGCTATTGTCATTGGGAAGATTAACGCTAAAGTGCTTAAGCATTTGCTTTATGAAAATGTTTGCTGGCTTCCAACAAACGAGTGCGGCTACTGCGCAAGCAATATAGATGGTTTTCAAGTGATATGGTGCGTTCCATTCATTATTGTGACACCAAAAGAATGCAATTCCGACAAGGACCAAAATATGCATCAATTGATCCATAACGAACCACGTAACCTTATCTGAACGATAGGACTTCCAAATATCTATTCCCAAGTGGGTAATTCCGATTATCAAGGCGCACCACCAGAAATAAAGATTAAACGACGCAAGCCACGATAAACTGAATACAATTATTGAATGGGTATACTGGTATATACTACGCCATTTTTTCTCGGATTTGTTCCGGCAGATCTTATTATTCTGAAGCACAAAATCCGATAATAAATGAGCAAAAGCCAACCACAAAAACAATTCTATCCACATATCAATTCTTTATCCAAATTCTCAAAATCCTTAATTGCAGCATCTAACAGACTCCATCTCGCCAAAGAAGACCGACTATTAATAGCTGATTGGTATACGTTTAATAACTCACTTATTTTTTGCTCTTTATACCCGAGTAATTTATAAAAAACCACTTGTGCCTGCTTGGGAGAGTAACCATTAATCAGATTATCAAGCAACGAGACATATGAATCGAGAAACCATTTCATTCCCATTGAATCCCTCTCCATATCTATAATGGAATAAACATCTTTTTTATTGCTAATAGCATCTAAGTTTCTTCCCGAAATATAAATTGCCGGCCCATCAATTATATCATCTTCCTTGCTGACATACTTTAGCGAGCCTATTCCTATAGAATACCGAATTCCATATTTGCTTAATAAAAACGAATATGGAAAGGATGATGCCGCAGATTTTACATATAGTTTAATGGTGATTGCAACTCTAAGTGCTTTTCTGTAATCCGGGACATAGCATTCTATCGTATCGCCGCGGACTATACGCGCCCAGAACCCAGGAATTTCCGATTCAAAATGATTGAATAATTCGTTCAACCTTTTACGTAATGCCTTTATTTCATTCACCTCTAGCGAGGTTGAATTAACAATATCTGCAGAAATAGTTGCTTCCATTATCAAATATTTTTTGCAAATATATCAAATAAAGATTAGATATTCAACGATTATCAAAGAAATATTTGATAGTTCAATGATTGACTCTATTTCCTATGGAGCCCTAATGCATTCTTTCTGGCTCTACCCTTTCCAACGGAAAAACTCCATTATCCAATCCGATCCTATTTCGCATCCTTCATCTCTTCCAGCAACCTCGCCGTCTCCTTCTCCTGTTCCACCCAGCGGATCGTCAAGCGAATCAGGCCCTTCAAATCCTGCACATCTTTATTCTCCCATTTCCGGATATAGTGCGTCTCGTCATTCCCGAGCCACGCAGCCCTTTTTGCGACCTCTTTAATCCGTGAGTCACTCACGTAAGTCTCTATGCACGGCCCCAACAGCGCTTTCTTTATCTTCTCCGTCGTAGCCTCATCCTTCCCCTCAATCGCATAATCCTTTACGAGGAACTCGAGCGCCTTCCGATACCCCACGCCACATACTTCCATAAGGGACATCTGTTCCGCCGCATAAGCCTCGTTATAGATTTTCACAAAGGCCGATGAAAGATTAGCGATGATTGGACTAAACGCTTCCTTCTTCAGGGCGTGATTGGGAATAATCTCCTGCCAGGTTGAATGCTGTTTTAGCATAAAATGTTCGCCACAATTATTCACCGGGCAGCGACAGAACAACACATCCGTACTGTCGTCCAGGCACAAATACTCCGGCGAAATCTTTGTCCCGCAAGAAGGGCAGACGACAGATTCGCAGTTCACCAATCTTTGAGCCCCTTGCGGGGTTAAAACGTATATCTTCGACATATCGAACAATGATTAAAATCGGCCTTTAATCTACCTCTTCCCAACTCCTGCTAAGTACTCCTCATGCAAATGATAGTACTTCTTCATAAACAACACATACGCACCAACCAGCAGGACTCCCACGCCCACAAGATAAATCCAATGGGCCAGCACGGTCGCTGGGCAAACATAAATAAATCCCAGCGAAATCGCCAGCTGCAGCGCCATATAAATGAGCGAAACCGCCACGTGGCTCATCCCTAATTCATTCGCCATCAGCTGATAAGCGTGCTTCCGATGTGCCTCGCCCAGATTCTCATGCAGCATAATCCTATGCAAGATGGTGCAGCAACCATCCACGCCATACACGAGCAGGAACACCATCCATGTAATATCTCCCGTCTGCATGATCAGTCGGCCGATAGCAAACAACATAATAAACGCAATGCCGATGCTGCCGACATCCCCAGCGAAGCACTTCGCCTTTCCCTTCGGACGGAAGTTGAACAGGCCGAACACCAGCACGCCGATAATGGCCACCACCAGGAACGACTCATCGATGAAACCACCCACGTCATGCCCGACCTGATCGGGCATCCTATTCGCCAGAAGCAGCGGCAGCAGCACCGCCAGCGAATACCCCGCCGTGATGCCATTGATGCCGTCCATGAAGTTGATCACGTCCGTCGCGCCCACGAACACTATAAGAGCCACCAGGCCGATGACCACCTTCCAGTACCACGCCAACTCCACGAACCAGGCGCCCTGCCCCATCAGGCCCCAAAACATCAGCCCCGTCGCCACGAATTGCACTACCAGACGGACGCTGTCCGGCAGTGAATGCACATCGTCCCAGAAGCTGATGCCGCAAATGAGCACCAGGCCGATGATAAACGGCAAATACTCCAGCACCATGCCCCAGTTGCCCAGTATCATCTGCCACACCATCCACACCAGGATGGAGATGGCGAAGATGATGCCACCGCCGCGAAGCACGATTGTCGTGTGCGAGCTCCGCTGGTTCGGTTTGTCGATGATGTTACATTTATATGCAATGCGGAAGTATACCAACTCCGCAATGGCCAGTATTACCGCGATAATCAAATATGTAATGCAGGTATTCATTCTATTCCCTATTTATTTTGTTTCTTTACCGGAAGGCTTATTCTCCTTAACCCAGCTAATCATTGCACTTGGTGAAATACTGTGTTTCTTGCAATAATCCCGAATATTGAGTTTCCAATCAAGTTCTTTCTCCGCTCGGTACTTTTTATACTCATCCGCATAATTCACATTAGCTTGCTGAGGTCGGAATTGTGAAGGCATCTCATACACTGCCTCTTCTTCAATTTCTTCTATCTCTACTTGTTGTCTTTTGAACAACTTACGAATGAAGTATTCCCACTGGAAGACAATCCAAGACCATAATATCACTGATATTGTCTTAGGCTGACACGTTGTTAGCATCTTTTTGCGGAGAAGTTCTTGATACTTTTGCATAGAAGTATCACTTGTTTCCCCTTGGACAAACATTGCCGTTATTACTTCTTTGAACTCATCATTAACCAGACTCACATCGCGTGTTTTAAGGCTTATCTGAGCCACATCATATTCTTTCTTGAAAGAGGGAAGCCTCTTTTCGATGTACTTTGAATATGGTGTCGAAGAAAGCCATGATGATAAAATTTGGATAGCAAGCGGCAATAAAGAAAATAGAAGGAGGGTTATTTGAGTATAGTCATAAAGATTAGAAGTCTCAGGTAAAGCCGGAACAATGTATTTCAAAGATACAAAGAACAATGCTACTTCCATCAGTAACGCCAGAAACATTGTTTTTACCTTTGAAAAGAAAAACCTTCTGAAAGCCACAAGAATAAACAGAAAGACTACTATCCAGGTGAAAACAAACGATGAGTAGTATGTATTCTTAAAACTATCGTCAATGGAGTCTTCAAAACCCGCGAAAATCAAAATGGCGACAATAGATAATATCATAAATGCTGCTTTGTTTAGCATAGACTTTCTTACTCCATTATACCATTCGCTACAAGCTTTCTTCAAGTTGGTGCTAAACAAAGTGTCTTTTGTCCAATTATTTTTCTCTAGAGCCTCATTCAAGTTACTTTTATACTTCGGGGACCAGAAGTCAAAAACACGATCAAAGTACATCGATGTATATATAGCAGCCAGAAACTCAAGGTATGAACTAAATGATGAAATCATAGCGTAATTCCGAATAGTTGGTTCAAGATATCTTGTAATTCCTGATTTACAGTAAATGACTCCTCACACTCAACATTAGTATCACCTTCCGATTTCATTCTAGCTGTATAATTTGGATAATTAGCACCCTTTGAATGATTATTAGCATAATTCATCGGGCGCAGGTTCTTTAAGTCATCCCACAGAGATTCATCCACATGTTTCTCCTCAAGTAATTTGCGAGGGTAAACATGATCAATTTGCCACCCAAAAGGGTCATCCATTCCGAAACGATCATAGATAATCCATGCACCTGCAGCATCCTTTCTTATTTCTTCAGGCGAGTAGCCATTAACTTCAACCCCGTGTTGCCATACTTTTTTTCGGAATTCAATGTCATTATAATCTAATGCCATATATTTATTAATTTAAACTTGATTAAAAAAAAATACAAACAATAGTGTTCTCTCGATTTCTTCGATAGAGACATCCAACCCCACTCCTATACACATACTCCGGAGTGATGCAGCCAGGGTCCATGGAGTAAGAGCGGGCTTCGGATTCAAGGAATTCCTTTATGCGGTATTTCAACTCTTCTGTTATCATTTACTTGAAGTTTTCCAACGTCCTCTTCAACCCTTCCCTCGCCCCCACCGGCATCCTCTCCACTTCAAGCGCCTTCTTAATCTTCGCATTCGAAGAAATATAATTCTCCGTCAACTTCCTCAACCGCTCAGGGTTCAGTGGCAGATGCAACCAGCCACCGACCTTCGCCACACCGTTCATCAGCCCCTTAGGCGGCCGCTAGATATGCGCCTTATTCCTAAGCTCTTGCAAATGTAATAAGCAAACATTCTTTGTACTTTTTTTCGTAAAGTTGTTTGTACATTTTGCCAGGCAGTTCAGAGGCTCATTTGTTCCTGTTTATTGTTGAGTTTGTATAGTTGTGGAAGCAGCCCTACGTA
>JAEEGG010015278.1_pt1 | contig 16138 bp, 16 predicted proteins | sample 9134161 | NCBI WGS metagenome assembly JAEEGG01 (sample SAMN16246543, study PRJNA631951) | gut metagenome | biome: gut microbiome; feature: rumen; material: CR-attached | host: Bos | place: Iran: Karaj | collected 2018-10
TGTGCCGCTTCTCTTCATCACTGACTGCCAGATGGTCCCGAGGGACATCCATAAGGCATCCAGCGCCTTTGTGCTCAGTCTCCTGCGCGGTTTCAACATGGATTTCAACTCATTGTGGAACACACAGATAGGGTCTGATGAGTGATTGTGTTTTTTCGGTGAAAAATAAGTATGCCAAATAGTTGGTTTTATTGACTGTTATATTAGATTTAGATATAGTGTAGACGTTAATTTGATATGGAGGATTTTCATAATGAAAGTTGGAATTAATGGTTTTGGAAGAATCGGACGCTTCGTTTTCCGCGCAGCTATGAAGAGAAATGACATTGAGATCGTCGGAATCAACGACCTTTGCTCAGTCGATTATCTCGCTTACATGCTCAAGTATGACACAATGCACGGTCAGTACGAGGGAACAATCGAGGCTGATGTCGAGAAGAACCTTCTCATCGTTGACGGAAAGGCAATCCGCGTCACAGCATGCAAGGACCCCAACGAGCTCAAGTGGGACGAGGTCGGAGCAGAGTATGTCGTTGAGTCAACAGGTCTCTTCCTCACCAAGGAGAAGGCACAGGCCCATATCAATGCTGGTGCCAAGTATGTCGTAATGTCAGCTCCTTCAAAGGATGACACACCGATGTTCGTCGTCGGCGTCAACGAGAAAACATATGTCAAGGGAACACAGTTTGTCTCCAACGCATCCTGCACAACAAACTGCCTTGCACCGATCGCCAAGGTCCTGAACGACAATTGGGGAATCACAGACGGTCTCATGACCACTGTCCACTCAACAACAGCAACACAGAAGACAGTCGACGGTCCTTCAGCTAAGGACTGGAGAGGTGGAAGAGCTGCTTCCGGCAACATCATCCCGTCATCAACCGGTGCTGCTAAGGCTGTAGGTAAGGTCATCCCGACACTCAACGGCAAGCTCACAGGTATGTCAATGAGAGTTCCTACTCTTGATGTCTCCGTTGTTGACCTCACAGTCAACCTTGCCAAGCCGGCAAAGTACGACGAGATCTGCGCCGCAATGAAGAAGGCTTCAGAGGGCGAGCTCAAGGGTATCCTCGGATACACAGAAGAGGCTGTTGTCTCATCTGACTTCCTCGGTGATCCGAGAACTTCAATCTTCGACGCCAAGGCCGGTATCGCTCTTACCGACACATTCGTCAAGGTTGTCTCTTGGTATGACAACGAGATCGGATACTCCAACAAGGTCCTTGATCTCATTGCTCACATGAAGAAGGTCAACGGCTGAACCTAAGCCGCTGGAAAGTAGACCTGCTTCGGCAGGTCTATCTTTTGTTTATTTAAGAAATTATTTCAGGAGAATAAAATGGTCCTTAATACTATCAGAGAAGCCGATCTCAAGAACAAGAGAGTTCTTATCCGTGTTGATTTCAACGTCCCCCTCAAGGACGGCAAGGTCACAGACGCCACCAGAATCGTGGCTGCTCTTCCCACAATCAACTATATCCTTTCACAGCCAGGTGCCTCACTTGTCGTGATGAGCCATTTCGGACGCCCGAAGGGAAAGAAGAACCCGGATTTCTCAATGGTACCGGTAGGAAAGAAGTTCGAGGAGCTGCTCGGCAAGCCTGTCAAGGTCGCCAGCGATGTCATCGGACCTGAGGTCAAGAAGGAAGTCGAGGCCCTGAAGCCGGGTGAGGTTCTCCTTCTCGAGAACTGCCGCTTCTATCCTGACGAAGAGGCCAACAATCCTGAGTTCGCCAAGGAGCTTGCCTCTTACGGTGACATCTATGTGAACGATGCATTCGGAACAGCCCACAGGGCTCATGCCTCCACAGAGGGTGTGGCGCATTACCTTCCTGCATATGCAGGTTTCCTGATTGAGAAGGAAGTCAAGTTCATGGCTCCGCTTCTTGAGAACCCGGACAAGCCGTTCGTGGCAATCATCGGCGGATCAAAGGTCTCCTCAAAGATCTCCGTCCTGGAGTCACTGGTCAAGACCTGCGACACAATCGTCATCGGCGGCGGTATGGCTTACACCTTCCTCAAGGTCCAGGGCCACGCGATCGGAAAGTCACTTGTCGAGGATGATTTCCTTGATACAGCAAAGAACTTCCTCGCAGCAGCCGCGAAGAAGGGCGTCAACGTCATCCTTCCTGTCGACCACATCTGCGCAGACAACTTCGCAGAGGATGCAAAGCCTGTCACAGTCGATGCAATCGATATTCCTGAGAACCTGATGGGTATGGATATCGGTCCCAAGACAACAAAGGCCATTGTCGATGCTCTTGCAACAGCCAAGTCAGTTGTGTGGAACGGTCCGATGGGCGTCTTTGAGTTCGCTTCATTCGCAAAGGGTACAGAGGCCGTTGCAAAGGCCCTTGCAGCATCCAAGGCAATCACAGTCGTCGGTGGCGGAGACAGCGTCGCAGCCATCAACAAGTTCGGTCTTGCTGACAAGATCAGCCACGTCTCAACAGGCGGCGGTGCATCACTTGAGTTCCTTGAGGGCAAGACACTCCCGGGAATCAAGGCCCTTGAGAAATAATAGTTACGGAGAAATAAGATGAGAAAGCTTTATATCGCAGGAAACTGGAAGATGAATCTCGTGCCGAGCGAGGCAGCAAAGTACGCCGCAGAGCTTGCCAAGGCCGCTAAGGGAGCCAAGGTCAAGGTCATGATCGCTCCGACATATGTCTGCCTTCCGGCAGTCGTAGAGGCAGTGAAGGGCTCTGATGTCATTGTCGCGGCCCAGAACGTTAACGACCACGAGAAGGGCGCGTACACCGGAGAGATCTCATGCGCCATGCTCAAGGACATCGGTGTGAACACCGTCATCCTCGGACACAGCGAGAGACGCCAGTACTACGGAGAGACCAACGAGTTCATCAACAAGAAGGTCCTGTTCGCCCTTGCCAACGGAATGGACATCGACCTCTGTGTCGGTGAGACACTCGAGGAGAGGGAGGGCGGCCGTCTTGAGAAGGTCCTCGCTGACCAGATCAACATCGGTCTTGACGGTGTGACAGCTGAGCAGATGGCTCATGTCACAATCGCCTATGAGCCTGTCTGGGCAATCGGAACAGGCAAGACCGCAACACCGGCTGACGCAAACTCAGCCCATGAGTACATCAGGGGCCTGATTTGCAAGAAATTCGGCAAGGATGTTGCAGAAAATCAAATTATACAGTATGGTGGGTCAGTAAAGCCCTCAAATGTCAAGGAGCTTATGGCTTGCGAGCACATTGACGGTGCTTTGGTCGGCGGTGCATCACTCACTCTTGAGCAGTTCCTCCCGATCATCAATTGCTGATTTATTATTGGTAGGTAGAATATGGCAGTTTTAAGTATCATTCTTTTGGTTCTTTTTGTTCTTGTCAGTCTTTTCCTGATCTTCCTTGTCTCAATCCAGAGCGAGGATGATTCCGGACTTGGCGGAATCTTCGGCGGAAACAGCGACTCAGCTTTCGGCGGAAGATCAAACAGGGTCATGAACAAGATCACAGGTTGGACAGTGGCGGTCTTCGTGCTGCTTGCTGTTGCAGTCGCATTCGTGAACAAGTCCTCTGACTCCTCAGTTCTCAGCTCTCTCAACGACAGAGCTGCCGCCACAGCAACAACAACTGACAGCTCAACGAACTGACAGAAGATAGCTTCAGATCAAGGCCGCATGCATGTGCGGCCAATTTGTCTAATAGGGGATTAAATGAGAGTCTGCGTTTTGTATTGCGGAAGACAGGCTAATGACAGGATCCTGAAAGAGCTTGCAGGAAAGCTCTCTGACGGTATTGCGTCAAACGGACACACCGTTGAGGTCTTTGACATGAACCTGGAGATGGGCAAGATCATCTCCTTCTACGACTATGTGGTTGTGATCACTACGGCAACCTCATATTTCTCAAAGAACATCCCCGAGAATGTAATGAAATTCCTCAAGACTGCAGGCTCTGTATCCGGAAAGCGCTGCAGTTGTTATATAAGTAAGAACTGCGGAAGAAAGGGCAAGGTCCTCCAGACACTCATGAGGGCCATGGAGTCAGAGGGCATGTACCTCAAGGTCTCCGACATCCTTCCCAATGGCAACTACGCGTATGCCGTAGGAAAACGCCTCCATGTTGATCCCGCGTTCAAGGAGTGACAGATGAAGAAAAGCATGATCCTTGTTGCAGTCGCAATTATGGCAGTTGTCTTTGCACTGCCTGCATTCAGCGCGATCTCAACACCGATTGTCAGACTCAACCTGACAAAGAATTATGTCATCACACAGGAGCAGCTTGACCAGAAGCTTGCTGATTATAAGGAAGTCTATGGCGAGGACGTTGATGCCGCCACTGTCCTGGATGCAATGGTCTCTGACCAGCTTCTTGCCCAGGCGATGGAGAGAGACGGCTTTGTCCTGAACGAAGACCAGAAGAACGAGCTTCTCGCAGCCCAGAAGTCCAGCATCGAGCAGCAGGTGGGGCAGTCACTTACAGACGAGCAGTTCGCATATCTCATTGCCCAGAACTATGAGGTTGACCTTGACTATTACAAGGAGTATCTGGCACAGCAGTATCTTGTCCAGAACTATGTCATGAACAACAAGAGCGAGATGTTCGCAGATGACAAGATCGCTCCGACAACTGCAGAGGTCGAGTCCTTCTACAAGAAGAACAAGTCCTCATTCATAGCTCCGGAGAACGTCAAGCTTGCACACATCTACATCAAGTTCGGTGAGGACAAGGATGCCGCACTCAAGAGAGCGACCGATATCGCGAACCAGATCAAGAGCGGAAAGATCACTTTCGAGAAGGCTGTCTCTACATATTCCGAGGATACTGACTCAATCTCATCCGGCGGTGATATCGGCTGGCTGTCAATCAGCGACACCAACACCATGGCCTACATGGGTGAGAACTTCTTCGACAAGGTCTTTGAGCTTGACGCAGGTGATGTCAGCGGTGTCATTGAGAGCCTTGCAGGCTACCATATCGTGAAGGTCTCAGTCCATAACCAGCCCAAGTTCCTGGAGCTTGATGACAAGACCTCTCCGACCGAGACAACCACTGTCAGGGATTACATCACAAGTTACCTTGCACAGGAGAATGCCAACACAGTTTACCAGCAGGCATTCATGTCCCTTATCGCGGACCTCAAGGCACAGGCCTCCATCAAATATCTTACAAACTGAGAGGCGGTGAATGAAATCTAGGCATCTTGCCAGGGCAATAGCAGTCCAGACTCTTTACTCTTTGGATTTCAACGGCAGAATCCATGATTGTCAGCTCCCGTATTCCGAGGGCTTTGCCGGTTACACAAAAGAGGAGCAGGATGCCCTTGAGACCGATGTTGTTCTCTATGCCTCCTATCTCATCAACGGAGTTCTTGATCATCTCTCGGAGACCGATGAGATGATCAACAGGTTCTCCACCAAGAGGAGCATCGAGAACATCAATCTCGTTGACAGGAACATCCTGAGACTCAGCATCTACACCTTGCTTTACTGCAAGGACATCCATCCTAATATCGTCATTGATGAGGCCGTGAAGCTCTCCCAGGAGTACAGCACCGAGGTCAACTACCGCTTCATCAACGGATTATTGGATACAGCAGTGAGGTTTTTGCATGATTCTTCTGAAAACTGAGGAACAGATCGGGGGAATCCGTAAGTCCTGCAAGCTTCTTGCACAGTTGTTTGAATCACTTGACGGAAGGATTGTGGCGGGCATGTCAACCTATGACATCGATCAGATCTGCCATGATTTCATTATAAAGCACGGTGGAAAACCGGCATTCCTGCATTATGAGGGTTTCCCGGCATCGGCATGCGTGAGCGTAAATGAAGAGGTCATCCACGGAATCCCCAAGAGGAAGAAGATCATCCATGACGGGGACATTGTCTCTGTTGACCTGGGCATAAACCTCGGAGGTTACTTCTCGGACAGCGCAAGGACATACATGGTCGGTAATGTCGCTCCTGAGGTGCGTAAGCTCGTCGAGGTCACCCGTGAGTGCCTTTACAAGGGCATTGAGGCCCTGGACAAGCCGCGCTGCCGGATACAGGACATAGGAGCCGCCGTCTATGAGCATGCGCACCGCAACGGTTTCGGAGTTGTGCGTGAGTACACGGGCCACGGCGTGGGACTGAAGGTCCATGAGGAGCCGGAGATCCCCAACTATGTCAGCCATTTCTCCGCCAATCCCAGGATCAGGGAAGGCATGGTGATAGCCATTGAGCCCATGATCAACCTCGGAAAGGACGGGATTGTGGACATGCCGGACGGCTGGACTGTGATCACAGCAGACGGCAAACCTGCAGCCCACTGGGAACATACAGTAGCAATTACAGCCAACGGACCGGAAATACTCACTCAGCTTTGAGTGGGTATTTGCGTTTATGAAGGGAGGAGTATATGAAAGAGTTCATTCCGCATGATGTGATCAGAGACAGCGCTCTGAAGCTCGCGCACAAGATGTACAAAGAGGATCATTTCATTCCTGATGTCATCTACGTCTCCCTGAGAGGCGGCGTATACATGGCAAACGTTTTCTCTGAGTACTTCAAGATGGTCTGCCTGAAGGAGCACAGACGTCCTGTGCTTTATGCGGCTGTTGTTGCTCGCTCATACAACGTCCTCCGTGACCAGACACGTGTCCAGGTCGACGGATGGACATATTCTCCCAAATACCTGAGAGCAGGGGACAAGGTCCTTCTTGTGGATGATATCTTTGACACCGGAAACACCGTCAATGCCCTTGCTACAGTCATCATGGACAAGGGTATTCCCCGTGATGACCTCAAGATCGCCGTCTATGACTACAAGGTCCCGCTCTATAAGGAGACCCCGCCGCTTCCGATCCAGCCTGACTACTGGTGCCGCAAGCATGTCCTGAACAGTCCTGCGGACGAGAACTGGATCCATTACCTCTGCCATGAGTTCGTAGGTCTCACATCCGAGGAGATTGACACCCAGTTCAAGGACCCTGAGGTAAGAGCGATCCTGCACGAGGCCAGAGGCGAATAAAGAAACTGAATATGGGAAAACGTGTTGCTCTGCTGATTCTATTGATCTCGGTTTCATGTCTGGCTCTCTCTGCCATAAGTGTGGAGCAGTTGTACCAGCAGGCCCTGGAGAACAGCCCGGTAATTACAGAGCTCTCGACATCTCGTTACTACAGCTTTGTGGATAATGTCCTGACATCACTCAACGGTCCAAGTATTTCAATTGGCGTACAGGGTGCTGAATTCTCATTCAACAACAATCTCAAAGAGTATTACTACCAGCTTCCTGGTCTGGAAATCTCTTATACTACTCCGGAATCAGACAAAAAGGTTTCTTTCGATGCCAGGGCAAGCCTTGGAAGCATAAAGTTTGACGGTGAGAATGAATTCAAGCCCGGCTCATTTGATATATCATTCCACGGCGGAGTCACGAAGGTTTATGAGTTCAAGAGCTGGGATGACACCGATTACAGTAACGGATGGTCGGACACTCTGAACAGGATCATGTACGAGAACACAATTCTCCAGTATGAGAACGAGTTCCTCAGCGATATTCGCGATCTGTTGCTTTTAGAGCGCGAAACAATCGAACCTTTCATTATTATTGGTTCTTATATACTCAAATACTATAATGGGCTGAATAACGGTGATTTCACTGAGGACTCCCCGGAAGGCATTAAGCTTTACACGGAAATGATGATCCAGAGCAAAGCGATGGAGCAGATTATTGATTCCTATCGTGACAAGCTTCAGGCCCTTGCAGATAAATATAATGTGACTATAGAAGACCTCATGATGATTGAAAGCGCTGAGAAATATGAGCTTGCACTGACACCGATGGAAGAGGGCAACTATGAGGTTCATTCCAAATACCTGGACATGCTGGCCATCCAGCAACAGATCAACGAGAAGCTCGGTACAAGCAGTTCTCTGACATTACGAGCAGGTGTGGATCCAAAGATCAGCTTCCTTGACAATCTGAAACAAGAAACCAATGGCATAAGCGGGGAGGTTGGTGCGTCATACACAACAGGCAAACTCACATTGGACCTCTCAGTAACATCAGGATATAGCTACAACCTTGAGTCAATGGAAAAGACCTTGTCAGGGCCCACGATAACTCTCGGAGGTACCTGGAGCAATACTCCGCAGGTGCTCTCCAACGATGAGATAGCAAGGTTGAAGGCTCTCTATACCACGGGAACCACATTCAACCGCGATGCTTATGAATCTGTGCTACGTGATTTGTCCAATAACGCACTGAAGAAAGAGATTCTTGAAATAGAGAAACTTGAGGCATCATTGAACGAAGCCATCATTGAATGGAACAATGCCTTAGGAAGCTACAACAACAGATGCAATGAGCTGATTCAGGAGATCAAAAACCTCAAGAATGAGTTTGAGCTTTTCATGATCAAGTATGAAGGAGATATCAAACTGGATGAGAGAATGAAAGAACTCTACGACGAGGGTAAGGTTTCTGAAGATGATTACCTTGAGGCTGAAACAGCCAGGTCAATATCAGATACAGATCTCATTATTTATAACATAAGGAGTCATATTCTTTACAACGAGATACAGATGCTCCAGAAATGAGAGCGGAGATATTTCTACTTTTTTTATTTATAATATACGTTATCCATGCAATAATTATTCTGAAAAAAACCTTTTCGGAGGGAGAGAGTGAGAAGATTATTTATTCTTTTAACCACAGCAGTAATGCTGTTGTTTGCAGTCGCATGTAATAACGATCCGAATCTTTATAAATATGACAGCAGCTCATATCTTGGCAGCTGGGAGATTGATATAGCACCTATAGAGGGTGATGTTGACGGTTGTATCCAGCTGGTCCAGTATAATTTCAAATCCGATTTCACATATGAGGCTGCCCAGTATCTCTATGATGCCCAGACCAAGATAATCACCATTGTTGATGGGGTTGAGGGGGTTTTCGATTATGTCTTTGATGAGGATACCGGAATTGGCACACTGACTCTGGATGGAGGACCTACGGAGTATTACTGGTCAATGAGTACTGGTAAGCTTTTTACAAAGCAATTTGGAACAGTTGGAAGAGAGTATGATTTCAAACGCCCCAAATATATTGTCAAGAAGGCAGCTAACCAGAAGGACGTCATCGGCATCTGGGAGCACAGTGAGTTCCGTGCAGATACCTGGGGTCAGGATATTTACCAGATGGAGATAAGGGCCGATGGTACTCTTGAGGAATACATTTATATTGGAGTAGGCGATCCTGTTCAGCACAGTGTCACCACTAGCTGGAAATACAAGGTCGCTGATGAGGAGAAATCTTATTCCAGGACTTATCATTCCAAATGGGAATATGGGTCTGAGATCATTGTTTCCGCTAATCCTTCGTCAGTAGGCGCTGATCTGCATGAGAAATCAAACAGACTCACAAGATACGATTATACTGTCTATAATGATAACGGAGTAGTGGAACAGGTTGATGACCCGATTGGGGATATGGAATATGTGATCTATCAGTATGGTGACAAGCAACTTCTTGTGACCGGAGGAGACACATATGTAAAGGTTTCCAGCACGATAGATATGAGCATCAGGAACAAGGAGATTGTCTATCCCTGGTCTCATGTCACTCCTCTCTATTCCTTGTATCTCAGGTCCGACGGAAGATATTCGTCAGATTTCGATGACCTCTTTGATTATTCGCGCTTGAATGATGCCGGATTCTACAGCGGAACCTACTCTGAGGCATATAATGAGGCCGCTACAGCAGATTATGTTGCATTCATGGAACAGAAATACAAAGATGAGAACCCCGGAGTGGAACCGCCCGGAGGCTGGGCTGCTTGGCTCGAGGAGCAGGCTGATTTTATTAATACCATGAAAGAGGACAATTATGTCCAGCTGTTCAATGGTTCTATCACATTCAGACCTGATTTCGGTTTTGAGGAGACATTCAAATTCTTTATGTATATCAAAACTCCGAAATATGGAATAGAAGCCCATTTCGGAGATCCTGACGCAGAGCATTTCATTTGCATCAGAGTCACGAACAATGAAGGAGATGTGAACTATTTTGAATTGATCTGATAGTCTGATTGATTATCAAGGTTTGAGGGACTGCCGTAGGAATGCGGCTGTCCCTTTCTTATATGTTTGAACATCTCAGGAAATCACATTCATGTCTGTCGAATATACTTTTTTCTCGAAATTTTCATTAAAAAGTATATTGAATATACTTTTTTGCCTGAAAAACAAGAAAAAAGTATATTTGGCCAGTGAGGTTGGCAGGGGACAGAGGGATTAAGGAGCACCAAAGTCAAAAATATAGGGGCTGTGCAGTCAGCCCCTTTATGTCAGTTGACGCCCTGGTTGCGTCCGCAGCAGTTCTTGTACTTCTTGCCGCTTCCGCAGGGGCACGGGTCATTGCGGCCGACCTTGGGGGCTGTTCTTATGACCTGAACAGGGGAGACAGCCCCTGCGTTTGCGCTGGCACGGGCCGCAGCCTGCTGGCTTGCGACATTGGCACCGAACTGGTAGCCCTCACGGTGTGTCTCAACTACCTTGCGCTGTGCGGTCTGCCTGGGGCCTTCCTGCCTTATCTGGACCCTGAGGACGGTCTTTGCAACAGAGCTCTTGATCTGGTCTATCATCTTGTCGAAGATCTCAGAGCCCTCGAGCTTGTACTCGACAAGCGGGTTCTTCTGGGCATAGGTCCTGAGAGAGACGGAGTCCCTGAGGTCCTCCAGCTCCTCAAGATGGTTCTGCCAGCGGCTGTCTATCTGCTTCAGGTAGATCTGCCTGATGAACATGCTGAACACGTCAGGTCCTGTGATGGCGACTTTCTGGTCAATCAGTGAGTGTACTGAGTCCTTGATGCTCTCTGCAAGGGCGGAAGGGGATTCCTTCTCATCGTTCTCAGATGGGGTGTAGTCATAACCTATGCTGTCCAGAAGGCTCTGGTGCAGGGCAGAGAGGTTGAGGTTTCCCTTGGTCTGCGATGTTTCTGCGGCAAAGTCAATGTACTCGTCGCATGCGTTCTTGGCACGTGTGATGATGTCATTGTCGACAAGAATCTCATCTCTCTGGCTGTAGATGAAGTTCCTCTGCTCGTTCAGAACGTCATCGTATTCAAGAAGGCGCTTTCTGATGTCGAAGTTGCGCTCCTCGACACGCTTCTGGGCTGTCTCTATGACACGGCTGACCATTGCGTGCTCCAGGGGCTCTCCGGTGTTCATGCCGAGCCTTCCGACCATGGCCTTGAGGCTGTCCTTGGCGAAGAGCCTCAGTAGGGTGTCGTCAAAGCTGACGAAGAAGCGAGACGTACCGGGATCTCCCTGACGTCCGGCTCTTCCGCGCAGCTGGTTGTCTATGCGCCTGGACTCATGTCTCTCGGTTCCGAGGATATAAAGGCCTCCGAGGTTCTTGACCTCCTCATAGGCTGCAAGCCACTGGTCCTTTGTCTTCTCCCTGGCGGCCCTGAGCTCTTCCTCAGTGGCCTCGGAGCCGCAGATCTTGCGGGCAAGGGCATCGGGCGAGCCTCCGAGCTTGATGTCGGTTCCACGTCCTGCCATGTTGGTGGCGACTGTCACAGCACCCTTGGCACCGGCGTTCTCTATGATTGTTGCCTCACGGGCATGGTTCTTGGCGTTCAAAACCTCATGAGGGATTCCCATCCTTCTTAAGAGCGCTGAGATGAGCTCCGACTTCTCGATTGAGACGGTACCTACGAGAATCGGCTGGCCTGTGGCGTGCACACGCTGGATCTCCTCACAGATGGCCTTGTACTTGAACTGCTCGTTCAAAAACACAAGGTCATCCATGTCCTTCCTGATGACAGGAAGGTGAGTGGGAATCACAACGACATCCAGGTTGTAGATCTGCATGAATTCGGTTGCCTCTGTATCGGCAGTTCCGGTCATTCCGGAGAGCTTGTCATACATACGGAAGAAGTTCTGGAATGTGATTGTGGCAAGGGTCTTGTTCTTGCCCAGGATCTTGATGTGCTCCTTGGCCTCTATTGCCTGATGCAGGCCGTCGGAGTAGCGCCTGCCGTGAAGGATACGGCCTGTGAACTCGTCGACTATCTGTATCTGGTTGTCAGCAATGACATAGTCGGTGTCCTTGTGGTAGAGGTGTCTGGCGACCATGGCCTGTGTGACATAGTGGATGTACTCGAAGTTCTCGTCATCATACAGGGAGCCGTGAATTATCCCGAAGCGCTTGAGAAGCTCCTCCATGTGGACCATTCCTTCCTTTGTGAATGACACGCGCTTGGACTTCTCATCAAGCATGTAGTCACCTTCGGGCTCCAGCTTGGCGCCTTCCTCGAACCTCGCGAATGCAGAGACAACAGGGTATTCTCCTGTCTCGGGGTCTTTCTCGCATTCCTTGAAATAGGAAGTGATCTTCTCGGCGTTGCGGGCAAGCTCAGTGTCATCGTCCGCAGGACCTGAGATGATGAGAGGTGTCCTGGCCTCGTCTATGAGGATGGAATCTATCTCATCTATGATGCAGTAGTGGTGCTTTGGCTGGATCTTGTCCTGGGCACGGAGCTTCATGTTGTCACGCAGGTAGTCGAATCCGAACTCGTTATTGGTTCCGTATGTCACGTCACAGCTGTAGGCCTGACGGCGGCGCTCATTGTCCATGTTGGAGACTATGACGCCTACGGTGAGTCCCAGGAAGTTGTAGATGGGGCCCATCCATGACGCGTCACGCTGTGCCAGGTAATCGTTGACGGTGATTATGTGCACGCCGTGGCCCTCAAGTGCGTTGAGGTAGCCGGCAGGCACGCTTGTGAGGGTCTTTCCCTCACCGGTCTTCAGCTCAAGGATCTTGCCCTCGTGGAGGACAATGGCTCCCATGATCTGCACATCGTAGTGGCGCTCTCCGAGGACCCTGCGTGATGCCTCACGCACAAGGGCGAATGCCTCGGGAAGGATCTGGTCAAGTGTCTCGCCGGCCTTCAGGCGCTCACGGAACTTCTGGGTCTGAAGAGGGAAGTCCTCGTCCTTGAGGCCCTGTGCCCAGCTCTCATATGAATTGACTTTGTCCACTATGGGACGAAGATGCTTGAGGTCTTTGTCTTTCTTGCTTCCGAAAAGCTTTGTAAAAATACTCATAAGGATATAGTACTAAAAAAACACTTAACAGGATAGTCAGTTTAACGCGTGTTGTGTATAATAAGTGTGTATATTTGACACAGTTTGTCATTTAAGAGGGAGTTATGAAGTATCTGACTACTTTGGATTATATACTGTTCATCCTCTTCATGATCGGAGGAATCTGGGGTGCCATCAAGGGATTTCTGGATGAGGTCTCGTCCAAGTTCGGTTATGTGCTGGGTTTTATCCTTGCCCTGATGTACACGCATCTTCTGAGCCCGGTATTCGTGAATAACCTCGGATTCCCGAACTGGTTCGCATCCTTCACAGCATATTTCCTCATATTCATCACAGGATATCTGATCATGAAGGGCTTCGGGTCAATCCTGAGCCATATCGTTGACACTGCGAACCTGTCTGTGGTTGACAACCTCCTGGGTTTCTTCCTGGGACTGCTGGAGGCTTTCTTCCTCTTTGCCGCATTTGAGTTCATCCTCGGGTACCAGAACCTGTTCAACCTGAAGCAGCTCTTTGATGAGAGCCTCTTCTCCAGGAAGCTGATACAGCCGTTTGCAGAGCTCTGCGTCTCGACCATCAAGAACATAATCTGAGATGCCTATGCTGCTTGGAGGACTTGACAGGACACAGCCTGAGATCGCCGCCCAGCTTGAGGAGCTGGCCTCATCTGGATCTTTTCCCAACGCCATGCTGTTCTCAGGAACAGCGTGCTCCGGAAGGATGTTCGCCGCACGTAGGGTCTGTGAGCGTCTGGGAATACCTGATGAGAATGTGGTGATTATCTCTGACCGTAACCACGCATACAGGATCAGGACCGCACTGGAGCTATACCGCAGACACAGGAACACAAGCTCCAGGAACTTCCTGAATGAGTGCATCGCAGTGCTGCTTCAGCAGTATCACGGAGCACTAATAGACGGTCAGAGCACCACGGCGGGGAAGAAGAAGTTCTCTGACGCAGCAGAGGTAACTGATATCCTTAGGGACCTTGAGAGCTCTGATGAGGCCACTGCCTCAAAGACAGCGGACAGGCTTGAGAAGGCTTTGTCTCCTCTGATGGACTCTAACAGGACATCGTCCATATCCATTGGACAGGTGAGGGCAATCAGGGACTGGTGCAGCACTTCATCAATGGACGGAGCAGGGAAGTTCGTGATAATCGAGGGCCTTGAGAACGCAGGTGATTCTGCAGTGAACGGACTGCTGAAGACTCTTGAGGAGCCGCCTGCCGGAAGCCATTTCATCCTCATCTCATCGAATGCAGGGCGTATTCCAGCCACAATCCTCAGCCGTGCGCGCAAGCTGCGTTTCAAGGATGCTGACCAGGATATGAAGCGCTATGTCCTGAACTCCCTTTTCGTGGACCCGTCCAAGTGTGACAGCCTTGAGGAGTTCTTCCTTGAGGGAAGCGGCATCAATGACAGGCTCCTGCTGGACGCAGCCAAGGCTCTTCTGATGAAGCAGCCCATGGACATGAGCGCCCTTGTCTCAGAGCTTGAGAAGAACCAGGGCTGGGACCGCTTCTTCAAGCATGTGCAGGACCAGCTGTACCTGGCGTTCACGGAGGGCCGTCTGGACCAGAGAAGGACCGAGTACCTCATGAAGGCGGTAAACGATGCCGTCCTGAAGGGACGCACCTTCAACCAGACAAAGCGTCTGACATTCGATTATGTCGTGTACAGGATTCAGGAGGTCAACAGATGAACCAGTTCGTCAAAAAGGCATCAAGCAAGATTGAGAAGCTCTCTGACGAGGAGATCCTGAGGATAATCGACTCCCAGAACGCAGAGCTGAGGATACGCAATCTCATCCTTGACAACCTGATAGCCGGGTGCCTGATGGTATCGCCCCAGGGGAACATCCTCTACATGAATTCTGCCCTGAAAGAGCTCACAGCCCTCTCTGAGAGAAAGAAATACACCGATGTTAATGTCTCAAGGGTCTTCCTTGATGCAGAGGTCCTTGCCTTCATAAGGTCATTCATCTCATCTGACAAGAAGACCGATGAGGAGTTCTTTGACGCAGAGGTTCCCGGAGAGGGGACCAAGTCCGTCAGCTGCAGCGCCATGAGGCTCTCTGATCCTGAATGCAGCCTGTTCGTGTTCCGTGACATCACGTTCTTCAACAAGTTCAAGGAGGAGTTCCGCAAGAACGAGAGCCTTGCGCAGATGACAACAATGGCCGCAGGGGTCGCACATGAGATCAAGAATCCTCTTGCCTCGATTTCCATCTATCTCCAGCTGATGGACAAGATGATGGAGAAGAACGGCTCCATGACACGTGATGAGGCCCATAAGTACCTTGATGTCGTGGCCGAGGAGGTGGAGAGGATCAACAAGATCGCCGTTGACTTCCTGTTTGCCGTAAAGCCCATGAAGGTCAATCTTGCCGCATGCAACGTCAACGATGTGGTTCAGAAGACCCTGGGAGTAGTATCCGCAGAGCTTCAGGAGAAGGGGATAAAGCTCAACACTCATCTTGCCACATCGCTTCCAAAGGTATTCGCGGACTCATCGCTTCTTGAGCAGAGCATACTGAACCTTGTGAAGAACGCCATGCAGGCGATGCCTTCCGACAGGAAGGACCCTGCCATCACAATCAGCTCCTATATCGAGGGTGACATGGTGAAGCTCTCCGTGCAGGATAACGGCTGCGGCATGACAGAGGACCAGATGAGCAAGATATTCGAGCCTTATTACACCACCAAGAGCTCAGGGACAGGATTGGGGCTCACTGTCCTTTTCAAGATAATGAAGCAGCACGGAGGCGATGTTGTTGTCCATTCGACATACGGAGAGGGGTCAGAGTTCATCCTACAGATCCCTGTGCCGCAGAATGAGCGCTTCAGGCTTCCGGGGAGTCAGCAGTGAAGAGAACTATTCTTGTTGTAGATGATGAGAAGTATATCCGCGAGGGACTTGTAGCCGCACTGGAGATGGACGGCTACAACGGGCTTCAGGCAGAGAACGGCCAGGTGGCCTGGAAGATCATAAACGCTGAGCCTGTGGACATGGTCATAACAGACCTCCGCATGCCCGACATGAGCGGAAGCGAGCTCCTGAAGAAAATC
>JAEEGG010015279.1_pt1 | contig 16137 bp, 14 predicted proteins | sample 9134161 | NCBI WGS metagenome assembly JAEEGG01 (sample SAMN16246543, study PRJNA631951) | gut metagenome | biome: gut microbiome; feature: rumen; material: CR-attached | host: Bos | place: Iran: Karaj | collected 2018-10
TCGAGAATTGCCTTTTCGGCGTTGACCTGAACCCCAACAGCGTGAACATCTGCCGTTTACGCCTTTGGATTGAACTCCTGAAGAACGCCTACTACACCAAGGAAAGCGGCTACAAACAACTTCAGACCCTCCCGAACATCGACATCAATATCAAAGTCGGCGATTCGCTGCTGAGCAAATACCCCGTATGGAATGGTCATAGTATTCTTGAAAAATTAGAGAAAGAAGATAAAGTTGATAAGAAAAATGGTTTTGCAGCAAAGCTCAAAGAATACAGACTAAATGTTCAAAATTACAAGAATGGCGGTTCAGATTTTGACAAACGCCAAATACGCTTAAACATCAACGGGCTAAAATCCCAGTTGAAAGAAATTCCAAATACGGACTTTTGGGGAAATGTTGATAAAGCAACGGATATCAATTATTCCAAATCGCTTGAATGGATGTTTGAATTCCCGGAAATCCTCGATGACGAAGGCCGTTTTGTTGGCTTTGATGCTATCATCGGAAACCCGCCGTATATTCATTTGGAAGATATGAAGGAAACTTCAGAAATATATGGTTCAATGGGTGGAAAGGCGAGTCCGGTTTATTCCACATACAATAAACGCGGTGATATTTATTGTCTTTTTGTAGAAAGAGCTATGAGCCTGCTTAAAGAGAAAGGTTTTGCATCATACATTATGCAGAATAAATGGATGCAGGCAAGTTATGGCAAGGAATTACGAGAGTTTTTCCTTAATGTTCGCTTGGAAAAATTGATTGATTTTGGCGACATTCAGGTATTTGATGACGCAACGACATACCCTTGTATATTCGTTGCTCAAAAGGCAACTCCTGCTACCGAATTTACAGCATCTACATTAAGGGATTTGGAACGTGCTGATTTTGCAAAATCCATAGATCAATTTGCTGAAAAATTCGCTTTGGAACATTTATCTAGTGATACTTGGACTCTCTCATCACAATGGGAAAGCGAGTTACTACGTCGCCTTGATAATGAAATGATTACTCTAGGTGAATATGTAAAAGGTGATGCTCATTATGGCATAAAACCTGGCAATACCAAGGCTTTCATTATTGACGAAAAACAAAAAGACTTGCTGATATTAGAAGATTCTAGTTCTAGTGAAATTATCGTTCCAATTGTTCGCGGACGAAATATAAAGGTCTATGAAACTCCTAAAAAGGATGAATTACAGTACCTGATTTTGGCTTCTTATGGAAGTTATAGATATCTTGAATGCAAATATCCCGCTATTTACAAATGGTTGTTAGGTTTCAAAGAAGACCTAGAAAGTAGAGGACAATGCAAAGGGTCTAAAATACGCGACGACAAGCCGTATACGGGTTCCCATCATTGGCTTGAATTAGACAACTGTCCTACGACAGATTATCTTGCTCTTTTCTCTAAGCCCAAGATTATGTATCAAGCATTTCAAGTAAAGCCTTGCTTTATTTATGACGATCAAGGATTGTTCTGTAATAATTCCATGTGGATAATTCCCACAGAAGACAAGGCTTTGCTCGCCCTGCTAAATTCTAAAATGGCGTGGTGGCTAATGAAGAAGAAATGCACCCAAATTCAAAACGGCGTGCAACTCATTTGGCAGTACCTTTCCAAAATACCTGTCCCTCGTGTATTGCCGCAGGAACTCGCCACCCTCGCCGATCAAATCATCACAGCAAAGAAAAACAACGAAGATACTACAGAATTAGAAACCCAAGTCAACACCCTCGTCTATCAACTCTACGGCATCACCGATGCCGAAGAAATCGAAGCCGTGGAGAAGAGGTAGTAATTGATATATTAAACAAGTGAATATTATGTTAAGTAAAGAAAAAATAAAAAAAATTGATAAAGAGGTTTTTATTTATCTTGCAAAGAAAAAGATAAAAAACTTTTTATTTTTAAGAAAACGCCAATTGTTTAAAACTGAAATGAACGAAGGCGTAGTCCTCCTTCTGATTAAAAATTTAAGCATTGGTTTGTCTGCGTTTTTTTTACTATTTCTAATATTTGGCATAGAAAAAATAAACAATTCATCTTTTGATTCATTAATAGTATGTATTGCGGCTGCAGGGCCTGTAATGATGGGGTTGTATTATTCTGGATTAACATTTGTTGCCAGTACAACCCATCAAAATCTATCGCCTAAAGTACAAAACCTTTTATTGAGTGATTCTATAAATAGTTGGTATTTAAATCTTTTAATGACTATGTCAGATTTCTCTCTAATGTGGATATTGTCAGAAATTTTGTTTCAAAAAACGTTGAAATATTCAAGTGTAATTGTTTGGATTCTTTTTGTTTTAGCTATTGCTGCGTTTATTGTATTGTCTCGTAAATTTTTTTCATATTTAGAGGTTGAATCTTGGTTTGAAATGATTAAAGCAAAAATATTTAAAGAATTTCAAGAAATCGAAAAGGCTTCATTGAAAAAGATAAATGATGATTTTTGCTCGGAAAAAGCTTTAAATGCTCGTGAATATGTAGATTATTTTGAAGTAATATACGATAAAATGAAAATAAATGCATCTAATAAAGAAATACGTGTCTTGTCAAGAAAAATTATTGAAATACTGATTGTTTACCAGTATTATAAAAGAAAAATACCACCAGAAAGTAAATGGTATTTTATTCAATCTGATGAGCGAAATTTATACACTTTAGATGATCATGATTTTGTAATGGCTTCTAAAACAATGGTTTCCCCTACAAAACTTGTTAATGATTTCTTTTGGTTTGAAAATAAAATGGAAAATATTTTTGAATCTGTTTTTGAAAAAATTCAAGAAAATAACGATGAAGAGGTGGCAGGAAAGGTTTTGAATGAATTGGCATGTTATTTTGATGCTCTAATTGTAAATGGATATCCTCAAAGAGCATTTATGATGGTTTCAAAAATATGGACCATATTTGAAAAAAGATTGAATGAGAATACTATAAATATGAATGTGAAAATAATTTCAGATTTGTTTGATTTATGCATACAAATTATGTTGCTCACGCAAAAAATTAATGATTACAAAACGTTAGAGAAAAAAATTGCAATGGGAAATCCAAATTTAAAATTTGGGCTTTCTGGAATTTATGAGTCTTTTTTGTTAAAAGATATTTTGTCATTGTTTGAAAAACTTAGTTATGAAAAAGAAATAGAAGGTCATGTTGTAACTCCAAAGAAGTTTGCTGCTGAGGAATTGTCTTTGAAAATTTATACACTTTATCTTGATTATTTTGAAATGATTACTACAAAAATGATTTCCTTTTTTTATAAAAAAAGAAATTTTTTGAATCAGAATGCGAAGTTGAAGGCCTTTGCGATAAAAAAAGAATTTGAATATTGGACGAGATGGAATTTGGTGGTAAATGGTTTTTCTGTAAAAAAATTGTTTATAGAAAAAATGAATGATGTGCCTTTATCCATTTTTGTTGATGAAAAAAAATTAAAAGAACAAAAAATAAAAAAGATGGAAATTGCTGAAAAAGCGGAATATACAGAGAAAGTAATTCTTTATGAATCTCTTATTGGTTGCTTGAATAAATTTGAAAATTTGCAAGATGAAAAAGTTGATGTTGCCGGTTTTTCATTGAATCTATGCCGATTAGGTTTGATTGAAATGGTCGATAGTGATGTGTTTAAAAAATATAAAGAGCTAATATATGTCTTTGTAAATGCTAGTGTAAGTGAATTCTTTCATTTGATAAAATCTGGAGAAGAAAAGAAATGCTATAATCCTTTGGTTGATTTGATTACGAGTTTGGGGTGGTTATTTGTAGTTTTTGACTTGTTGGGTAAATCAGAATTGTCTTTATATTTAAAAGAAGTTTGTATGGAAATGTTTAAGAACATGGAAAAACAAAAAATGACAGCAGGAATTATTGTTGGTATAAAAAATGACATTCGAGTTTATCGTTTTGAAACAAAGCAAGATTGGGAAAATAAAGTTATAAGTATTCTAAAATCAAATGGAATTTCAAAAAAATCAAAATTTGCTTCATATCTTAAAGAAAAACTTGAAGACGGCTTTTGGCGGAATGAACTTGATGGTTATGACATTTTTATAGCAGTAAATTTGATTGAGGCTTATGATGTTACGCCATTTAGTTTTAATTATCGACAATATGGATTACATGAAGAGTTGAAACGACTTGGGGTTATATAATGGAACAACGAAATTGTAATGAATTTTTGAAAACTTTTGTTGAGGAAATATTTCCTTTTTTTCAAAAGCCTCAAATAGAAGTTTTTCAATCAAAAAAAGATGAATTTGTTCAATGTTTAAATGGGATTAGTGGTCGTAATTATCAAACTGCCAATGAAAGCTATATTGAATTTGTAAAGGTTGTTTCTTTGAGTCTCTTTAAGAAAGGCTCCTTTATAAAAAAAACATCTGAAGGTTGTCCGTTTAGACTTGAATTTCCTAAGAGATTAAGCAAAAAAAATATTCTTTTTTGGCTTAATCGTCAAAATGAATTTTGGGATTATTCTGAGTATTCTTTAATGCACAATAAGTATAGAATAACATATAATGAATTGAAAGAAATTATTCGAAATAATAATATTGGTGTAAACCGACAGTTACGGAATTTTGGAGATCTCCTTTCAACAGAATCTAGAGATTATAAAACACAATTTTATTTTGTTTATGGAGAGATAAAGCTTCAAAAGGCGAAAGCCATTATCAGGGAGCATATCTATTATGCATTATCTGAATATATAAGAAAAAATAATTTAGGTTTGTATTTTATTTTGAAAAATCTTTACTATCCAACGGATTATGATCGGATCTTGAGAGAATTTACGGAGCGAAAAATCGGTATGGCGGAAACTCTAAAAAAATTGATGTGAAAATATTTGTTATTCTCTGGATGGATTGAAAAATGAAAAATACTGGTGAGTCTTATGAAAATTTTGTAAAAAGCCTTCATGAGGCTTTACTGCATTTAGAAACATTAGGCATACAAAAGAACATAAAAATTGAGATGAGAAAAAAGATAACGGATAATTGTGGAATTGATCGAGAATTTGACCTTTATTGGGAATATGAACTAGGTGGGATTACATATAAGACTGTAATCGAGTGTAAAGACTACAATTCTGCGGTGTCTGTTGAAAAAATTGATGCCTTGATTGGCAAAATTAAGGACTTGCCTGATTTAAAGCCTGTTTTTGCAACGAAAATTGGTTATCAATCTGGCGCACAAAAGAAAGCCGAACAGAATAAAATTGATTTGCTTATTATTCGAAAACCATTAGATTCTGATTGGGTTGATGAACAAGGAATTCCATTAATTAATAAGGTCGAGGTTACATTCCATATTGGGAAACCTGCGAGAATAACGAGTTTTTTCCCAAAAGTATCGGAAAATGTATTAAAAGAATTGAACGGGAATACATCGTTTTCGTTGTCAGGAAATAATAATGAAATCTTTATAAACGATGGGGAAAAGACGATTACATGGCTTGATTTAGAAAATGAGCTAACCCTACGGCATAAAGAAGAATTTGGTCAATTTGAGGATGCAAGATTTTTTTCAAAAGAAGGGAAAATAAAGACCCCTTCGTTTAGTTTGAAAATAATAGGCTATACTGTAAAATATGAAATAGATAAACCTAGTGAAGAAACGATGTTGATAGATGCCTCCGATGCGATGTATGGTGTGATTGAGTATTTGGGAAAAGGAAAGAAGACCTTGTTTTGGAGGAATGGAAAAATTGAGAAACGATATGCTGAAAAAAGGCCTGACGTATGATAGATAAAGAACTTGAAGACATTGTATCAAAGGAATTGGCTACAAGGGATAATTTGTGGGGCTATGACGCTGAGCATCAGATGGCTCATTATCTAAAGCGTAAATTCTTTGATCATCCAGAGATTCATGTTCTTAATAATCTTCGATTTAAATGTATGACTGATGATGGCGATTATGCTCAAATCGACCATCTGATAATTACGCCCTATTGTTTTATTGTTGTAGAAACGAAAAACTGGGTTGGTGGTATGAAATATGATGAAGATGGAAACTGTTGGTATTTGTCAAAAGAAGATTTCGAATGGCGCCCTAGTAAAGAAAGTCCCATTTTTCAAGCGAAAATTCAATCCGAAGCGTTAAGAAGAGTTTTGCAAGACAACAAGGAAACGCTAAGAAAGAAATTTCTTTTTCTCCAAGGCGGCTTTCAAAACTATCCCGTGCATTTTTTGGTTGCTTTGTATGGAGAATCAAACGTAGTAAAACCAGAGAAACCGTGTAAATACGATGGGATGGTTCTTAAGGCTGAAGTTATTCCTGACAAAATTCTTGAAATTTATGAAAAATACAAGAATTCGGATACTGTGAAGAACTTTGTAAAAGACGCTCTATTGAAAAATGATACTCTTTGGATTTTGCCCGAAGAGGATATTAAAAAGACCGTATCATTTCTGAAGGAAATTCATTGCCCGCAAATTTTTTATAGAAAGATAGAACAGGACTTTGTAAAGTGTAAATGTGGAGGCTTGCTTTCATTCGCACTGAATAGGGAAACGAAAAAGTGGGAAGCTATATGTAAAGCATGCGGCTTGGTAAAACCATTTTCGTTTAAATGCAGTAAATGCAAGAAGCCTTTAAAATTATTCGAAACGGGATGGCCCAGAAAAACGCTTGCATTTTGCAAGTATTGTGATGAGTATCGAATAGTAAAGGAATAGAAGGTTTTACTGTTATGCTAGAATTAAAAAAATGTCATTTAAAATGTGATAAATGCGGTGCTGAGTTTGATGCTCCTGCTAATTTAGAAGCTGATTCGTATTCTGAAGAGCGAAAAATGGGAATGCAAATCGGCTATACATGGACTCATGAAGACGAATGTCCTCATTGTCATGAGCCATATAGTTTTAAAATAAATGCGTGGGAATATCCGATAGGATTTTTAGATTACGAAGACCATAAAAACAAAGGTGTTGAGCTAGATTATGATGTGGATGTTGCTCAAGAAACCTATGATGAATGGGATGATTTTTGGAAAGATTGGGAAAAACTAGTACCATCTACTTTTGACGAATTTAATCTAACTATGCAAAAGTTGCGAGGAATGTTAGAATCTGATCTTGTTTTAACAAACGATATGTTTCTTAAAATGGTGGATGCCTTTGCTGTAACAGCAATGGAAGCGTATTTGAGTGGGACTTTGATAGAAAAAGTGAAAGAAGATGACGATTATCTATTAAATGCTGCACAAAAAATAGAAGACTTGAAAGATGAAAAAATGACTTTATATGAGGTTGTAAAAAATCCTGACCAAGCAAAAAATCGTATTTTGGAAAAGTTATATGAATTTATGTATCATAATTTGCCAAAGATAAAATGTATTTATGAAGCCGTGTTTGGAATAAAAATTGATTATCCCTTAAAGGATTTGATGTCAGTTGTCCGTCGTCGTCATGATATTGTTCATCGTAATGGGAAAAATAAGGATGGCGTAGAAATTGTTTTGACAGCGGCGATGGTAGAGCAGGATATAGATGTTATTTCATCTTTCGTAAAGAAAATTAATTGCCTTATTGACCCTTTTTTGTCACAGATAATGAAGAATGGGTAGCATACAACAGGATATTGACAAGCTTAATCCAAAGAGGTGTAAATGTTCAAAATAAATTATTTAGAAATCAAACGTAACGAAAAAGCCAATAAAAGTTTATATAAAAATTTGAAGCCCGGCAAATATCTTTTTCGCACGAAAGAGAATAAAATAGTTTTTTGGGGTAGTCATGTAAATATTCAAGCGATTGTTGGCAAAAATGGATCTGGAAAAAGTTCTTTAATGGATTTATTATATATGGCAATAAATAATTTTGCCTACATGTTTGAAAGAGGTCATCACAGAGCTGCAGCCTCTTCGCTATTTTATGTTAGGGATTTGTATGTTGATGTTAATTATACAATAAACGAAACTGAGTATACTCTTTGTTGCGACGGAAATTCTACTCAAATTATTGATTCTAACAATAATAAATCAATAGCATCTTTTTCCTTAAATCATCAAAATGCGTCTGAATATGAAATCAATGACAAAGAAATACATAAAATTGTAAAACACTTCTTTTACACAATCGTTTCAAATTATTCATTACAATCTTTTATTTCGTCTAATTATATTTGCGACACCTATGTTTATAATAGAGAAGATCATAAAGATGATAAACCCGAAAATGTAAATAGTATTGGCTTGCGTTGGGACGAAGAGAGAGATTGCAAAAATGATTCAAAAGAAAAAATTTGGTTAGATAGCGTTTTTCACAAGAATGATGGATATGTTCGCTCTCTCACGCTGAATCCATATCGAAATAATGGTTGTATTGATATGGAAAAAGAAAAAAAACTTGCAAAGTATAGATTAGTAGCGTTACTGATTGATGGAGCAAAAAGCAAAACAAATATATTTAGAGACTATGCATTAGATAGAATAACTTTTTCTTTAGACAAGGATTTTGTAAAGCGTAAATTCCCTAATTATTCTATTAAGAAACTGATTGATTCTGTAATAAAACAACTGGATGACAAAGATAGTGATTTATTTAATATTGTGGAATCATTTAATTTGGAAATTGATTTTAGAAAGAAACAATTGAATAACAAAGATAGTGATTTGAAATATGTTTCTGAGTCAATAAAATCGCAGTTGATTGCATTGGCGTATTTGCAGAAGAAAATGGGAAAAATTATAGAAAATTATGAATCATATAAATTGTATAGGTTTAATGAGAAATTATCGGTATATGACACTAATAACAAAAATAGAAAGAATCACCTTAAAGATTTATGCAAGCAAATAAAAGATGATCCGTCGCATGTAGTGACCAAAATCAAACAGACGATAAATTTTCTTTCGTGTAGAAAAAATAATTTTTTTGAAGAAAATGAGACTAAATCAAAAAAATGGCTTGATAAGGAATTTACATATAAGCAATATTGTAGGGAAGGATTTGTTCGCTCTTACGCTTCTTTAGATGAGATTATAGCAAGTTTTCCGCCTCCAATATTTAAGTATGAAGTTTATTTAAATAGAATTGTTTTAAATGATGTGGATAAGTATAAAAAACAAAAAAATTATCTAGGATGTATGGCTGTTGATGTTGCAAAATCAATGCAAATTCTTCCAAAAGAGGCTTTTTTTATTTCAACGAAAGAAGGTATGTTGAAAACAAAAAGAAATGGTAAAGAACGTATCGAACGCTTTAACAAGGGGATAAACATAAAATGGAATGGGGAATATTGGAAAAGAGATGAGATAAATTTAAGCGAATTAAGTTCTGGAGAGTTGCAGATGATGCACACCCTTTCAACGCATGCATACCATATAAGAAATATAATGTCTGTAAAAAATGATTCAATAAAGTATCATTGTATAAATATGGTTTTTGATGAAGTTGAAATTTGTTTTCACCCAGAATACCAAAGACAATTTATTTCTCGATTATTAGCTATGCTAAATGCTCTATGTAGGTTTGAACAAAATTGCAATTTCAACATTTTTATATTGACTCATTCACCTTTCATTCTGTCGGATATACCATCATCAAATATTTTGTATATGGAAAATGGACAAATGTTGGATAAGAATAAATATGGGTTACAAGAGACCTTTGCGCAAAATGTAAGTGTGTTGTTGAATCAAAGTTTCTTCATGAATTGTTTTATAGGTGATTTTGCGAAGAAAAAAATTGCAGAGATTATTGATGATATAATGAAAAAAAAGAAAACTAAACAGCGTCAGTTGGAAACTCGTATAAACATGATAGGTGATGAATTTATTAAAAGCCAAATGATGAAACGAATAGAGAAAGTTTAGTATGTATAGATTTTTTATTGATGATGTTGAAACCTATGCTTCCGACGTTGCGAAAAAATTAATTAATGGGGTAAAGGGCCTGAAACGTCCTGTTGTAAGAAAAAAAGACGGTAGTGTAGATGAATGTAAAGGATTGGCATTGTTGAAGTCAAAATTAAAAAAAGTCCATGCTGATGATGGATATTTGGAATACGTTCAACATATTATAGATCATTATGATGATATTCTTACGCTACACCCTTCCCAATTTGAGAAGTTTAAGGATGATTATTTCAATATCGCCGGTGTAAATTTGTCGACTAAATTTAAAATAGACAATGTGCATCAAGAGTTTTATAAGCACGTTGCTTCATATATGTGCTGCAATACAGTGAAAAAGTATGTACGAAGAATTATGATAGATTCTTTAAAAATAAGAAAATGTATTTATTGCAATGATATAGAAATTCAGGAAATGGATCATTTTAAACCTGAAGCTAAGTATCCTTTTTTGTGTACATCTTTTTTTAATTTATTCCCGTCATGTAAACGATGTAATGGCAAAAAAAATAAATGGACAGGAATAAATGTGTTTTGTTTATATCGGGAGAAAGAATCCGAGGATTCTAATCCATTTAAATTTGATTTTCCAGAAATGTTGGAAGATTATTTAACGTATGAAAATGAAAAACATACCATAAAGTTTAGTAGCCCTAGTGGATATGCAAAAGAAGAAATTAGCGAAGCGTGTTTGGATATTGAGGGTCGTTATAATGATGTGTTGTCTGATGCTCGCAAACATTTGAAATCCGTATTAGATAAGTACAAACGTCAGATAGGATGTCTTCCTGCGACATTAAATGCGTGCTCAGAATTGAACATTACAAAAAAAGATGAAATTGAATATGTTCTTGGTGATTGCTATAAGGTTGAAGACATTCATAAAGATAGATTTGTAAAAATGACTATTGATTTTGGAAAAGAGACGGGAATGCTGAAATAGATTGTACCGGTAGTGTCAAGAGTCTTTCGCAAAAATAGGTAGTGTAAATCAAACTGTGTCATCGTCCGTTGTTTGATTCCTTAGTAAAAGTTATAAAATTTTAAACCGATTCTCGAACCTTATACATAGTTGCTGAGCGATTAAGGACCAGTTTGCCAGCGGCATAGTCCATTTCTTCCTGATGTTGCGATAGGCAAGATAGACCAGCTTGATGAGCGAGTCATCGAACGTAAATACGCCCTTCGTCTTAGTCACCTTGCGGACCTGGCGGTGGTAACCCTCGACGGTGTTGGTCGTGTAAATAAGCCGGCGGATATTAAAATTCAAACTTTTGCCTACAATTAGTGAAATTGCAACTACTTCTTTTCGCTTGCGTCGTAAATAGCTTGCTTTTCTGCAACGCAGCTAGTGAATTCCGACATAAAGGATTCCGCTCCCTGGCGAATATCATCCAGGATTTCCTTGTGCGACATCTTGGAATGTCTTAGGGAATTATATTCGCGCAGTTTGCGAATGTCTTCTGCATCAAAGCGGTTGCTTAAGTTAGGGAATTTCATAGTCCAATCTCCAAATATGTTTTCAGGGTTGCGGCGACTCTAAGTTTTTTTGCATATTCTATGAGTTTCGCGATGTTCCTGTCGGTGCGATGCAGGTATGTCTTGAGAATTTCGGCGCATACATCCAAGCCAATTTTGTTGCGATATTTGATGGCATCGCAGACGGAGCGTTCCAAGTCGGTAACGCGCACCTTGTGCCCATGGATTTCTGCTGTAGTGGTTCCGAATTCCAGCAGATGATCGGACCAGTAGTAAAGTGTTACCGGAGGGAATTCGGGCAATACGAGTTTGCGTTTGCGCGGAATGGCGATGCAAAATGCGGAGGGAATTTGTGTAGTGAGCTCATAATGTTCCCATGCGGAATACATGCACAGTACACCGCCGGGCACAAGCACGTCTATGTCGAGCATCGTATCTGCTAGAGTGGTGGGCACCGCAAACACCCCGGGGCGCAGGCGGAGCAACTCGCCTGACTGGACTTTTTGCAGTGCCTGGTGATACTGGTAGGCGCTCATGTTTTCGCGAAGCATGAAGCCTTCGGTATTGCCAATTTCTTTTCCGTCGTATATGACCATATTCTCAATGTAATAAAATTACGGCACTTTTACAAATATGCCGTAGAAAATTTAACATTTGAGGGAGTTTTTTGCTTAAGCCCTGCGTTTTGTCGGGATTTCGTCCAATTTTAACATTGCGTTTTGTTGAAATCGATGCCAAACTGACTTGAATTATGTATTTTAGTGAATGTAGGTAAAAAATAGAATTTTACCTACATTTGGTTAAATTCAGATTAAACATGGTGATGATGTATAAACAGTGTCTTGAAAAGTACGGTTCCGTTTACCGGATCCAGCAGGAAGTTGCTGCTGGGCGGCTTTTCAAGTTAGAAAAGGGCGTTTATTCCGACAAAAAATACGAATCTGTTACTGCGATTGTGTCGGTGAAATATCCCAAGGCGGTATTTACCATGGATTCCGCTTTTTACTTCTACGGTCTGACCGATACGATTCCAGAAAAGTGCCATTTGGTGACGGCTCGGAACACGAGGCAGATTTCGGATTCCCGCGTTGTCCAGAGATTCGAAAATAGCGATACTCTTTATCTTGGAACAGAAACGGCCGAGTTTGACGGCGCGACCATTGTCATTTACAACCGAGAAAGGATGCTGTTGGAGCTTCTCCGCAACAAAAACTCTCTGCCGTTTGATTATTATAAAGAAATCCTCGGGAACTACAGGAAGATTCTACATGAACTGGATTCACAGCTAATCCAAGATTATCTGCCGCAATTTCCAAAGTCCAACATGATTAACCAGGCTCTGCAGCTGGAGGTCTTTTGATGAATCTCGAAAACATGGTTCAGACAGAAATTGAAAATGGCCTTTCAGACTTGAACGCGAGAGCAACGGGACAGATGTGCTGAAGCGGATTCAGCGGGTGTTCGCCGATAAAACGTATCTGAAACGGTTGGCCAGTTCTAGCAAAATCCATCTATTTTATGCTCGCTCCAAGCCCCCTACCTCCCAACTTTTACTCTTTTCCCGTTCTCGAGGCGGTAAGTGCGGGTTTCGTTGGGGCGTACCTCTCGACCAATAAGCGTGCCGTCGATGCGGTAGATTTTGACGGGGGTGGCTGCGCTGCGGTTTTGTGCCCGGGTCATGATTCTGGTGGTGCCGCTGGTGTCGGGCTCCGTGGAGTTTGTATCGGTGGCCGCATTGACTGCGATCGCGATGGAATCCGTTGATACGGTGAAGTTGTCGAATCGTATAAAGCAGTCGTGGGTGGGGGCCCATTCGGTGCTGCTTCCGCCGTGGAAGGTGGAGAGGTAGAACTTGTCGACTTTCACGGTGTCGTAGTCGCGGAGCCTGAGCGTGTCCACGTCAAGTACGGGTTCGCCGTCGAGCCATGCCTGCACGCGGCCGTTCTTGTCGCCGTTGCCGGGCGCGGTTATGGTATTCATGCTTACCTTGTTCACAATGCGGTGCCATGTGCCGGTGGTGAACTGCTTTTGCGTGATGGTGCCGTTTAGGTCCCACTTGAAATCGTCGCCGTATTCGGAGCTTTGCCCCATAAAATAGATGAGCTGCACGGCGTTGCCGTCTTTGCGCCACATGATGCGTGCGCTCCAGCCGTCGCCGGTTTCGGGCAGGGCGTTGCCGGTGTAGCACTTGCCGCCGCAGAGTCCGGGGAGTTTGCCGCCCAGCTGGAATTCGAATCCGTCTTCGAAGAATATGTCGTAGGCGCTCCACATGGTGTCGGCGGTTTTCACGAGCGGTTGGATGATTTGCGCGGCGCAGGCGGGCGTGTCGTTGTCGCTCGGGCCCACGCAACCCTTGGGGTACTTGAGTTGCAGTACGTTGCCGTGTTCTTCGCCGTCGTACACGATTTTGGAATTTTCGCCATTGTTCTTGTCCATGGCGTACCACCAACTTTTGTCGTAGTCGTTGCGCTTGAAGTCTTCTTTTGCTTCTGCATTGCCGTACACGCCGACTTCGCGGTTTTCGAAGTCGACAAACGAGACGGTGTCGCTAGCCCCTTGCGCGAATTGTGCGAAGGTGGCTGCAGCGGCAAACAGGGTGGTGCATATATATCGTTTCATATTGTTTCTAGGTATTAATCTATAGCTTTTTTTTGCGAGGAGCGCTGGAATTTTTGCATATTTCTTGCGAAAGGAGTTTCTTATGACTGCTGCTCTGATTGTCTATCTCGTGTTCCTTTTATTGATTGCGGTTCGCAGTGCGCGGCGTGTCAAGGATGTTCCTGATTTCTTTGTGGCGCGCAAGGGCGCGTCGGCCAAGGCGGTGGCGGGGAGTCTCGTTGCGACGATTCTCGGCGGCTCGGCGGTGATCGGTGCGGTGGATTCCGGCGCAAGGCTCGGCGGGGCTGCCAGCTGGTTCATGCTTGTGGGGGCGCTCGGGCTCCTGGCTCTGATTCCTTTCGCGGGCCGCGCGTATAGTCACGGGAAGTACGCGCTTCCGGATTTGGTGGAGAATCTCTACGGTAAGGGTCCGCGTCTGGTTGCTTCTGTCGTGATTCCTGTTGCGTGGACGGGCATTGTCGCGGCGCAGATTATCGCGGCGGCAAAGCTCCTGATGACTTTTACTCCTATGGGCTACACTACGGCGGCGATTGTGGCGGCGGCTGTCTTTACGGGCTACACGCTTGCGGGCGGGCAGCTCTCGATTTTGCGTACGGACTTTTTCCAGGCTTGCCTGATTATTGCCGGGCTGCTACTTGTGGCGGGGTTTGCGCTGTTTGGCGCGGGTGGTCCGTCGGTGGGTTTTGCGGATAGTCTTTTGAGTGGTTCTTCTGCTCCGGCTTTCCCGTTTAGTACAAACTTCTCTCCGTTCGACTTGTTCTTGCTGGTGCTCACGTACGGTACCACGTACACGGCGGGGCCCGATATTTTCAGCCGCATGTTCTGCGCGAAGGACGTGGCCACGGCGAAGAAGGGCATTGCGTTTGCGGCTTGCACGCTTATCCCGGTCGCGTTCGTCATTGGCTTCTTGGCTGTGTATGGTACTGGGCTTGGCGATGTGTCTGGCGCGCGTATCACTGCTATTGCAGACAAAGTATTGCCGCCGTTTCTCATTCCGTTGTTTGCGCTTGCCTTGCTCAGCGTTGTCTTGAGCAGTGCCGACACGACGCTTCTCAGCAGTTCCGTCATCATCTGCGGGCTGTTCGGCGTAGAGAAGCGCTCGGCGGGCGTTGCGCGTGCGCGCATCGTGATTCTTCTGAACGGTATCGTGGCGCTGTTGCTCGCGCTTGTGTTTACCGACATCATCGGCACGTTGCTGCTTGCGCTTGCTGTATATGCGGGCGCGTTCACTGTCCCTATATTATGGGGGCTTCTCGGGCTTAGAGCCAAGCCGAGGTTCGTTGCGGCGGCTATTGTCGCTGGCGGAGCGCTTGCTTTAGCCGGAAAACTGTGCCCTGCGCTGCCAGGATCTCTTGGTGCGCACACGGGAGATATATTGATGGTCGCTGCGTTCGCTGTGAACGCCATTATATTGGCTGTTGGACGCGTTTCCAAATAATGCGGAAATGCGAATAAAAACGTCAAACGTTGATAATGTGTTGATAAGTGGGATATAACGTGGATTGTTTCCGGTCGATTCAAAAAAAATTAAAAAAAATGAATTTTTTTCAAAAAACCCCTTGACATTCTCCCTGAAAATTCTATAATTGGCCTCACCCACGAACGAGACGCCTGAACGGCCGAACGGGACTGGGACGGAGGCCCCGAGAGGCCGCCGGGCAGCTTGAAGGAATCGGAGATGTGCTTAGTGACGGCCCAAGAAAATTTCTTGGAAGTCAATACGAACAGAATACAGGACAAGACTATAGAAATACAATGAAGAGTTTGATCCTGGCTCAGAACGAACGCTGGTGGCGTGTCTTATACATGCAAGTCGAGCGGTGCAGCAATGCATAGCGGCGAACGGGTGAGTAACACGTAAGCAATCTGCCCCCTGCTTGGGAATAGCCGTGCCAACGCGCGGATAATACCGAATATCGTGGCCTCCCGCATGGGAGGTTGACAAAAGATTTATCGGCAGGGGATGAGCTTGCGTCCGATTAGCTAGTTGGCGGGGCAACGGCCCACCAAGGCGACGATCGGTAGCCGGCCTGAGAGGGCGATCGGCCACATTGGGACTGAGATACGGCCCAGACTCCTACGGGAGGCAGCAGTAGGGAATATTGCACAATGGGGGAAACCCTGATGCAGCAACGCCACGTGTGGGAAGAAGCATTTCGGTGTGTAA
>JAEEGG010015286.1_pt1 | contig 16134 bp, 19 predicted proteins | sample 9134161 | NCBI WGS metagenome assembly JAEEGG01 (sample SAMN16246543, study PRJNA631951) | gut metagenome | biome: gut microbiome; feature: rumen; material: CR-attached | host: Bos | place: Iran: Karaj | collected 2018-10
CTTGGCTGTTAGAAAAAGCCGATTATATGGCAACATCCAGACCTACTGCAGTTAATCTTATGTGGGCTTGCGAAGAACAGAAAAAAATTATTAATGAATTTCACTATGATATAGATGAATTAATACAAAAATTGACAGCTAAAGCTATTGAAATAGAGCTTGATGATATACAAAGATGTATAAAAATCGGTGAATACGGTGCGGAAGTTGTTCCTAAAGGTGCAACGATTTTAACCCACTGTAATGCCGGAGCTTTAGCAACAGGCGGATACGGTACAGCTCTTGGAGTTGTCCGTTCGGCTTATGCTAAAGATAATACAATTCAAGTGTTTGCTGATGAAACACGTCCACGCCAGCAAGGTGCAAGACTTACAACATTTGAACTTGCAATGGACGGAATCCCTGTAACACTTATCACAGACGGTATGTGTTCTTATTTTATGAACAAAGGCATGATTGATATGGTTGTTGTAGGTGCGGACAGAATTGCCGCTAACGGCGATACGGCAAATAAAATCGGAACTTATACGGTTGCGATTGCCGCAAAATATCACAACATTCCTTTCTATATTGCAGCACCGCTTTCAACAATTGATACTTCCATAAAAACAGGAAAAGAAATTCCTATAGAAGAACGTTCGCATGAAGAAGTTACACATATTAACGGAAAAAGAATCTGTGCAGAGGGAATAAATATAATAAATCCCGGATTTGATGTAACTCCGCACGAACTGATTACCGGTATTATTACAGAAAAAGGTATTTTAAGACCTGATTACAATCAATCAATAGCAGATGCTTTCAGCAATAAAGCCTGCGTATAGAATACCGGAGAATAATCTATATTTATTGACACTGTTTGATGTTTTTTGTAACATCATATAAACCGTGTATCAAAAAAGGAGCTAGTATATGAAGATTCAGGCAATCAACAATTTTTATTTAAACAAAAACACTATCAACAATAGAATTAAGAGAGGTGCAGAGCCTGCTCCGATTCAGACACAAACTGACAGTGTATCATTTAAAGGTACAAAAAATGCTATAAAAGGAGCTGCAATACTTGGTGTTGCAGGAGCAATCGTAGGAGCAATCGTAAGCGGCGGAGCATCAATAGTACCTACAATGATTTATTTCGGAACATGCAACGGTATTATAGGAGCTGCTGCCGGAAGCGGTGTTGATGATAATGATTAATCTGTGGGGAAATAATGAAAATTAATCAGGTTAAACAATTTGTCCGAACTAATATATCAAGATTTGAGCTCAATAAAGATGCCAGAAATTGGGGACTCCACAGGAGTTATAATCTTTATGATAAAAATAATGTTTATCGTGGGGAATATAATTTTATGCCGATTCATTCCAACGGATATCATGGGATAAAAAGTTCTCTCTCTTCTACACGAATTTTGAGTGAAAAACTTAGACAAGAAATGACAGAATATGTTCATTTGGATAAAAGTTTTATTAATATGTATGATTCTCAATCAGATGATTTATTAAAAACAAAACCATTCCTAAAAAAAATAACAACAATAACAACAATTTTAGATTTTGTTAATGACAAATTTAAAACAGTAAGAAGTGTAAGCAGACTAAAAAATAAACTGCAAAGAAGAATGTATGCAGATAATCCGAATTTTCCTTATATGGATAACTTTGTAGTCTATGAACCTTTAAAAGAAAAACCGCAATACGAAAAAACTGTAGAGTATGTAAGAGAAGGTTCTATTTCTGAAACTAATAATAAAACTAACATGCTCAGACATCAGTACCCCTTAAACGGTAGTATAAACCAAATTCCTTACAAATTTTGGTAGGGGTAAATAATAAAGGAGTAAATAATTATGCAAGTTCAAGCAATTCAAAATAATAATACAAACTTTGGAATGGCTGTAACAATTTCGCCAAAGGCAAAAAAAATATTAGAAGACAGATTAACAACAAATGCAGCAAAAGAATTAAAGACTATCATTGAAACGGAAAAAACAAATCCGACTGATGTTATTATTACTACTGAAAAACGATATATGGCTCTTTATCAAACACCTGAGGAATATTGGACTGATTATGATGTCTTAGCAATAAAAGTTGAAGACAAAAAGTTCAAAACCAATGTATTGACGGCAATTTTCTCTGTATCCAATGCAACGAAATCTGCAATAAAAAGAGCAGTAAAATATGCTCAGGAATTAACTCAAAAAAGAGATTTAATGAATACTGTTGAAAAATAAAAAACAGGAAGTTCAATTTTAACTTCCTGCTCTTTATAATATATAATTACTAATTAAAAATTTTCTTTTCCAATGCGGCTAATTGTTTCTTAACGACAGATTCAGGTTTTTCTGCCGCAACATAATCTTCAAGTCCTGCATATTTAATTATAAGGTCTTTTGCATCAAAGGATTTTTGAATTTTCTGACCATCAGTAATTCCATTCTCATGTTTAATTGATTCTTTGACTTCATTATTTACATTCAAATCCATTTGATAATATGTACCACTGCCACCTCTTTGTTTAGCAGTTACGTCAATAACATCACTTTTTCCGTCTGCTAACAATTTTTCAACTGCTCTTATAAATTTTGATCCTTCATCATATTTAGCAACTGCAAAAGCACCTTTTATATGTTGGGTGTTTGCAAATTTTGACTGAAATGCTGTGTTGTAATTGTTGTTTGAAATTCTTTGTACTTGCATTTTATTTTACTCCTTTTACTTTGCTTATATAATCCTTTTCAAATTTAGCATATTCTTCATTAGCAATTTGGGATTGTTGGATTTCTTCTTGGATTTTTTCTGCCAATCTACTGCTATCTTCAAATTGTTTTGCTACTAAAATATATGTATTTTCTTTTATGTTTTTAATAGGAATCGGGAATCTATTATCGGTTACAACGACATTTCCACTATGTTTTCCTGTTATAAAATCTTGAAATTCTCTATAAATAGAACCACCCCAACGCATAATATTATTTTTTCTATCAACAATATCGCTATGCAGATTTAATTTATAGATATAATTATACTTTTGTTGTTCTTCTCTTGTTGCTTTTTCGAGTTCAAGAACAGTATCATAAGATTTATTATTTCTAATACGAGCAATATTTCTTAATTCTTCCGTAGTAAATCCGTCACCATTCAGCCTTATAAATTCGGATAAATTCTTTCCTATTTTAGTTCCGAATGATGTTTGATTTGTTGATTGGATTCTTTGAATTTGCATTAATTAATCTCCTTAGTGATTACAGTTATATAAACTGTTTAAAATACAAAAAATATCTTCTTTTTCTTTCCCTGCTGAATCGGGATGAAATTTTATGGATAATCTTCTGTATTCTTGTTTATCCATATTCCTAATTTGTTCTTCAGTAGTTCCTAATAATTTTGCTAAATTACGCACTTCTGAATCTTTTAAATCTGATTTTGTAAAATTTCTTTTTTCAATTTTTTGTTGTATGTGTTCTATAAATTGCTCTTTAGTCCAACCTATTTTATTTCCTGTTGGTTCATTCGTAACCGTTTCTTTTGAAGTTTGTTTTTCATAGTGAGTACGATAAGTCTTTTTTAAACTGCAAAACTCTTTTATTTTGTCTTTCAAATAAGATATTTCATCTGCAATATTTTGAGGTTTTACTTTATAAAAATTGTGACCGTCATTAGAAAAAGTTTTCAAATATTCAGCAATATTCTCAAACATATTTTCTTTATCAAATCTCATATCAACAACTTTGTTATCAACCAATGACAAAACGATTCCTTCTAAACGCTTAAAATGATTTTCTTCTGATATGAAATCAATGTTATCGTATTCTCTTGTACCTATAAAAATCCTGTCCGTATCTAAACCAATTTTTTGAGCAATTTGTTTAAGTTCTTCCCTTTGTATTGAAGTTAAACATTTACCCCCATCCTTTATTGAAAGTCGAGCATTAAATGTTGTTTGATTTGTTGATTGGATTCTTTGTATTTGCATTAATTTACTCCGGCTATATCATGTTATAAAACCCGTAAAAATAAAAATTGCCAGTCAGTTTGTAGACCGAATTTACTTGAAGCGTACCCATAAAACAGGACAATAGCCATATTTATATTAGCCCTTGTTGATACACACAGAAGGAAGTTTAGGAATTTTCTCCAACAATAGCTGCTATTCTTTAATAGAACATATTCTGCCTCGAGAATCATATTCAACAGATTTTTCTCCAATAGAGCATATTCTGCCTCGAGAATCATATTCAACAGGTTGTCCTCCAATAGAGCTCAATCTCCCTCGAGAATCACGTACTACAGATTTATCTCCAATAGAGCATATTCTATTTCGAGAATCATAACTTACAAATTCTTCCCCAATAGAGCTTATTCTCCCTCGAGAATCACGCACTACAGGCTGCTCTCCTACAGAACTAAACCTTCCTAAAGAATCGTACCCTATATGTTTTTCAATAGATTTTAGTTTATTGACCTTGTCTAGTTTGATTGCTCCAAAACACATGTTACAATAACTATTAATATTTTTTACTTCCATTTTTTACCTCCTTTTTACAATAAAACACGTAAAAATAAAATTTGCTATTATACTTTCAATTTAATATTTTTGACAAAACTTTCATTAGTCAGTATTTGTATTTTATTATTAAAAGGGATATACAAATACAAATCATTATTTAATTTATCAAAATAACTAAATGCTTTTTCTACTGTATTATTTGCATAACCCTCTACAGGTTTTCTTAAATATCTTATAGTTTTTAATTCTTTTATATCAAATTTTCCATTTGCTTGAGATTCGATTATATTTAATGCTGTTTTTGATTCTTCATTTAGTTCCGTAACACAATTCCCATTTTCAACAATATGCTGATGTTTAACTATATTGGGAGATTTTTCAAGAATATGGGGAATAAAATATTCGTGCTTGTCATACCTTATAAAGAACCCTGTCATAGTTTTCTTTATATTCTCAATCATTGAATCAAGTATGTTTGCATCTTTTGTTTCTTCGTTTAATTTAAAAAAATGTGGTTTATCAAATATATCAATTTTTGTATATTTATCCCCATTTTTAGTGGTCAAAATTTCCATTGGCTCTTGTCCAAAAGAGATATTCGGATTTTGTGTTTTATAAAAAAATGTTTGATTTTTATTTATGCATAAAGAATTAGAAATTTTCATATTAGTAATATAAAACCTGTAAAGGAAAAATTTGCTACTGTTGTAATAAAGTTTTACAACTGCATAAAAACAGGAAGTGAAAAATCTCTTCTTTTGTTTATAATGCTTAAATAAACATTTTTAATTTTTTCTCTGCAAGTATGTCATACAAGGCAAAACGAAGGAGTTTTGCAGCTAATTTTTCAGGTTGTTCTGCAATATATTCAGGATGCTTTATTACGTCAATATTCCACTTCACATCTTTTGGTGAAATTTTAAGAGAAAATTGTTTTAATTCGCTGTGGTCTAATGCGTCAGACAAATCAAAATCAGGGCAAATAACTTTTCTTGGAAATAAATTCCCCTCGTATAGAAATTCCGTTTTTGTCATATCAAAGTTCAAGCCTTCAAGTATCCGTTTTATAGCTTTTTTTGTTCTTCCTTCACAAACATAATCCGTAAACAATAAGGTTTTACCTGTATTTTTGCTGAATTCTTGCTCAATTCCATGAAATTTAAAATAATTTTTCCAGTCCTCAACTTTGTAAAGAGTATGCTTATTGAAACACTGGTTTTCAAAAGGAAATACGTTTTCTAAAATTTGGATTGAAAATGGCAATGTGACGGTATCTGCTCCTAATAGTTGCATTGTTTCCGTAAGAGGAGCAAGAGAATTACCTATACTCACAAGCTTATATCCGTTCGGATATTTTGAATCAAGATGATTTTTTGATGCCTGTGCAAGTTTTAATAATCTTTGGGCATATTTTTGGATACTTAAATCTTTATATGAATGTGCGTAATCATTAGTACCAATTTTATTAATCATTCTTATAATTAATTTTTCTTTAGGAGTTAAGTTTTGGTAATCTTCAGATGTAAAATGTTGCTCATTAAAAACAGGTATTGCTCTTTTTATTATATTTGATTCTCGTTTTGAAATATTAGTATGGTACAACCATCTGTCCTGATTTAATAAATCCCTTAGACAAACCCAATCTTCATTGGATTTAATAAAAGTATCATTTTGTTTATTACCTTTAAATGCGACTTTTTTCTCCCTCGCCCTTTGGTTTATATTTACCCCGAGAGTTTGGGTGAGGGAAGTATTAAATTGTACCCTCTGTATTTGCAATTTTATTTACTCCTTAATTGTCAAATCTAAACTTCATTAGACTTTACAACTCTTTTTTGAGTATCAATTAATTCTTCATACTCAGATTTGTATTTAGCATTGATTTTATTTCTTATTACTGATTTTAAATAATTAATGTATCCGTCTTTATACTTGGAATCAGACGATTTTAGTTTTTCTATTTCTTTTAATTCTTCTTGCACTAATAGATTTTCTTCTTTTAAATCACTTTCCGATTTCGGAGATGTTTTCTTAAACCCATGCTCTGCAAGTCGTTTATTCATTTTAGACGCATCACCATAGATGTCACGAGAATTATACAAACCTTCTAATTTTTTTAAACCAAAAGGTTTCCCCGAAATTATACCTTCTTTTCTTGCTATATCTACAATCATATCTCTGATTCCATTATATTTTAAATCTTGCTCATATCTTGGCAATTTGTAATAATTATTGCCTGTTGAATCTTCTACTTTTAAATAACTACTTCTGTTAAGACAGTCATCAAAAAAAGTATATGTGTTTTCTTTACCATCATTAAGCAGACCTTTATATGCTCTTAAAAAAGTTCTATCAGCTTTGGCTCTGCCATTTTCTAAAACCAGATATAACTCATTCAATGAAGTTTTACTGCCACCTCCACACTGGTTATAGTTAAATCTTATTTTTGAACCAAAATTTGTGTTGTAATTGTTGTTTGAAATTCTCTGTACTTGCATTTTATTTACTCCTTTATATTTTTTCCTTTATATTTGTTTTATTTCCTTTTATCATTAATATTTTTTTGATTTTGATACAAGATTTTTTACGAATCGTGGTATACTTTCATAAAAATGTTTACATCTTTCATAAACAAGTAAATGACCTATGCCATTCTTATAAATTTCTCCATGATATTTATAGGGTTCTCTATTAATTATTATCACATTATTATCTTTTGTCGTTGAATTAATATTCTTAACCATTGAACGAAATTCATCATATTTTGATTTGCTTAAATCTCTTTTCAAACAGTAGTCTGCATTTTCATCTATTACAATAAGTTGTTTAAAATTAGGATTATAATTATTGTTTTGAATTCTCTGTACTTGCATTTAATTTTACTCCTTAATTTTTTAATTTTGCAGCCGATAATAATTTTGTTTCTGCTGTGTCACCCAAATTTTTAATAATTATACTATTATCTTCAAACATTGGTAAAATATAGTCTTTATAAATCTTTGCTAAATTGCGTGGCATTGAATATTCACGATTTGTCCATACAGGCAAATGTTCTACAAAAGAATTCCGTTTATCAAAGTGTTGCCCTGTAATAACCTCCTTGCCTATATTAACATCCCAATCGTAATAATTATGTACGAATCCTTCTTTTACTTCACCACTAAAGATATCAGTTTCTAATTTACCTACTTTATTATTACCTTTATAAACACCCAAAAATATTTCATCAGTATTTTTGCCTAAATTTTTACACATTTGAGTAAAAGTTCTTTTAATACCTTTAGGAATAATTTTATCTTCATCAAAAATTGTAACCTTTGCTCCAAATGTTTGATTATAATTATTCTGTATCCTTTGTACTTGCATTTTATTTACTCCTTTTATTTATTCCTAAAATTTCCTCATATATGAAACCATATACGAAATATTATCTTTTAGTTTACCAAAATGTGTATTAAACAGATTCTTTGACGGCTCGGATGTGTATTTTGCTTCTGCAAAAACTATATCTCTCGGTGTCATTGAATATGTTGTTTGAAATATCGTATTAATTCCCTGTGTTGTAGTTCCCTCTTTAAAATCGTTATACATTGTATAAGAAGGACTCAATGAAAAATTAAATTTCCCGCCATCAACATTGGCTCTAATAGGTGCGATTTCAAGTTGAGAATTTGCACCTCTTTTAGATGCCACAAATGTTTCTCTTACCCAACTGCTTATATTTTTAGTCCAAGAAAAATTATTTATTGCAAGACCGACAAAAGATGTCTTTTTATCTTGCTGAACATTCACACCGGCATATAAGTCAGTAAAGTTCCTACCTCTTGGTAATTGGAAATTCATACCACCATAAAATGATGCTTCCTTATTTACAACCCCTGTAATCCCTGTTTCTGATACAAGTTGTACTGCTTTTTGAGCTTTGCAAGGTGCAAGTGTCGCTAAACTTATTAAACTTGTGATAATCGGTTTTCTTACATTCATTCTATATCCCTCCTACTAATTATGGCATAAAATTGCCATTCGCATGCTATATCATATTATAAAACCCGTAAAAATAAAATTTGCTATCTAAAAAACAGGAAGTGAAAAATCACTTCCTATTTTCTATATTACATTTACACTTTAAAATCTAAAATGGTGGTAAATCATCACCATATTCTTTGCGAAGTCTTTCTTCCTCTGCTCTTGCTTGAGCTTCCCATTCTGCTTTTGCTATTGCTTCTCGTTCAAAGTATGCTTTTTTATCAACTTCTATTCTATTCCACAAATCTTCTATCAGTTCTTTTTGGTATTTCAAAATATCATCAAGTTGTTTTGATTCATTTTCACTTAATTCCGTTTTTGATGCTACATCATTAAACTTTTTAGCATTATGGCTGATTACTCGTTGAGCACGTTTTGGAATACTGTTCAACAATTCATAATCAGCTTCGGTAAATAAACCGTTTTGATATAAATTTTCTGCCTTATTAACAGCCTCTTCTATTTGCGGAAAATATTTTTTATGCCGCTCCATACCACGTTCAGCATTCAATGCGGTTTTTTGGTATTCATTAATATTAACTATTCCGTTTTCTATCATTTTGTTAAATCTTTTATTCATATGATAAGCACCGGTATATCCGCCTAATCCCATACCTGCATCACTACCGACTGTATAAATATCATATCTTTTCTTTTCAAGTTCGGGGAATAGTTTTGTTAAATTAATATTTACCAATCCATGTTCAGTATCTTTTTTCATTTTACAAAATGCGTAATATGGTTTTCTTAAAAATGCAGGAACCTCAAAATAATCACATAAGTTATGAGCATAATCGCTTGTTTCTTTAGTAGAATAATAGTTGTCTGATTTATCTGACAAATAACGATATTCGTCTATATTTTGCTGTAATTCATCAATTCTCAGACGCTTTACTTCCTTAAATTCCAAAGGCTTAAACTCGACTCTTTCCGGATTAAATTCACTAACAACACGATTTATATTTTCAGAAATTTTAAAAGCTTTTTCAAAAAATGGGTCTGTTTCTTTTATGAACGGCTCAATAGTTTCTTTCATAAATTTAATTAATTCAGGCATTGTATTTCCGACATTTCCACCTTTAAAAGACATTTGGTTATAATAAGCATTTGGCGATATTAAATTTGTATTATAACCTTTTTGCAAAGATTCTTTTTTGTGTTCAACATTATTATATTTTACACCTATATTTGCATTATAGCTGCCGTTTGAGATTTTTTGTACTTTCATTTTCATACCACTGTGATTTATGTACTTATATTTTTCCTTATCATACCATGAAAATTAAAATAAAATTTTGCTATTTTGTATTGGCAAAAAATATTTTTTTGAGTTTTATGTATAAATAGTAAGAATAGATTAATGCGGAGAATATATGAAAGTTACCTTTATTGATTCAAAACCTAAACAATATTTATATGACCATTTAACACAATCGGGTATAAACATAGTTCATAATAAAGAATTGGAAGCATTAAGAGATTGCTTGAGAAAAAAGAATTCAGAAAAAAGTGTTGAGGGCTTTTTCGTTGTATTAAATGAAACACCTGTTAATAAAAATAAGCATTGGGGTTTGGTTAATCTTGAAGTTGTCAGTCATTTTAACAGTAATAAAAGGAATTTAGCTCCTGAATGGATTAGATGTGCAATATGGCGTGAGGGTGAAGATTTAGGTACATTCTTTGATGTTATTCTTAAAAAATTCGGTAAAAAAAATAAGAAACGTGAACATTATACCGATATGAGAAAAATATGCACACAAATTTTAGACGAGTGCAAAAAGTTTGCAGACGGAACTCATGATTCGGGGTTATATGATGCTAAAAATATGTTGAGAGATTTATTTACTGCTAAAGGTCCTCGTTGCGAATAATAGTTGGAATTCGTATTTAAGAAAGTCTTAACTTAGAATGGTAAATCTTCGTCATTTCCCCAATGGATTTCTTCAGGTTTTCTGTTATAAAATCCGACTTGTTCTATTGGTTCTTCGGGGTTAAGAAAATGTTTAATTTTTGTATAAGTCAATGGATAATTTTCTTGTAAGAAATTCGGGTTCTTTTTACTGCCTTTATATCCGCTTCCCCATAAGCCGCCACCTTTTTGAAACCACGCTATCATATCTGCAAATACTTCGTTTATTCTGTACCCGTCAATCGGTTTTATTGAGAGATTTTTCAAGTCATAAGGATTGTTAAAGTTAGGTTCTTTAATCGGGAAGATTGCAGCATCTGTGTGTATTGCCTGTAAATAATCCAATCTTCCTGCAAGTTCTTCGCTATTAACAATTCCATGTGATATTTCGTGATTAATAACCCTTTGCATATCCTTATCATTTATTTTCGGTGTAAATACAAAGAACTTAAATACAGGGTGGGCAGATGTAACGGCATCCCATTCAGGTGCAGGTTCTCTTATTGAAAGATGGTTGAATGTGTCTTGTATTGATTCAGAGCAGAACAATTCATAATTATTTCTTTGTAATGTTTCCTGCCACTTGTCAGGCAAAGAATCCAAACATTTTTCCACCTTTTGAACAAAATCATCACCAATATTCTTTGTCCTTGTAATAGGATATTTCATTCCAAAAGTTGTGTTATTATTCTGTACCCTTTGTACTTGCATTTTGTCTTTCCTTTATATTTGATTTTTAGTGATATTTTTTCAGAACGGTTTTAATAAACTTAAACAAATCAGGATCTCTGTCCATAAGTTCATAAATAGTATGTCCCAAGCCAAGTAAGTTTTTGTCATTAGACACTAATAATTTATGTGGTTTATATTTTGAGGCAAACGCATCACAACCCTGTGCAAAATATTCGTACTGGTTTGCCGCTGCATAATAATCAAGAACTCTACCCTCTCTTTTTGCTTTTTTATAAAGTCGAGAGAGTGTTTGCATATCTTTTTTATTAAACATTTCATGGATAGAATGTCCGTTTTCGTGTGCCATTTGGTTTTGATGTGAAGATGATTGAACACGATAAGGATTCATCATATTGTAGTTATCCGCACTAATTCCGTCAAAGGCATCATAATAATCACCTGAATTATAAATCCCTGCATTAGCAAAGAAATATCTCTTGGCAACATTATCGGGATCTTGTTTTGTATAAGTATCATTCTGAACCAAGTAATGTCTGCCTTTACTTACAAAACTGCCGAGTTGTTTGCGGAATGGGACAACAGCCAAATCGCAGGAATTTTTGAGTCTTGGAGTCAGTTTAACATCACTTACAAAATAACGGTCAAACAGACTATTAAATCTCTCAATTTGTTTTTTTGTATAACCTGCATATTTGAGTTCTCTGTTTTCTTGTCCATGATAGTTGCCTGATATTTTATCAAGTAATATTCTGCCTAATGGCGAGAACTCGGATTTTTCTCTTGAAACCGTCTTCAAAACTTCTTTAACTTCTTCCGGCTTATCTTTTAGATATAAAGCGGTTGATTGAATTGCGAACTCCCTTTTTCTGACATCTTTTTCGGCTTTATCAAGTGCGATGTTTTTTATTATTTCAAAGTTTTCATCGCTTCTGAATTTACCGCCGCCGAGAATTGCCGTTCTTTTTACATTCAAATCTGCTTTTTCATCTTTTAATATTTCTGTTATAAGTTCTCTTGTTTCGGTATTATTATAATCACTTTTTGCTATCAGAGTTCTTAAAAGGGAATCATTGTCAGTTTTTTCTCTTAATTCTTTAATTGCCGACAAAGTATCAAAATTTGCATCTTTAGAAGTTAAACTTTCAATTAATGCTTTATCCTGAGTTACATTCAGCAATTCTTTGTATGTGTCTTGTATCAACGGTTTTAAATCGGAGTTTCGTTCTTCAATAGATGCCAAAGCTGAAATTACAAAATTTCTTCCACGATTTCCTGCCGTTGTTGTTTCATCTAACAAATGGTACGCATCCTTTAGAATTTCAACATTTTCTTTCGGTGTTGTATGTTTATATGCTCCTGCAAGTCGTTCAATTCTTGCGAGACCTGTTATATTAAATAATCGCAAAGTGTTATCAATCTCTTGCGGTGTAAATTCTTTCGGCATTATTTTAGAAATATCTTCATAGTTTCTTGATAATGTCAGTTCAGGTTTTAAGAGTTCTTCATAAAGCATTTGTCTTTCTTTATTGAGAATTCCTACTTTTTTATCAACAGACATTGATTGTTTGTATTGCTCTGCAAGAGTATCCAATTCTTCTTTTAATACATCATCTTTATTCTGGAACTTAGGTCTTTCACCTTTTTTAAATCTATCTAATAATTCAATTGGTGTAATATTTGTCGGTTGTACCGAATTAATCTCTGTAATAGCCATCTACATTTCCCCTATTAATATACATGTTCTAAAACCCGTAAAAATAAAATTTGCTATCTCCCTATTTAATTAGCAAAAAATATTTTTTTCAGTTTTAATTTAATATATAAATAAAGGGGTATTCCAACTGTGCAAATAAATAAAATTAGTATAAATAATAATCAATTAAGTTTCAAAGCCAATTATTTTAGGGTTGATAAACTTGGCAGACATTGTCAATTTATGACAATATCTACGGATAATGAAGAAAATCTCGGTAAAGAACCTGTTTTACAATACGAAAGACGTGGGAAGTTACAAGATTTTCCTATGGTTTATGACGGAAAATATTATACTACGGAAGTTATTGTCAGACCTGATAAATACAGAATCTTCTATAAAGACACAGGTAAATATGAAAGGAATGGAGAGTATCAAATTATTAATCCATTGTATTATACAAAAATCGCAACACAACAATATAGGAAACAGAATAATTTGCCACTTGAAAATTCTATTGCAAAAGGTGAAGTTGAAGGAAAGGTTTTTGTTAATACTTTAGATATTCCGCAAGATATTCCTGCCATATTGATTTTAGATGAAATAAATAAAGCAGAAGATTTAGTTCTAAAAATTCCAAAAAATGTAAAAGGTGTTATTACATCACAAACTGACATAGGAATTTTAGACCATACCGCAAATTTAGTAAGAAATCATTATAATGTTTTAAGTGTAGTTTTGGATGATGATAAATTTGATGATTTAAAAAAACAAGAGGGTAAAAATTTATATATTAACAATGAACACGGACTTATTAAATATAAGGAAATAGATGATATAAATACGATTGAAACAAATCCAATACAAGCAGTAGTACCTCCAAAATTAGAAAATGTTGAAAGACTGCTTACTTATGATGAATTAACACCTCAAAATTGTGGTAATAAAGGTTATAGAATAAGTCTGATAAAGAAATTAATTGAAGAAGGGAAATTAAAAGATATAAGTTTACCTCAAGGTTTTGTAATACCCGAAGGTTATATAAATAAATTAATAGAATATATTGATGTTCATGATAAAAAAGAAAGTAAAGATAGATTAAATAATGGGATTTATACCCAAGTAGTTAATAAAAAAGTTGAAGAATTAGGAATGGACAAAAGAAATTTAATAGTTCGTTCTAATTTTAATGATGAAGATTTAGGGAGTTTTTCATCAGCAGGAATTTATGAATCTATATTAAATTGGGATGATGAAGTTCTTGCAACAACTTTAGACATACTTAGCCATGCAAAAGAATCTGAATTACCTAAATATATACATAATAAATACGGAATAGAAAATTCTCAAATACAGCCTTCAGTAATAGTTCAAGATAGAATAAAGTCTAATTACGACTTTACTGTTTATTCTGATGATAATGATAACAATACAATAATTCAATTAGCAGATAGTTCAACAGGTTTTTACAAGCCAAATAAAGCATTAATTAAATACAACAAAAATACAAAAGAAATGACTATTGTAAATAAAGAATCACCAAAGGCAAAATATATAATTGATGAGAGTGGTAAAATTATTAGTGAAGAAAATGAAGATGATACTATCACAAAAAATTTGGAAATTCTAACCCCATTTTTGGAAATTGTAACATCAGGTGCAGCTGTTTTAGAAAAATTCTTTAATCACCCACAAGATATTGAAGGTGGTATAACAAAAGACGGAAAAGTTTTCTTTTGGCAGACAAGAGATATTGTCGCTAAAGGGAAAAAGAAAATTTAAAAAATAATTAGCAAACTGCAAATGTCTTAATATATTGCATATTTTGGATAAATCTATATAATTAAACATGTTTAGTTAAGAAAGGGGACATTATGAACAAAGAAGAATTAGTAGCAGAAATTGCAAAATCAGCAAAGGTTACAAAAAAAGATGCCGCTGATGTTTTAACTGCAACATTAGAAACTATTGAAAAAACAGTTAAAAAAGGTGAAAAAGTTACATTGGTAGGTTTCGGAACTTTTGAACGCAGACAAAGAGCAGCTCGCACAGGAAGAAACCCTCAAACAGGCAAAGCAATTAAAATTGCCGCTAAAAAAGTTCCTGCATTTTCAGCAGGCAAAAAGTTCAAAGAATTAGTAAAATAATTGCTATTCTTAATTCCAATAAAGTGTCGGTTCTCATGCCGGCACTTTTTTAATTAAAATTAATCAGCGAAAAAGTCGGGGAAATTTCCCCGACTAATCTGACATTATTTTCTTATTTTTGAAAAGAACGTTGCCGAAAATCTCAAACTGTCTGTCCGGTTGTCTCAAACTGAGTGTCCTTTTACACTGAAATTATTTCCATAATTTTTCTGCGTTGAGCCATTGTTCCTTTGAGGAATAAATCATAAGCATTATCTAAAAAGCCAAGCAGAGTACCCGTTTTGTCGTAGAATTGTTTATCCAAATTGCTTATTTCTTGCAACTGTGCCAACAATCTATCTTTTTCTGCTTGCCATTTTTTGTTATACCTTACCCAATCATCGTGGTTTAGATTTCCGTCCAGTTTGAGTTCAAGCGAATTTTCTATACGGTTTTCTAAAGTAGTTATTTCTCTTTGTAGGTTTGCTTTAACCGCTTTTGAATAACCGCTTTGCCTAAAATGCGTTTCTTTTAATCCGTCTATAATTCTATCTTTTATATCTTGTGGAATTACAATGTATTTAATAATCTCCGCAAACGCTCTATCAACTTTTAATTCATTGATATAATCCCGTTTGCACTCTCCGCCTTTTGCACCAGTACAATGGTAATATACATATTTGAAATTACCTTTCTTATCTCTTTTATTTTCAGCCGTAATTTGACAACCGCAATAACCACAAGTCATCATACCCGTGTATGCAAATTCTAAATTATGTTTCTTGGATTTATACGGGTCTCTCAAACGTTCTTGTACTCTGTAAAAAAGTTCTTTGCTTATAATAGCTTTGTGAGTACCGTTTTCATATATTATACCTGCGTGTTTGAATGAACCAGTATAAAATAAATTTTTCAGAGTGTATTCAATAGTTGTTTGAGCTATACGCTGATTTTTAACGCTTCTGAAACCGTCCTCATATAATTTCTTGGTTAGAGATTTTAGCGAATACATACCGCTATCGTATAACTCAAAAGCACGTCTGACGTACATTGCTCTTGTTTCATCAATAACAATAGTTTTAGAACCGTCAGGCAAAGTAACATTTTTATAACCTATCGGGGCGTGATGAGGATAACCGCCCTGTTCGGCTTTTTGTCTTAACCCAGCTTTTGT